>Ga0247765_1000125_pt1 | contig 60064 bp, 47 predicted proteins | sample UWRJL106311C6_FD_179949 | JGI IMG/M metagenome (GOLD analysis project Ga0247765, IMG submission 179949) | Plant litter microbial communities from Arlington Agricultural Research Station in Wisconsin, United States - UWRJ-L106-311C-6 | ecosystem: Environmental > Terrestrial > Plant litter >... | reverse complement strand
CCCCCAACAGACTCCCAACTCACCCGCCCGCCCAAGGCAAAAGAACAAAGCCCAGATTTTTACTAGGTTGAAACACACTTACCCCATTTTATGTCACGTTTCATAAAACTCGCCCAGTAAACTAATCCAACCCTGGAAGGTGATCAATATTTCCCATTGATCCGAACGCATCAAACCCTCCCGTATCCATATCCCCATTCGAGCCACCGCCTCTCAATCCCTGGAACATAAACATGGATGGGCTCGTTGGTATATTACTTCCGCCCCCCCCCGCCGCGGCGCCGCTTCCCCACGCTTCAAAGTTCTGCTGCCAGTTGACGCCGTCTTTAAGGAACCACTCCTGTCCGTCAATAGCGTACACGGCGGAACTTTGCGGGCTGACGTGGCGAGGTCGGCCGTCGGCAGGTTGTTGCCCCTGTCTTTGTTGTATTGGTGGTTGCTGTTGCTGCTGCTGCTGTTGGGGTAGACCGACTTGGGTGGGTGAAAAGGATGGTTGGCCGTAACCTCCGATGGACTGTGTAGTGACAGCGGGCATGGAAGTCCACGCGCTGGCCGCGGTAAGGGCATCACCCATGGTCATGGGTGGGCCGCTAGCCATGTGATGTGGCAGCTGGGAGTCGGCGAGTTGTGGTGGAATGTTTTGTGATGGTGGTGCCGATAGTGCTAGAGCGCCGAGTATATCGGGCGCCATACTCGTGACAGGGACGTCCAAGGGCATTTGCGGCGGTGTCGGGTGGCTATATTGACTATAAGGGCTGAATTGCTGTTGCTCCTGTTTCCCTGGGGGTGGTGGCGAGCCGGAATAGGACGGTGGCGAGGGGGTCGTGGCCACATTTGAGGCCCCTGACCGGTTAGGTGAAGGAACATCCGACGTGCTGAACGAACCGTACTTCTCATCGGTGCGTTGCAGCACGACCGATGCCTCTTCGGGCATTTCAACCCCCCATTTCCGCGCAAGCACACTCAGGATACAGAGAGTGCGACGCGCACACAACCAATCCTCGGCTATTTCCTCAAGGTGCTTGACGCCATGAATTATATCACGTTTGGCCGTCTTCTCGGGCAGGTTGAGCATGTGGATGGTGCATGCCGAGTGGACCATGTAGACAGCAATGTTGCAAATCTGTCGCAGATTATATTGCTTCTTGTACAGGCGCATGAGTTTTGATATGGCCCCAGCATTGGAAGTGCAGATTCGCCGCGGTGATACGTGGGCTGGTAAAGGAGAAGATGAAGGTGTGTATTTGAGAAAGGGTCGGAAAAGGTGAATATACTGGAGATGGTAAAACATACTATAGCAGGTTAGGATCGAACCCGAGTGGGTAAAAGAGGATGCAAGACTTACTGTGTCAAAATAACATTCGGAAGCTGTCCGTCCTTAGCCTCAAACTCCTTTGGCAACTCTTTTTTCCAGTCTTCCAGCCGACGGTGGAGTTCGCTGAGCTTCTTAAGCTCTACGGACTTCCCACTCGATCGGCCAATGTGGTTGGGGTGGTAGAAGAACAGCAAGAGATCACTGCTTATCTCGCAGAGCTTGGACAGCTGCAAACTCGCAGCCCTTGTCCGGGACGGCTGCTTGGAGGACTGGTCGAACCCAGCGTCTGTGTAGGGCAACCAGGATTCGGCATCTTCGTCTGGGAATACGTCGTATTTGGCCACGTTATAAGTATTCTTGGGCAGCTGGGGTAACCGGCCAAGGTAATTGGACCAAGCCTTATCGAAGAGAAAGCAACCCCAGAACGTGATTCGACGGGCGTCAATCTCTTGTTCGTCCAACGACCCCTTGCCTCTCCCGCCTCCAATGTCGAGGTTCAGACCAATATCCTGCGCCATCCGGAAGCTCATGCCACTGTATACCCATCCCTTAGCCTCCCTCCCGCATCCTGCTTCCCGCACCGACATGAGGGCCAGGGCCTGCACGGTGGTGAGTCTTGGTTTCTCGTACTCGTCATTCTCGACAATCAGCCGCTTCGCCTCGGCGAAGAAGTGGTCCCCCTTTGTCCTGCTGTCGCCAGGCACGGCAAAGGCGCCAGTCACGCTAGTAAAGTGACAGCCCAGGGCGAGCATAGCATGGACGAGGAGTGACGAGCAGTAGACGGTGGATCGGGGCTGGCCGACGGGCTTGCCCCGTAGAAAATCGCGATAAAAAAGGCTCTTGGACAAGGTGGTGAAATAGGGGTAATGCCAAGCAAAGTACATGTTTATCAAGTGGACTACTAGCTGCGTGTCCTTGGTGACCTCGGACCAACTCGTAATGGGATCTTCGGTCGTCATGTAGCTATCCGACTCAGGCTCATCCGGTAGGCTGGCGGGCTCACCCAGGTAGATGAGATGTGAGGTGCCGCCGATGAAGCGGACCGAACCGTTCTCGATGCGCAATTCGCCCATCTTGCGGGCGAGGTCGCGTTCACCCTCGACAGGCTGGTTGGGGCCGAACGAGTCGTCGGGCTCGACATCGGTGCCTCCATCATCACCAGCACCACCTGGGATCTCGTCCTTGAGAATGGCCTCGGCAACCGTGTCGAGGCTGTCGCAGGTGCGGATCTGCTTGACGATGGCGGGCACGTCGTCCTCGTCAGCGTTGAGGATGGCCTCAATCAATACCTGCAGCGTCGAGTTGCGCGCCTTCATGCTGTCGATCTTCTCGCGGTACACGCCCTTTCGGCGATGGTCCGAGTTGGGGTCGTAGACACACTCGGTGCCGTAGACGCTGGCGCAGGCGGCGCAACTCGGCAGGGCACCGTCGCACTTGGACTTGCGTTTTCGGCACGCGATGCACGCCGTGCTCACACAGCGCCGTTTCTGGCTGGCCACATCGGCCCCGCGCCGACCCTTTTTACGCGACGACGCCGAAGCCGACGAAGCTGCAGCGGCAGAGCCCGAACTCCCATCGCCGCCATCCCGCGCGCCCGTTGATAGCGGGACATCCAGGTCGTCCATAACATCCGCTGTCTGCACACTCCCGGGTCCGCCTGGTGGAGTCGCGCAGCACGTAACGTATGGGAGACCTCGAGGAAGGCCAGCAATCAGAGAGTCAAGATAAGCTTTTCTGGCGCGATTGATACCACGATAACACCACCTCGGTGGCAACCCTCGGCGGTGATTTTTTTTTTTAAAAAAAAGAGATGAGACAACAGCGTCTGACGTGCTGTACTGTACAGGTCGCTCTGCGCTGTGCTATGCTGTGCTGCCCTGCGACAGCGCGCTCCTCTCGCTGCTCTTGCTCTGTGCTGGGGAGCGTCGGCGCCTTCGGCTTCGGAAGTTGATCGGTATTCGGGGGGGGGGAACGAGCCTCCAAATTCCAATCCAAACCTTGGAAACAAACGATTTTGTTGGAGAAGACCCCCAACATGAGCCGTGGGGCAGGAGGGGTAATTGTATTGTCGGTAGTTATCTAGGATTGGACATACCGCTGCAGCGGCGCTCGCTCGAGGCGGGGCAAGGGGGAGAGGAGGGTCATGCTTTGTCGATCGCAGCCATCCACTTGTGGCCTCGACTCTAGATAGACCATCCTCGCTCTACAGATAAGCTCTCGTCCCGTTAGTGGAACAGACATTCCGTCGTGCAGCAAGGCTGCCACCAGACATTCTTGGAGCTTCCGCGCGCAGCTGAGGGAAATAGTATTCCTGGGTTTTCTTTTCCCTGTTGTAATGCGCAAAGCAACGGGATGGACAGCCCATTCAACAACCTCAAAAGGCTCATCGCTCCCCTAGGGACTCTTTCATTTTCAGAATCCCCAGAACCCTGTTACAGCATCATGAATTCGGTTCTTCCGTCTCCATACGCCACTTAGCGCTTGAACTTGTGTATTCATTCTAGTAGTAGTCCAACTGGCTTACCCGTGCAGAGCTGAAGACGCGTCCTGGCAAATTATTCCCTGGACCCAGAAAAAGCAACCCCTCTGCGTCAATTAGCTCCTGTCCCGCAACGTCTGCTTCGCTTTGTCCCGGCAGTGGTTGTGACTTGAGCAGCAGAACGACACACACTTTGCAGACAATTCCATCCCGTACAAGGCTCCCCCCACAGTCAAGATGCTTGGTCAGACCCCCTGCGGTGACTATCCACAACAGTGGCTATTGGCTCATCAATTTGTCCGACTGGCTAACAGGCGGAATGCTCCTCCGCAAAAACCCCTGAGTTACCTAATAACCCGCCCAGTCCGGATACCGACATCAGCCACCACACAAAGCTCTTGTGGCCCTGGAGCGACCGGCATCTCAGCCGTTTCATGCAGTGAGGTATCGCTATTTTAGTCTAAAGCAAATGCCAGCCACCGAACGCCGTACGCAACTAATATATACAGCCTTTGCAAGAGGTTGCGCCCAAATCAAACCGACCTTCAGCCTAGGGGGGCTCGCTACCCGAAAACGCCCTTACCTTCACCGCTTCCATGATCGAAACATGGGTATGTCCATGCCCATCTATGCCGAGACCGTTTACGCCTTGATGTCAACCTTCTTTGCCGGAGGAGCCGGAGCACTGTCCTCCTCACGGGACCGTTTGCCGTTGGTCGAGGCGCCATTGCCAACAGCCTCGCCTTTATCATTCGTTGCCTGGATCATCGGCATTTTGACACTGGTAACGTGTGAGTAGGGTTGCTAGATATCAAACAAACGGAGGTTGCACATACTTGTTTGATGACTTGGGGGTATTCTCCCTGTCATTGTTGTCGCGGCCTCCTCTTCCACGACCACCGCCACGCCCTCTGCCTCGGAAACCACGTCCTCCACGGCCACCCCTGAATCCGTTCTTCTGGCCATTGTTACGGTGGCTCTTGCCATCTTCTTTTCTGTCTTTTCCATTGTGGTTCCCTCTTCCCCGGCCATGATGACTACCGCGGCCAGTTCTGCCCTCGTAGAAATTTGGGCGGCTCTTCGACGGCTCGATTTCGCCTGCATCGATTTGGCGTTTCTTTTCCGCACAATAGTCGGCCTTCATCATGATCACAAGCTCCTTGCCCTTGTACTTGGGGGCAGGCGACAGCTTGACAAACGCCTGCGCTAGCTCTGGCGTGCGAAACTCGGCAAACACCGATCCTTTGAACTGGTTGGGATTCGGTTTATCGTTATCCTCACGGCGCATCTTGACTCGATCCACAGCACCATAGGTGTTGAGCCATTTGGAGATTCTGTCGAGGGTTTTCTTATCTTCTTCGACTCCGAACCCCTTAATGTAAACGCTCTTCTCCATGCGCTTCTTCGCGCCCAATGGGTCCGGGACAAAGGGGTACTTGCGCTGGACAGTCTCATTTCCGTCCTCGCCAGCCAGGATAATCATCTGACTCTCCTTCAACGCCTCGACAATAGCACTATACGAGCTGAACTCTTTCATCCGGCGGAATGTGCAAATGGTTTTGAGCGGGACTGGGTTGTTCTTCGGGCCACCAATTGTTTCCCACAAGAACTTATCCGTAGGCAGATTGACGTCGCCGAGGTAGTACTCAACCTAATGACAACATTAGGACCCGAAGGTTAGTTGATGGGTTCAAATGGACAAGAAAAATCGGCATACCTGGCGCACAATACGCACTGGCTCTGGGGCATCTTCCTCGGAGTCAGTATCAACAGTCGGCTTCTCACCCTCGTTCTGGGCATTGGCCGGGGCAGCGTCGTTCGTCAAAGCGGGTGTGTCGGGCATGTCTTCATTCGTAACTTCCTTGTCGCTCCCCATGACGGCGCCGTTCTGCTGAGCAGCCTCGGTGTCGACGATCGCACCATAGTTTTCAGCGGGGCTAACGGCGGCGGTGACGGCAGGAGTCTCAGGCTGCCGATTAGCAATGGTGTCGACCATTGTGAATCACTTCGAGGAGAGGTTGCAACAAAATGATCAAAGTATCGTAAAGCGACTTCAATGCGAAGTTGGGTTGTAGTTAGTAATTTCGGTGAGTTTTGGATGAAGAGGAAGGTTTAAATATGTGCTGCGTAAGAGGGGACGCTTCTCAGCGGGGTCAGTTAGAGGAAGGGAGCTTCCAGAGTCCGCAGAAGAGTCACCTTGGTAACCTTCGGCAAAGAGTCAAACTTACACAATTTTCAAGGTCGTAGAAACCCGAACAATAGTCGCGCAGTGGAATGTGAACAGGGCTTCACTGAATTGAGAGTGTCAATCTCTGAGTGCCAAGTTGAGATCGCCAGATGCACAGCGCCGAGGTTCGCCAGTGAGGAAAAAAAAGAGGTTGTCGCGCGCAGAGCTACCCCACCCGAGTCCTCAATTGCAGGAAATTTTTGTGCAGGAGTTCACCGCCCGCCAAGAATGTGGGCGCTGGTACTGCAAAGCGGAGGGTGGGTCCAGCGCTTGCTGGCCCCACCATCCAATCTGGGCGATGTGGCCCACGGGCCATGGTCCGTGACTAACGTGGAAGCTCTTGAAATTTTTGGGTGTGTCGATTGAAGCCGAAGCCGAGCTACCATCAAGCGGGCTCAATCCACATCAACACTGTCACTACCCCCGTTGGAACGAAGGGTGTCGGCCCAATCGGTCCGCATCTTCCAACATGAGGCATCGCAGGTTAGCAAGGTACCATGGCCTCAAGCGACCGGTATGTCGAGCAATTGACCCCTGAATGATGATGATTTTGAAGCTTGAACTGTCACTGACAATTGCGCATTTTACCCATTGCAGCGAGTTCGCTTGACATGGAACAAGTACAATCTCTTCAATCTCGCCAGGTTAAGGATCAACAATCTACCTGGGTCGAAAACCTTCTTTCAGCAGAAATGGTACGCGAAATCGTTGGCTCGCGCCTACCATGGCGAGCACATCAAAGAGTTCCATTGGGAGCGCATGTTCAGTCGCCGTATTCGATCCGTCGTCAACATGGACCCCGGGTATATGGCTCGGCATGATGGCAGCGAGCTCGCCGAGGGTAGAGGCTCCGGCAAGATCCTGACTCATCTACGCAAGCCCCAGGAACAAACCCCGTACATGCAGATGACATTTGCGCCCATGGAGCGACGACTGGACATTGCTGTCTTCAGAGCCATGTTTGCCAGCAGCGCAAGGCAAGCGCGCCAGTTCGTCGTTCACGGCGCTGTGAAGGTCAATGGCAAGAAGGTGCGGCAATTGTCCAACCAGCGAGTGATCCTGAACAATCAGCTTCTAACCGGCCTGTACTGCAGATGGTCTATCCAGGATACCTCCTAAACCCCGGCGACATGTTCCAAGTCGACATGGACAAGGTTCACTATGCCACCGGGTTGCAGAGGCCAAAGAACGCCAAAGGAGAAGATGATGCTGAAGAAGTGGCAGAGGAAGCTTCTGCTAATGACATTGGCGAGACTGATCTTAAGAACATTGAAGATGCTGCCAAAAAGTATTACGAGGCACTCGGGGCACCCAAATCTAAGCGTGCATCGGCTTTTAGGGATCTAATCAACCAAAGTAGAATCCTCTCCTCCGCGCCTGCAAAACCCAATCGTTCGAAGCTCAATGCCAATGTCGACCAGCTCACTCGGCTCATGACCAACCTTGATCTCCACCCGAACGTGGAAGGACCCGAGAAAGCCCTGCGGTCTCATCTCAAAACTACTATTAGGAGGCTGGCAAACGAACCCAAACATATGGTTGGGTGGCAGCCACGTCCCTTCATTGCGCCTTTTGCCTTTATTCCGCGCTATCTCGAAGTGAACCAGAAGATCTGCGCGGCTGTCTACCTCCGTCACCCTGTGGCGCGACCAGGGTCGGCGGAGGTGCCGACCCCATTCCCGCGCGTTATCAGCGAGTTGGCGTTCAACTGGTATCTGCGCAGAGGTTAGATTTTCATCCAGGAATTGCCGATAGGATGACAAGAGGTGTTTCGTTGCTTCGTATGTCCAGGAGCAGCAGGGAACGATGCTGGAGGTGGGAGAAGCTGAGCTTGAAGATGCCAGCCCATGTGTCTGATGTATTACTGTACGATAATCACTTGAACAAACGAGCGTTTTAGACCCTCATGTGTTCGCTGTCACTATGCTCCCGAACGGCGACAGCTCACTCAACATCAACACCCTAGCCAACAAAAGCACTGCGAATCGAGACACAGTGAAATGTCCTTTTATTTCAGACAGACAGCCAGACGCACTAACCATAACAAACAACGAATATCTAAAAGGGGAAACGGGAAAGAACAATAGGTTCTGTTTTTTTTGGGTTTTTTTTTTCCAGAGAAAACGGGCAGACAAAAATGGCCCGTATGAGACAAGGAGACTTGGGGGGTATGATTTTGTAAAGGAGGCAAACTCAAAAAGAAAAAAAAAAGAGAAAGATCTCCGTACTACGATTGGCCGTACAAATACAGGTTGGATATCTGGTCGTGCTTGCGTCTCATTCAATGTTCCCTCCGCAGCAGCTCGGTAAGCCGCGACCACATCCTCCTTCCAAGATCAGCCCCCGAAACCGCCCACCCACAAGGCATTCCAAACCAACGCCTGAAGATTACCAGAGACTTAGATAAGGCAGACAGTGGATGGGAGGCTGGCTTAGAGTCGTCATCAGTCATCCGGAGAGCCGTGGGGAGCAGGCCAAATAGGAGCATGGGCGACTCATCCCTGGGCACAGGTAGACAATACCGAGTGGTTTTCGTCCAACCCTTGTTACAGAGTAAGCCCCAGCATCCACTCTCCAAACCGGTTCTGGTAAGTCTGATCAGATTATGCCCGAGCCCGGGAGGAAAAAGGTGATCAACAAAAAAAAAAACCGTGAAACCAATTATATCTGCGTGAGAGTGTTCAAGAACATCCGACCTGATCCCAAACCTAGTGAAAACACCATCCTTCTTGGAAGCCTAACCGTTTATTTGACAGTGAAAAACACTTTTCGGCACTCAGAGGCCGTTGTGAAGCCGCGTCCAGAGGATGTTTGGCTGCCTTCCAGAAAATCTTTCCCGCGATTATTAGGAAGTTCTCGATTAAAAAAGAGACAAATGAAATAAAGAAGCGAAGGAAAAGAAAGAAGCGGCAGGCTGATATTGTGAGGGCGTCATGACAGAGGACATAGGCTTGTGGCGGTTGTAGGCTGAACCGCGCGCTTATCGAAGCGAGAACCCCTTCCTCTTGGGCTCCTTCTCGAGCGGCCTTCCGCTCTCCAGTCTCTGCTTCTTCTCCTCGAGTTCGATCCGCTGCCTCTCTAGTTGCTCCTTCATCTCCCGGTGACGGGCGTACAGCTCTTCTTCGCTCTGCTTCAGCTTCGACTCCTTCTCAGAAACCTTCTGCTGAAAGACCATCTTCATCTCGGCCTCCATCTTGGCGAGCTTCTGCTCGTGTAGGGCGCGCTCTTCCTCCTGCTTGACAGCAGGGTTGACCTCCTTGAACACGCTGGGGTCTTGCGAGACACCCATCTGGATGAGCTTGTCCGTGCGATAATTCTCGTAGAGAATGTTGTTGGTGTGCTCCTTGAGCTCCTCCATGTGGGTGCGGATGAGCATCTGACGCAGTTTGACGAAGTCGCAATGCTCCTCATTATCGACTTCAATGACACCCCAAGGGTAGCGCCGACCTCGAACCTTGCGACCATCGACGTTGATCTCATTGGTAGCGCCAACAACAGCAAACGGCACCTTGGACAAGATCTCGTTGTTTTCAGCGATGGTTTCCTCGTCATCGAGCTCGTAGCGAGGACCCTCAAAGATCTGCACCTTGTGGAACTTGATGTCGGCAAGGATCTAGGACAGCCTATTAGCAACAAATCCAGAACCATACAAGTAGCGGTGGACATACTCTCTGCTTGAAGGCAGTGATCTCCTCATCGGTCAGGGTGTCGGACTTGGCAATGACAGGGATGAGGTTGACCTTCGTGTGCAGCCGCTTCATGACCTCAATATCCAGAGGTTTCAGCGAGTGGCCTGTGGGCTGGATGAAGAAGACACAAGCATGGATACGGTTATCAACAATGTTCATGCGGTTGACCTTGTTTTCGGCATCCAGATAGGCATCAAAACGCTGCTCAATATTGTCAACAATGGGCCTCCAAGACTCGTCATTGTTCACAAAATCGCCAAAGCCGGGTGTGTCAACAACCGTCAGACGAAGACGGACACCGGCTTCCTCAATATCAGCGCTGATGGATTGAATCGTGACCGTCTTGGGGATAATGTCGAGGCTTGGTCCCTTGCGCTCCTTCGGGGGGTAGAGCGACGTGTTGAACAAGGTATTGACGAGCGTAGACTTTCCGAGACCAGATTCACCTAGGAGCCACTGAGTTAGGCCGGAAGCCAGCACAGAGACCGCGGAAGCACGTACCGACAACCATAACATTGAAGTTGAAACCCTTCCGGACACTCTTGCGGTGCCACTGGTTGGGCAGGTTGGCAAACCCAACATAGCCCGTCAGCTTTCTGCGGACAATGTTTCTGCTGTCGCTAGCTGGAAGAGCTACGGCCAATGTGTCAGAAGCAAACGCATCTCGAGGAACATCTGATAGAGATGTAGAAGAGGCATTGCCGCTCGCCACTGGGACGACGGGAGATGCCATCGACGGGGAAGAAGAAATGGTAGGGGTACCGTTCGTAGCTGCGAACATCAACCGTTAGCCTTGTAACTCCTCCAAATTCATGATAATAAATAATAATGAAAAGTCCATATCAGGAAGCGCGGAGCCTAACTGCCAAAACACTTCCTCGGTAGGAGCTTGTGGACCAACAACGGGTCGGTGGGCCTGGGATACAACTCTTCGTACGACAGTGGCTTGGTCAAAGGCAGCTTCGGGGCACCGTCGACGTCGAGCATGCTCCGATAAGGGCGTATGCTGTTGAAACCCTCCTTGTTCTCGGACGCGGGCAGGCTGCTGGTCCTCGTCCCAGGTGTGGGTGGAAAGGTACCCCCCTCCCGAGAAGGAGCCGCATCGGTCGGGTTGAAGCTAAGGAGGCGGCTGTCGAACTGCACACTTTTTGTGCGGGCCCTGGTGGCTTGGTGCACCATTGTAGCAAAGTGCATCTTGTCGAATGCGTGGCACAAGGTATTCGAACGTTAAGATGTTCTTCCAAAAAAGCGTTTACCCAAGAAACGGCAGATGGCACTGAACGAATGCGAAGAGCGACTATCGGAAGACAAGCTGTGATGTTGCTGTGTGAAACACAGAGAAAGGATCGGTCGTAAATTGAAGCCAAAATGACAGCGGTTCGACCCAGGCCAGGCGTGAGATGTGGTTGCGTTGTAGCGACGATGCTTCCTCCCTCTCCCAACACGAACGGATTCCCAAGAACAAACAGAGAGCAAGAGCTTACCCATTTCGATAGGCAACCGTGGTGACGGAACGAAAATTGACTGTGTTAGAAGGAAGGCGCGAAGTCTGCGGGAGTGTTAATGTTAGTCAAGCCGGGTTGAGCGAGGTGTGTGTTGAGTCGAAGTTGCCTCCACAATGGACCAAGTCCGAAGTCAGCATGACCACCTGGCGGATGGAGCATCGAGCGAGACTGCCCGCCAGGTCCACCGCCACCCAGACATTGGCCGAGGCTGTTTTCGAAACGCGACAGCTGCGAGCACCTTGGAGGCGGGATTGTGGGCGGGATGGAGATGAAGTTGGGGAGGCTGGTGTTGCAGTCACGTACCAGAGAAAAAAAGAGGGACGACGAGCGCAGGCGTGATGGCGTGTCAATGGGCGCTACAAAGCGCAAGACTCTCTGGTAAAGTTGGCAGGTGAATCTGAAGGGTAACGCTGGATCGCGTAGAAATGCGAAAGGAGTGGTCGAAGGGTACGAAAAATGTAGATAGGGCAAGAGAAAATGGGAGGTGTTGGAGTTTGTCGCGACCAGAAGGGAAAATTTAGGTGCGCCCTGGCTGACTTGGGTGGGAGGACTTCCCGTCTCACTTCTGCCGCGCTGGGGAGCAAAAGGGGTTGCTCGAGCTGGGCTGGGTAACGATGGGACGCAGCTGGCAACTTCCAACCGACATGGGGATGGGCCTCTCTGCCAGAAGAAGACAAGCACCAGGGGTGAGGGCAATTAATGACCAGGGGGCTGGGTGTGCAGCTTGTGATTCGTCAAGCCTGTGCTCATTGGCCGCCCATCGCCTCAGGCCTGATGAGGAAATCTCGGCCTGAGGAAGCTATGACCTTTTTTTTTCCTCACTCGCCTTTGCTCATGCCTGGATGACATCCATCCTCTCAACACTCGTACGAAGTAACTAGTGCTTGCACAATCCGAGGAGGTTGCGTGGAGGTTAAACCACTAACGCTTGAATTTTTCGATTGCCAATAAGCATCGTCATTTGGCACCAAGAAACAACCGGGACCTTCTCTTTGAAGGAAAGTCTAGAGAACCCCAGATTAAAAGGCATCGGTGCTCCACCTTTTCCTCCAATCTGCTGCCGCAGAACAAACCGCTGGCACGAGCTTGGACCGGGATACACTGGTGAAGATCAATTGGTGTAATTTTTCTGTTCACAAACCTCCGTCCAGTCCAACTGCGGATATCGCTCAAATGGAAGACACCAACTGGAAACAATGTTTCGAAACATTACTGTGCTGGAGCTTCCCACGCCCGTGATCGAAGGCCCACTGCACCCGATGCCCTGCGATGCAGCAGGGGTTGCAGTCGCTCGTGTGCAGCCAGCCGTTGGAGGGTCGGTCCCCCCGCCGAAAATTCTGTGCGGTGTGAAGCGTCGCCCAATTACATGGATGGAATGCTCTCATGATGTGGCGGCTACGCATTGGCCTCTTTCATGCGGCACGCCGAGCAGAAAACGGAACCTCACTGGATGGCGAGGAGAAGCAGGACAGAAAAAGCAAGTAGCATGTAGTCCGAGAGGGCAACGGAGCAAAAAGGAAGGGGAATACGGACACAGACACAGAGTGTCAGCTTGAGTCGCCGCGACCGGAAATCTGCAGGTGAATTTGCCCGAGATCTTGCGTTCCTTATTAAAGTGTGTTACATACACTTTGGTCTCCTTACCTATCACGAAGAACACGGCATGATCAACGGTGATCCTTGGCGTCCGGCTTGAATGATTGAAGTAGCCGTTTTGCGGCTCATCAAACAGAAATTTCGGGTTAATTGGACCCCAAACCCGACTGTCTCGAGTTTTCGCTACCAGTTGGGGCCGGCAAGCCCTATGCCAGCCAAATGGCGCCTGGTGTTGAGAGTTAGATAATGTAGCGTTCATCTGTATTGTTCTGTGGGGTTTCGGCCCCGTCCCTGTCAATCCCTGCTTTGCTGATGATGTAATTGCCCACCCGCCATCGTGACTGCTGTCATAAACCGCGCCCTTAGGAGCAGCAGTTAACCTCAGCCATTGCGACTCGAACCGCAATTGACTGGGCGGAGAGTGCGAGTTTGCGACGATGATAATCCCTATTGAAATCCTCTTGAGGCCATGCGGGAATCACGACAGTGTAGTGCGCGCCTGGTGGCCTTACTGAGACCTTCGCCCACGGTCCTCAAATTTGGCCTCCAGGCGATGCAAAGCGAACCACGACGTGCTATTACCCGACTCGTATACAAGTGCAGACCCAATTCGCGTCATCTTCCGTTCTTTCGGCGGCCTGTGCTGGTTCGATTCGGCTACTTCTCATCCCGACAAAACTCTGATCCACCGAGCAGCAAAAGCCCGGTAGTCAAGTCACTTTCAGTGATAGCTCTCAGCGCATTGTTTGTTTACTCGCTTTACACGACTGATATTTCCCACCAGAGTGGCAACGATACGCCCGATACGCAGCATGGTGAATCCGAGTATGACGACCACTCGGTCTGGTCCAAGGTTTCAGCGAGCTTCGAAGGCGTGACTCTTGTCAGCCAGACCGACCTCGACGCCATCTCGAACAAAGTGCTCGGTCTGATGCCAGAGTGGAGTAAAAGTATCCCTGCCTATGTGAGGAAGCTACAGCGAGAGCTGACCATGGGACCGGGCACTCTTGCGGACGAAGTTTGGCAGGAGGCACATGATGCGACGATCCACCCCGAGATACTTTACGAAGCCAAGGTTCGCGTGGCGGAGAGCCTCTGTGAGGAGGAGAAAACCTTCTTGTCTCGGCGGAAGAAGGTTGTTGCTTCCGCCTTGGCGCGGTACCTCGACCTCGACCCGGATGACGTTCATCCCGACGATGTTCCTGTCATTGCCATGTGCGGCTCAGGCGGCGGCATTAGAGCTTTAGTTGCTGGGGCTGGGTCATTCCAAGCGACTGCGGAAGATGGGCTTTTCGATTGCACCACCTACATCAGTGGGGTCAGCGGTTCCTGCTGGCTGCAGACTCTCTACTTCTCATCCCTAGCCGAGAGAAATTTGCACCGTGTCATCGATCACCTGAAGGCTCGGATTGGTATTCATATCGCATACCCACCTGTTGCTTTCGGCTTGTTGACCGCTGCGCCAACCAACAAATACATCTTGAGCAGTATTGTTGAGAGGCTCAAAGGGGACCCCACAGCCAACGTTGGCCTGGTAGATGTATACGGGATGCTCCTCGCAGCTCGGCTTTTAGTCCCTAAGGGCGAGCTGGGAGTTGATGTAAAGGATTTTAAACTGTCCAACCAGCAAGAATACGTTCGATATGGGCAAAACCCCTTGCCCATCTATACGGCTGTTCGTCATGAAATTCCGGGGTTGGGTCCTTCGGGAGCTGAAGCATCAGGATCTGTTTCCGAAGGGGCGAAAGAAGTGGCCAGGAAGGAGGCGTGGTTTCAATGGTTTGAGATGACACCGTACGAATTGTTTTGTGAAGAATTTGGCGCAGGTATTCCTACCTGGGCAATGGGCCGACGTTTCCGCGGCGGCGTCGACGAACCAATAGCTGAAGGGCTCAGACTCCCCGAGACTCGCGTGCCGCCACTGTTGGGAATATGGGGGAGCGCCTTCTGTGCGACCCTCAGCCACTACTATCGCGAGGTCCGTCCATTCGTCAAGACCTTCGGAGGTCTTCAGGCTATCGATGATTTGATCTGGGGCCACAATGAAGATCTCAGCAAGGTCCATCCGATTGACCCTGCCACACTGCCGAACTTCGTCTACTGCATGCATGGCAAGCTACCCAAAACAGTACCCGAGACCATCTATGACAACGAATACCTCCAGCTCATGGATGCCGGCATGTCAAACAACCTGCCCATCTACCCGCTGCTTCGACCCGGCCGAGAAGTTGAAATCGTGATTGCCTTTGATGCATCCGCTGATATAAAGACAGACAACTGGTTGTCAGTGGTTGAAGGATATACTCGTCAACGTGGTATCAAGGGCTGGCCAGTCGGAATTGGGTGGCCGAAGCCATCCACTCCTCCGCCGACAGTGGCCAAAGAGATGGATCAGGCCCAGGCAGAGACCAGCGCCGACGCGGAGGAAAAGTTGTTGGAAGCGAAGGTGGACCAGGCTGTTCGCCACACTGGGATAGGAGATGCCGCCACTAAAATAAACAGCGACAAATCCGAAGTGGACAAAGCAAAAGAGGCGGCCCGAGAACTTGGCTATTGCACTGTCTGGGTCGGGCGCACGGAAGAAAGGTCTTCAGATCCGCCACCTCCCCCAATCGATGATGCGTCGTCATGGCGCCTCATGGAACCTGACGCTGGTATTGCCGTTGTGTATCTACCCTTTCTCGCCAATGAGGCAGTCCCTGGTGTCGACCCCGCCACAAGCGACTACATGAGCACGTGGAACTTTGTGTACACGCCCGAGCAAATCGACAACGCAGTATCTCTCGCGCGTGCCAACTACGCAGAGGGGAAGGCGCAGATCCAGGCGACGGTGCGGGCTGTGTACGAGCGCAAAAAGAAGCGGCGGTTGGAAAACGAGGGGAAAGCTAAAATGGAGAAACTGAGGAGGAAGATGAGACTAGGAATCGTGGGAAAGCTGGGGGAGGGAGATCATTTTAGTTAGAGAGGGTCTGAGCCATAGGCGAAAATAAAGAGCAAAGTCACGATGCCCAGTTCTGGTTCATGTTTGGGCCAGCGTAGATAGACGAGGTCGTCACGAGCATATACGAGCCAACCAGCTGGAGGCATATGATTACGTATATTACATGCGCCTTATAAAGTGAATTTCTATATGTACATATACAAAGTAGCTAGTAGGTGTTCATAACCTAGTCGACCTCAGTTATAGCGTCTATATCATCGACACGAAAACCCTTCCCAAACCGTCGCCGACCTGACGAAGGTCTACTTGTTTGTCCCCTCTCCGCTCTACCCCATGCTAGCAGATCAAGCCCCTTGCCGTACAATGCCGTGATGAAAAGGGGTTTTACTTTTGTTGTCGAACATGCAAGATATACAAATTCCCCCCTCAAAAAAAAACCCCCCACGGGTTGAGAAGTAGGTATCAGACCGGAGGGGGGAAAAGGCCGGGGTTGCCCTACCTAAATATGCTAGCCGTCTACGCTTCTACTACATGCGGCACAACGGACTCACGGACTTGTAGCTTAGCATAGTCCGCCCACCCCAGCCCCATCAGCTTTTTTACACACCCTTTTCGTACATGCGCAGCAAGGTGACTGTGTCGCGCCCACCCGCCAACCTGCCATGTCTTCCTCCCTACTCTGCCCCCTGGCGAGCCAGCTCAGTGAGACGTGATGATCTCGCCCATGTCAATATGTGCTGACTCCCACGGCTTCGCGTCCTCCTGTAGCATATCGCTAGGAACGCGTACCCCCTCGCCTGGGCTGTACAGGTACCACGACTTAAGAGCGTGAATGGCAGCCTTCAGGCGAGCAGCGTCAAGGCTGGCGGCGGCACCCTCTCCGAGCTTGTCCTTCCCACTGTAGATACCGACAACAAAGACGGGCGTGCGAGAAAGACGACCCGTCTCGGAGAGCAGGCGGGCGACAGGAGGCTCGAAGTCCTCGCGAGCGCACAGAGTAGCCAGTTCAACGGTGGGCTTCTCGAATTTGAACATCTTGGCCAGGTCGAGAGTGCGGAACAGGATGTGGGCCTTGATGAATGCCTTGGCCGTTTCCCGGCCGCAATGTGTGTATAGGGCGCCAATTACGGCACGCACAAAGCGGGCGTGGGCCTGTTCGGCAATAGCGTGCGTCTCGTCTGTGCCGTAGGAAGTGTAGGAGGGTTCTTCCTCCTGCTCAGAGGTAGTGGTTGCTGCCGCAAGTTTTTTTCGCTGGCGCGTTGTGGGCGTAATATCGACCGAGTCGCCAAAATCATCGTCAAAAACAACGCGGTTGCTGATGCCACGCCTCCATTTGTACTTATCGAGGTAATCGGCCTCTTTGCGCCTGTACCCAAGGCCCAGGAGGGTGTTGCTGGGCTTCTTGTGGACCGAGAACTGCAACAGGCCGGGATCAACCTCCCCACCAGGTACGGCCGCCATCTCGACGCCCCATGACTGAGCGACTTGGAAGAGGGCACTTGTCCCGGCGTAGCCCTTCATTGCTTCCCAGACAATAGCCATGGGAAGGCGGGGATACCGGCACATGATCCATTCGGCGACATGGAAGTTGATGATGGTCTGGCCGACGAAGGCGAGGTTGGTGTTATTAAAATGGGGGTTTTCGTCTGCTGACGCGTCGACCAGCGTCCTGGCGAGAGTCTGAAGGGGAATTTTCTGGGGGAGTGTGAGGCGGGCGTGTAGGGCGGCCAACTTAATCGACTCGAGGGCCCGTTCGGGTAAGGGAGAAGGGAGCCGGCTTGGGTCGGAATAGGAGTCGGATTCGGCAAGCAGATGAGCATCTGCGGAATCATGGAGGAGTGCGGCTGTCGATTGAGCCCGTATTAGCTGCATTGACTGCTCTGGCCTAGCTGATCGGAGGGCTGCAGGCGAGCAACATATTCGCGCCCGGCCAACGAGCAGTTGGCCCGTAATTCTGTCTAGTCGTAACCTCTTCATCGGGTATGATTGATTTACTTGGAAAACAATTCCCCACAGCCCGTGTGAGTCGGGGTCCAGCCTGCGCAGAAAAATGTGTTGGGCGTGGTCGTTGGGCGTCGCGTTGGCTGGCGTCTCCAGAAGCAAAAAAAAGTTCTCCAAACATGAAGCTCCCAGTCCGCACTGCGCAGGGATCACGAATTGTCGGCTGACATAATCTCTCGGAGCTGCTGGTGGCGCGTTTGGCTTGGCCTGAGCGCCTTTGCCAAGCCCGGCTCCACTGGGATCAGTTGCGTTGAACCTCAATTGACATCGACCGAATTGCATTCTTTTGCTCGGCTCGGCAACTTCGATCAACACCACCCCTCGTCGCGAGACCCAAAAATCCATCACAATGGTATGGCGTCTTTCCCTAATTGATCACTATGCGAGCTGACATAGAACGTAGGGCGGTGGTCCTAGGGTACCGTGAGTGTCTCTCCCACGTTCCATGTCCTCGAAACCACGACTTAGCCGAAACTGCCCATAGCTACCCCAAGCACGTTTGGTCGCCGGCCGGTGGCTGGTACTCACGGCCTGCCAATTGGAAGTCTAACACAGCTATCGCGGGACTGGTTATATTTGGCGTCACAGCAGCTGTGTGGAAGCTGAGCTCTGAACTGGAATACCGACACAAGATGCCCGAACCCGACCGTTTCTACCCCAGCAGATAGTACGTTAGGGACTTGCTGTGTGCGTGAGATTGCTGCTAACGGGAGCAAATATAGCTGGTCTAAGCAAATTATTGAGCATGAAAAGGCACAAAAAGAGAAGGCAGCGAACGAAGCTAAGGCGCAAGGCAGTTCATGATGTCGCGGAGTGAGATGGGGTGAGGGTAGCCCGCAGCCGTGTATTATACATTGCGCCAAAGACTTATGGGGTGTAAGGAGAGATTATGCAGACACATTGGTATTTCAGTTTCTTTGTCAACTCTGAGGCAAATAAAGATATTGACCCCTACAACACAGGGCATTGTTCCGGATTCGAGCATTTGTAGGCTTGGACAGCTACTATTCTCCCTGTCGTGGCAGTTCTGCATCACAGCCCTCAAACTGATATCTGTTTACTCACTAAGACTGCAGAGCGGCTTGTAGTGTTCAGGAGATTCGTGTGAGGACCAACCCAAGGAACGTCATCAGTCCAGTTGCACATCATGTCTGCCCACGGGTCTTCGTCAGAGTTTACCTCTAGGTTAAACCCGGAACTCACTTCTGCATCCACCTGTGCATCCACCTCTGAGTTTACATCTGGGCCTGCCAGTGAGCCTTCCTCCGGGTTCACTGCCTGCGTAGCAGACACATTCAACCAGGGCTTTAACAGCAAGGACCATGTATGTGGAATCTGCATGGCCACTAAGCTGCTATGCCATGAAAGAATGCAACCAGTCGCTAATATGGACGAGCAGCCCGCACTGCTTCCCTGCGGCCACTTTTTCGGTTATGAATGCCTCTCCCATTGGCTCAAGACAAAGCCGCAGTGTCCCCTCTGTCGATTCGACCTCAAATATGAGCTGTGCAACCACTATGTGACGCCACGGCTGATCCCCAGTATGGAATTTCTCAAGGGAATGCCCAAAACGATTCTCGAGGGCGGTATGATTCCGGATCAGTGCACCACGTGTAGGGAGGCAACCGAGGACCGGGTTGCGCTAGACTTGTTGAGGGCTTGGGATCCTATGGGCAACATGCCCAACCCCGAGGTGTTGACGGCTCATTTCAAGGCTCTCGGGCGTAGCATTGGGCCTTCGTGGTAGGTTCCGGGAAGGGGTGCCATTTAATTAGCTACGGGCACTCCGTACTATGCCTACTTCGGTAGAGTCGACGCAAGATAACGATCCCTCGACTGTACGATTCACTAAACAAAGCCCATCTTTCCCTCTACTCCTTCTGTTTTTCCTCTAACCTAACTTTCGCAACTTAAAGGTCAAACACTCTATGTGAATCTTGCCACTCTGGGGCAGTTTCTTGCGAATGCCACACTCTTGGAAAGAATTCTCAGCGAGGACACACGGGATAGTATGCGGAGTTCCTATGTCGCTGTCGGGACTGCCACTTTTGACTGGTCGAAAACCATGCCCATATCTAATCGACTAGTCTAATCTGGGTACGACAGCCTAGACGTCCTCTGCATACCGCTGTCGGTTCTGAATGCTACATAGAATATCTCCCTTTTGCGGGCCTGGATCGCGAAGAAAAAGAAGTTGAAATTCTAGTGCTAATACTTCCCTAGTAACATTGTACGATGCTGGATTTGTCGTTTTATTACAGGTGATGGTGATTGATTGCCGTTTTACTGGCTTAAGAATGCTATGCTGCTGCAATATAGAAGCAGCCTATGGTACTCCATATAAAGTCCTTGATGAAGGGCCTCATGTAGTTCGGTTAGGAGCGTAATGATCAGGGTCCGGGAATTGCTATTGTAGCGTGGAACTTGCAGTGTTGCTTCTCTTGTTTACACTTGATTCTGGTGAAATGATGGAGAGAGACATCTAAATAGTAAGTATACTAAACAAGAGGATAATACCGTACTTGTGACGGCAAGGAAATCACCAGTAGTGCAGAGCTTGTACAATCTAACCCCTGAAAGATTGTTAGCGTGGGACCAGGCGAGTATCTAATAAGGGCTTGTGCGATACACGAACAGCTGTGAAGCTGTTCTGTGAGAGGTCGAGCAAGAATGTTTAGACTTTAATTATAATATCCAAAGCCTTTAAATTTACCCCGTATGGCCCTAACTCTCCACCAATAAACCCTCAAAAATAAAAAAGAATGGCAGGGGCAGGTTGGCCCGGTAGCTTCGGCAAAGCCATGAAGTACTGTGTGAACAGTCATTCAGGGGTTGGACTGTACATCGGGCAGAAAGCATGTGTGGTAAAAACCTGGACTACGTTTGGGCTGAGACACCTTGACCAGGCAGACACATGAAGAGGGAAATAGTGCTCGGTGTTCCCGAAAAAGCGGAAAGAATGCGAATGTATGCATTATGCTGCAAGAAGAGATGATGAATCTTCCCCATGTTGATCCCCCATCGATGAGATAAGATAAGAGACGCCGATCTCCAAGCGGGGCAATTTCTAGCTTGAATGCCCCCCGCCTTGCTCATCTCCACTGACAAGAGTCCAATTTGGAGTCTCACATCAAGCCAAAAACCAGAATCACGCTTTCAGGCCTCATTCCAAGGAACTTACAAGATTCAAGCCCGTATAATTACCAGCTTACATAATGGACGACAATCCCACCTCCCTCAAAACCATCTTCACCACCGCTGAAACGACGCGCCTCTCCCTCGAAACCACACCGCACCTACCCAACTCTCCTGCGCGACACGACGCCACAGCCACCGCCTTAACGGCGTACCGCACCTGTGCCGACCTCATTTCTTCCCTCTCCCTCTTCTCCTCCAATGAAACCCTCGAAGACCTCTCCACCTCCCACCTCCCCTATATCCTCGTGCCTTTCCACCTTGCCGAGCTCACCCAGCAACTCCCTTCCACCTCCCCCAACACGCGCAAATCCCTGCTATCCACCTCGCGCTCTCACTACGAATCCTTCCTCCACCGCCTTGACAGCTACGACCTCCTCTCCGTCCCACACAAGAAGCTCCTCGCCCGGTATATCGACAGCCCCGAAACTTTCTCCGTTGCGACTGGAAATGACGCCGCCTCTAAACGGGATGCCAAGATTTCTAGCTTCCGCGTGGAAAAGGGGCTGCGCACTAGGCTGGCACATCTGCTCAGTCAGCCGGGGTATGCGAGTTTGAATTTGGATAGGGAGGAGGATACCACCACCGGGGGAAGAGACGAGGAAGCCGAAAGGGCTGTTTATCTTGCTCAGATGGAGTTGGGCGCCCACCAAGCATTTGCGGCGCTTGACGGGCTGAATCGGGAATGGGAGATTCTTGCGTTGGCGCCGGATCCGGAACAGCAGGGGAGGGGAGGCAATGAGGTAGAAGATGGAAGGAGAAGAGGGCGGGCTGGAGAAGATAACTGGTCTGACAGGCTGGATCGGCCGTTAAGGGGGTTTGGTAGGGGAGGCGGCGGCCCGCTGCTCACCAAAGAGGGCAAGCCGTTGCAGCCTTTTACCCTGGTTGGGAACAGGCAGGAGCTGGCTAAGGGGGTGTTTAGACCTGGTCATAACCTGCCGACTATGAGCATTGACGAGTACCTCGAGGAGGAGAGGAGAAGGGGTGGCATCATTGAGGGAGGAGGCGAGACCAGCTTCCAGAGACCCGAGCCAGACGAGGATGATATCAAGAAGGCGGATGAGGAAACCATGAAAGCGAGGGCCTGGGACGAGTTTGTAGAAGCAAACCCCAAGGGAGCTGGGAATACGCTCAACCGGGGTTGATGGGTCATCCATGTATGTAAGATTAGCCATGTTGCTGTTACTGTCAGCGAGTGATCATAGTGTATCTGGTACGCTCCCGTTTGTTAGGTAGCGCCAGTCCACGCCAACCAGGGTGAATGGACTTTAGAGAGTAAATAGCGCCAAATCATGCAGCCCACACATGATGACCGCAAGGTCGTGTATCAAGGTATTTATTGTGACGAGTGAAACGTTGAGCTACCATATCTCGGGGGCCCGAACATCCTAGTTCGAGCCGTGGTATATCCAAAAGATAGGGCAAACCCAGGTTTTGCCTCCCAATGAAACCCGTTCTTCGCTCTTTGCAGCAAGCTGCCTCTCAAAGACTTGTTTCATAACCGAATCCTCGCCCAAAACGGTACATTGATCAGACCAACGCCATGCGCCCCGCTGAAGTCCCTCAATGCTCCGTATTCCAACAATCCGCAGATATCATCATATCCCAACAAGAAAATAACGACAAGAACCCATTAGGTCATGTCGAACTCATCCAATGTAGACGTATCGTCGTCGAAATCATACATGTCCTCGTCGTCGGCATCGAGGCCAAAGCCGTCAACCAGAGTAGTTGTCGTGGTCTTCGGAGGAGTGCTAGTGGCTGCCCCTTCCGTCCTACCGGTAGCAGCGCCCGGAATCGATGAACCCGTATCCAGTAACACAACCCCGGTGACACTTTCAGTCACACTGAACGCTATCCTATCGAAGTCGGAGTCGGTCGCGGTGCTAACCTCATCTGGATCCTCAACGCACGCCAGCGCAGCACCTGCATTCTGTTGTTCTGATGACGGCACTGCAATCACGGCGTCCTCGTATTCTTCGTCAGCTCTCGAGAAGGACTCCGACTGGATCGATTCGGACGCAGCTATGACACGGCCGCGGGCCGGGCCGGTTGTAATGCTTTGTTCTGCATCCATGCTACCGTGCACTGTGCTACCGATCGCGCTATAGATGTCAAGGTTTTCAAAGCCCAAATCCGACGGAGCGACAGTCGAAGCACAATCGGTCATATCCACCATCGATGCGTCGGTGCCCACCGTGTATCCAGTGTGGTACGCGGGGCCAGGTTCGGATGGACCCATATCGGTAGGTGGAATGGCATCCTGGAAAACGCCGCCGGTCCCATCATCGAGTCCATAAGCCCAGATTGGGAGGAAGCAGATCTCCCTTTCTTCAAGGCTCAACAGCAAGTGGTCCGATAGGAACAGGGGCATGTCATTCTGCTCGTTGCCAATAGGGCGACCGTCAAGCATTTTCGAGCAGAGACCGTTGACGGCACACACGAAATCGAAAGTAAAGGATGCGAGCTTGAAGTCAGTGAGGACGTACTGGGGCATGACTTTCTTATCTTTCGCGATCTTGAGTTCATCATTAAAGCTCTTGACCAGACGCCAGAGTTGCTTGTTCATGTATGTTGCCTCGTTCCATATCGTAGCCTGGTTCGTCGATCCGCCCATACATGCCGTAGCCTGCAAATTGTACCAAAAAATTGCGGTAAGTCCCTTCTGAATGTCGTTGAGGCTATCATAGAGAGTCGAGACAGGTGTGCATGTACGTTGGCTGATCGGGATGTAATGCGCTCTCTGTGCCTCTATCAGGGAGAACAGGTTGGCCGAAACTGTTGAGCTTAGGGCCGCTCTGAATTTTTGCTTGGCTACTTCAGCCAGGGCATTGAGTAGCGAGGTGTAGGAGTTTTTCAAGGGGCCATCAGGTCCGCTCATGATGTATCCGCCGAAGCCCCGAAGCTTCTCCCACTCCGGTATATACCATTTGATTCCATCAGGATTCGCGGCAGACGCTTTCGTCAACGCATCGAGGGGGTTGTCGGCTAAAACATTGGCCATGAGGCCACTCATTCGCTCTGAGAAGACGCGTGCCGCATATTCCACCGGGTCTGATGGAAAATCGCCGTAGTCATCCCGCTTGCGCCCGATCCAGGACGTGCTGGGCCGACGTGGCGTAGGTGTAGTTGCGGCAAAGTCAACCGCAAGCTCCGAGACCAAAAGCCTGAAAGAAGGGGTGAGCACATCCGGCATCTTGAGAGAATACGCAAGCTGAAACGTTTTCTCCGGGCAGATCTCAATGAATTTGCTGTTTGGAGCGGCCATGAGCCACGAAGCGATGGGGTCAACCACCACATCCGGGACCTCAAGATAAAGTGCGGTCTGGGCGAGAGTCCACATTCGTGTGGCGGAGTTGATCAGTAAACCCTGACCGTTGATGGCACGGAGAATTCTCATGATGGCCGCGCGGTGACGAATATTGCAGTAGTCTTTTACTTTACGCCAGTCCGGAATATGTCTCGGGGCAGGAGAGAGCGGATCTTCCTCGACAATGCCAGGAATTTCGGGTTTGATTTGCCACAGTGACAGGTCATCCAGACCTGCAAGCATAATTAGTAATGAACCAAGAACGGACGAAATGACCGGGAGCGAATGTGCATAGAGGGAGCAAACTTACAAGACTCATTCTTGCAGTCATCATCATGTCCCAGCGTGAGCGTGGCGCCAGCGGCTTTGTCTCCAAGAGGGCGGACCTGCACGCCCCTCCGGTCGTTATTGAGAGTTGCCAACGGAATGTATTGACCAGCGAGAAACCAAATTTTCACAACCTGGGGCAGCCATAGAGCGGCAGTGAGATCTGCCAATTCGGCACCCTCGTTGGGCGGAGTGAGGTCCAGGACGTAGTCGACTCCAGGAGGAAGCGTCGTGAACCCAAGTCGGCGGCGTATCCGTTGCTGCTTGGCGGGCTCCAGCATGGAGTTAATCTTGTGTGATTTGTAAAAAAGGATTTTGTCGAGGCTAAGCCGAGTCTGGAGACTCTGCCAGCGCTGGCCGGTGCATGCACGTCCTTGGTCGAGCTTAGGGTCGAATTTGATAATGGCGAGGACATTGCCACTATCTTCGGCCGTAGTTTTCGACTGCATCACTGCCTGGAGCTCAAGAATATGGGCATCAGCCGCATTGGCACTTCCCATTTCCTCCCCTTCACTGAGGCCGTATGGAAAATGCGCAGCCGTCGGTGTCGGCGTCGGTGTCGGCGTCGGTGTCGCAGGAGATTCCATTTCTTCGCTGTGGTTAGGGTTACTGTGCCAGGTCAGTACAGATATATCTCGTCTAACGTTTCCTGGTGATATGGATAGGATTTGGTGCATGGATACGGCGAATGACTAGGAGTCGGGCTTTGCGACAGGGTGGCAGGACATGTCGACGACAAGAGGAAGGCAGAAACCAAGCCTCTGTTGCCTAGTGGGGATGGGGCTGGACGCGGGTGCAGTTTGGGCTTTGAGCTCTGTGCTTACCAGAATTATCGAGTGCTGGCGTTTTGAACGACCGAAGAAGGTCTGGACTACACGCGCGATAGCTTAGCCGTGGCGCGAGTAGCTTAGGAGGAGAAAGACCTAATTGCCCAAAAGGTGGTAGGAAGGAAATTTGGACGAAGGGAAAGGACGAAGGAGGGGTGATTCATCACCTCACCTCCGGTCAGCCTCGCCGGTTCCCCAGTGTTGGAAGGAACATGGGATATGCGGGGCTCAAAGCTTCCATAGTGGGATGAAGTGTCCTATTTCATCTAACTGAGCCAGGAGATGTGCCTGCCCGCCGCCGCCCTCTTGTTTGCTCCCCTACCATGCACTGTGACGGCACAATCCATGCTTCCTCTTCTGCGACCGGCTTTTAGCTCGGTGGCAATAGAAACCCTGTTGCATTCTTGAAGTTTGTGTGAACTCTCAGATATTTGGGGTGAAGGTCATGAGGCGACGGGGCCATAAGGCTACAAGGCAATAAGGCGGTAGATGACGACAAGATATGTAGGCTCCTTTGAACCAAGTCAGGGTGTTGAAGAAACGTTGGCATCAAATGCTTGGTTCTGACCCTTCACAACTGATTCCATATACCCAATGGATTTTGTTGTACTTGGAAGCAGGGATGTTCTTTCCGCCCCAGTGGACAAGCCGGGACCTCCCACTGCCCACTCAACACTACAGTCCGTGATCCAGCCATTTGCATTCCGAGATTGACCTTCGTGAAAGGCCTAGAATACAATCCAACCCCTGAAGGACTGTTCGCCCGATACCACCAAGGCTTGGCATTCTCAAAAACTTTAGCATTTTACCGCCACAAAACGCAGGCTTTTTCAGAGATTTCAAATACACTGTGGCTTTTTATCTATGCTGTCTAACTTTCTGTATTGAAATCACATCTTTGGTGATAAAAAATCCGGGATTTAAAGATTTGGCCGGGGGCCTGTGCTCCAAGAACCGTACAAACAATCTTTCAGGGGTTGGATTGCACACTACACTCAAGCCATGGTAACATCAGTCCAGGTTTGTTGCGAAGTTATAACGTTAGTGCACAATTCTTCCCCACATCAGCCACTCCAACGCTAGTTACCACTCAAAGTTCCTCCTATCAAGTTCCATCAGTTTCAGGCTGCAGGCGTTCATTCACATTGCTATATTTGCATCTACCACTCAGCTGGCTTGTCCAGGTATTTTAGTCTGGTCAAGTCAGCCTGATGGCTGTCTCTCCCGGGCCATGACAGGCAGGTATCACTTACTTGGTACCTGTGTTAACTAGGCCGCAGGTACCTCCACGACCCCGCACTTGGTCTCCAAGTTCTTACACATACACGCACATAGTATCGCGACTGCGGGACTAGGTAGTTAGTGCACACTACGGAGACTATCTATGGGGCTCTGCTTGGGAAGCAGGGGCAAGCCATCGGAAGCGAAGCGCACCGACGGGAGCGGTCTGTGGTTGTTGCTCAGTGGTCGCTTTGTCCATCAGTCCAGTTGTTTTGTGATACAGTTCCTTTTTCCCAACCGATTAGATACACTACATTAACTGGCAGCATTGGTGAAGCCGTGCTTTTCCGACGTCTTTTCTCCCTTTCCTCCTTTCCTCCTTTCCTCCTTTCCTCCTTTCCTCCTTTCCTTCCTTTCCTCCCTTCCTTCCTCGCTCCCTTTCCACCGCTTACCGGCAAGGAGGACTGGATCAAACCCGACCGGTTGGCTCGTGCCCAGAGTTTGTCACTCTCACCGCTGCTCGAGCTTCTATACATTCGCGGCCTAGGTAGCTTGCTGGGTACTTGTTTTCTCTGTTTTCCAAGATACCGTAACCGACGCCATACATTTCTGTGCAAGCCACCACATAATGTCCCCTTCGCAAATCTCATCTGCATCCTCTTCTGTGGGTACCACACCCACCAGCTCGGCTACAGCGCCACGGCCTAGAGCCGCTCTGTAAGTTGCGCTTCAGTTTTTCCTATTGATATTATCGACCCCGGCTCCGATGGATCTCATCGTGTCCCGCAACCCACTTCAAAACACCTACCTGAGCTAGGGACCTGATTTACCTAATGTTTACTTCTTATCCGAACTACGCCATCTTCTCCCTATCTCTCGCCCTAACCCTTCCCCACTAACACAATCCAGCCGCGGCCCTGGGCGAACTCTCAGCCTCGTTGGCCTCGCCCTAGTCAGTGCCGGCGCTGGGTTCAAGTACGTCGCCACGACGATGCGCGAGAACGAGCTCGCACAAAAGAGGTCGGGCACAGGCAACTTTTACGTCACCGTTGACCGGAGCGGCGGCGGCATCTAAGTTTCATTTCTCTATCCTCATTCCAGACCCCAGTGGCGACTCGGGGACCCTCTTGGCCTTTTGCCGTAGCAATATCGGATGCTGGCATAGAAGCTTTGGTGAGAAACGGCGTCACGGTGGTTAGACGACCCTGTGGTGATGCATGCAAGAAATGGACCAGACATGATGAGTTGAATGGAGGGGGGTGTTGGATACAATACTTCGGAGAAACCAGAAAACGAGCAAGTTGGAGGTGCCAGGAGAATCACGTCCAGAAGGTCACCGCCCGTCCAGAATTGAAATGTCAAAACGACGGTATGGCGACGTCTGCAGCCCAAAGAAGAGGGAGGCGGCCGAAGACTGGGTCATGATGAATCATATGGTCAGAGAGGCAAAGGATTGGGGTTTCAGGGCGTCGATATATCGTTTTGGCTGCACTTCACGAGAGCTTTTCTTTCAGACATCGGCAACTGAGAGAGAGAAAACCCCCAGCACTGCCTCTATCACGTGTTCGAACCCTCCTATCCCAGCCGGGAGGGAACTTACCAATCGCACCGCTACCGACTTGACGTGTTCGGTTCAGAGGACCGCAACCATAACCGTACAGACACACCTAGGCAATGGAAATATCAAACAAGCGGGTCAATACGTAGGTGTCAGGGACCACTTCCATGCAACGCCTCATGCTACGAGCCCAAAAACGTGCAGAAATTACAGACATCTCCCAATGTAATGGTGCCAGACAACCCAACCCTCACAAGCCTGTACTGCATTTCAACTTCAAACGGAGCTTCCCAACTTCCTGGGTTCCCCATCATCATCATCATCATCATCTGTCGAAGACCTGTCATCTCTCGTCATCTTCTCTTTTCCCTTCCACTTCTCATATTCGGTCCCCGGTATTGGGCCTTCCCCAACCCACTCCCTGGTACTCCGCCTGCGCGTCAATCTTCTCTCGTGTGTCTTGGTGCTGGAGGTCCGGAACCTTCTCGACCCGCCCTTTTCTCTTCCCGATACCTCAATTACTGCTAGACCCGGCGACCCTAGTCCTGCCGAGCTTGGTCTTGAATCCGATTTTCGCTTTTTGGCACTACCTCTGCCGTCGTCGCCAGAATTATGTGCTGTGCTTGCGACTGTGCTCCTTAAATCCTTCACCTCTCTCACCATGTCGTCAAGGCCCTTCTCCAGTGTCTTCATTTTCGACAACATCAGCTTGCTCATCCTGTTGCTGTCTTCCGTCTGCGCGCTTTTGCTGAGCATGGCGTTGGCCATGGCCATCTGCGTCGTGAAGCTTGAAGGCGCTCCGCTGAACGTCTCATCGGCTGCCATAGCTACATTGAGGTCCGAGTCCGCGTCCTGGTCGACCGAGGACCGGCGGCGCGCAGGAACATTTCGAGTAGGTATATCTAACACAAGGGGTGTGCGGTTAGGCGCAGTGCGTGCTATGTCCCTCGGGGGCAGCGTTGAGTGCGGGCGGCCTGGGGTGATGTACATGGAGCGCCTCGGCGACCGCCTACCATTGGTCGGGGTTGCTATCGGGGTATGCTTTGAGGATCTTGGGCGAGATGAGGGCCCTGGTGCCGCTGAAGTGGATGGGGAGCTCGGCTGTGGGTCGTCAGACGGCGCGTAAAGAATCGTGTTGGTTGATAGTGTGCGATGGTGCAACGGGTTCCTTCGGGCTGTCCCAGGCCGCGGCGATGACGTTGACTTTGTCCCACCGTAGTCTGGATTAGTGAACCTCGTGGCAACCGGGGTCGTGAAATAATCCTCCACAATGGCCTCGGACGAGTCACCTGCAGCTAGGTGGTTAACAGCCTCCTCCTCATCCTCATCATTCGTAACAAGCTCATCGTCGCCGTCGGCATCTGTGCTATCCTTGACTTCCCTCCCATAGTCTCGCCTAACTACACCATCGTGGTACAAGTTGACCCGACGGGCATACGGAGCGTCAAACACCAAATCTGCTGGGTCGCTCGCCGCCGACCGTATATCAGAGAATTGCCTGGGATATCTCCTCGGTCGATCGCGTGAGATGCTTTGCCGCTGCTGCCAATCATTTCCAAGTCGACTTTCGATTGTTGAGTAGTTATGAGGCGAGTGGTATGTCCCCTCGTGTTGGTCCATCCATGATCTGATGGCGTTCTGAGTTTTCCGCCTCTCATTCCGCCGCTGCGTTCGGAGGGTTGCGATACCGGGTATGCGCCGAAAAACTTCTTCCAGTGCGCGGTCCTTCTGGTACCCTACCACGGATTCTTCACGAACTCGAACGCTGGGACTGAAGAGAGCCGTCCTGCTTTCTGGATCTCCGAAAGACAAGCTTCGATGACGGATTCGGCCTGGATTTTCCACCAGGTCCGTGGGTTCATACATGTACGAGGCCAAATAGTGCCTTTCGTAGATGTAGATGCAGAACAAGATTGGGGAGTGGGTTATCTTGATAACAAACCGGTTGAGGAGTACAAACTGTTTCAGTGGCATGCAGTACCTGAGAGGAATAAACGCCCATGCAAATACATTACCCGGCGCAACGTAGGAGAAAAGAGCATCGGTTTTCACCATAGATATTGTGTTGATGGCAAATAGAAACCTGCCTGGTCAGCTTAAAAGACAGTCATGGATTAGCAAAGACCTACTGATGTTCCTGGTTGGCATTTGACGCGATAGACATGAATGAGTTGGTCAAGACGGTTATCAAGATCGTCCTACAGGCAGGATTAGCTTCGTGGGGCCAAAAATTAGGGGACAGGTGCCAACTCACACGACAACAAAGTGACAAATGATAAGGAAGAACCCCATCAAAACTTTGCCCATGAGATTATAGGTCGGCCAACTGCTTGTACGTTAGTTTGTTTTCCCCGGCTTATCTTGGGGCAAGAACTTACTCTTCCCAAGCCGCCGGAGTATAACCCATGAGGATCTGGAAAATCTTGTAGGATACGAGGGCGGGATCGTGCTTATCCTTGGAAAAAATGAAGAACACGAAGAACCCGCTGCAGCAGACCAGTATCAAAATAAAGACGGCGGCCAGATCAATGGCCATCAGCCTGAAAGCAATCAGTAACTGAGAGAAGTACTGATAGTGGTCCAAGACGCTGAGTATCCTTGGCAACAGCAGGATGGCATTGGCTGCAAGGACATCGTAGGCCATTTCGTTCAGTTTGTGGGGGTCCAACAGGAAGACGCCATATATTCGCATGCAATAATATATGATCAGGAGGGCCAAGATACCGAGGTCGAAGATGTTCCAGAAGCTCATCATATAAAACGAGAAACCCTGTTCGTTAAAGCCTACCAGTTCATCCAGCATGAAGCCGGCGGACCAGAACCAGAACACCAGTTCCAGCGTAGTGATCCTATGCGACCGCTGGGCGAGCACAGAAAAGAACAGGCAGATCAATACAACTAAAGAGCAGGTAGAAAGGATTTGCCTATAGCGTGGAACTCGTAGACGGGACAGCTTGAGAGGAGATGCGTTCCGTGGGTCATAGAGGATCACGGACCGCCGGCCCTGAGGCGAATGAACATGTTCCTCCTTTGCCTGTTGGGCGCCTAGTAAAGGGGTTCGTACATCACTTTGGCGCCTAGACATACTCCGAGCTGGTGCAGTTGACGCGGAGCTTGGGCGGTGAAGCTGGTCAGCCGCGGAGTAGAAGCTGATTGCACCATTCCATATAGCTTCTAAGTGTTGAACAACGAGTGGATGAGAGAGGAACCGCTTGGCAGACGCTCGGATGGCAACCTCGAGGGTGGAAGTCCTCATCGCAGCGGACTTGGGCCGCCCTCCGGGTGTGACAGGCGTGTGAGATCCTGATATGCCCTGTAAGGGGTAGAAATCGTAGGAAAGGGCTTCAATGAGTTCGCGAGTCGTATACTCCTTAAGTAACTTGATCGCGAGCAGCTCGCAGACCTTGGCCCTGGTGCTGCTGGCACCAGCGTTTCCTGGGTAAAGTTGGCCCTCCTTCTCAAATTGCAGGCAGTTAGCCATCAAAGCATATAATGTGCCTCTAGAAAAATGCTGATTCCGAATCTGCTGCTGCATTGGCCTGATGAGAAACTGGGAGACCTGCGGGGAGCGCAACTGATCCCAGGTAAGGGTTGTGTCGGTTCTCGCCTGGACGGTGATTCGGATGGCATGAGTCAGGTTGTAGATAGGCAACAAATCTGGAGAGAAAACAGTCAGTAAATCGGTAAGACATTCTGTCTTGGATGAATGAGGTAGGTGGGATCACTACCAAGATGGCTTGCGGCAAACAGAGGCAGGACGCCAACAGGCTGGGCCAATCCATCCTCATCTCGTTCTGCGCCGTCATAGTAGCCCTGTCGCCTTCCATCATTGGAATCCTCATCGTCGTCGTCGGCTTCGGTGAAATCAGCGGTCGCGTGCCGATGATGGCTGTATTCGTGGTGCGGAACCGTGGGCGGGGCCACATGTTTCGGCACCTGCTCGACATCGTCGTCTTCTTGATCAGAAGCGGCCTTGTTGAAGGGCCGAAACAAGCCGGACAACATCCTCCCAGCTGGCTCTGGCAGCCCAATCGCTTCGTCGCCGGTCCTACAGCGCCATGAAAGGCAGACACGGGGAACTGAGTGTCAATTTATTCGGGGGCAGGAGGCAACGAAGTCGACCCGCGAGGCGAGAGGGGGTCTTTCACGCCGAGCCTATCGACAGGGGGTATGTCCTCGATGCAAAAAGTAGCAGCTGGGTTGCCCAGTGTTGGAGTCGCCGAGCAAATCACAGTGACTAACGAGCGCGCGGAGGAAAAATACAATTGATATGCAGAAGTGTATACCCACAACTCGGAGTGATGGAAGGCGGCCTAAACGCGCGTGGAGCGCGACTGCTCCGGGCACTCTAAACTGAAGCTCCAGACCACAGAGGAAGTGGAGGAAGTCACGACCAGGGCAACGATCAGGAGAAGAACTCCCCAGCAAGCGCGCCTAAAGTGAGGCTGGGGACCCCTGCTTCTTGGGCACTGTGACACGAGAAAATCAACCATTCGCTCAAAATGGGCATGGAACGGAGGGCAACTTCTCTAGGGAGCAGTTTCCCTATATTCCATGCATCACCCCCAAGAACCGACTACTCTGTCGTCTGCACAGCGAGCAGGCGAATAGGTGACTAAGTATCTTTGCACTTCAGGGCGCTGCTGCTACCCGAGCCGAGTCGCCTTAGAATCCTGCCAAGCGCATCACGAGAGTCGCGCCGGAGTGGTCTAGCATCGCTTCGCCAAACGGGCAGACGCCATCCCACATCAGCAGGTTCAACGCCCCTCATTTGATCTGCCGCCTCCCACCTTCCCGCAGGTTGCATGTCGCCAGTTTGTCAGTGTTACCAACTGCAGCTGTCAATCGCATGACCATATTCATAATGTTATGCCACATATCTGTGCTGTGCATCGAGGGACGGTGAAGGGTCCTCGTCCTGGGCTCCTTCTGCGACATTGTGTCCCGTCCCTCCTTCAACGGGGCCACCACTCCGGCATCGAGGCGACGGCCTCTGACTCGCCCGCGGCACCACCCTACTGTACGCCCCGCGTGGGCGATCCCTGTACCATGTACCCTGCATGAGTCCGTAAACACCACCGGAATCAATACCAGAGGTCAAGACAGAGCGTCTCCATTGTCCAGAAACATGCCCGCACAAACGGGCAAGGTATCATGCTGTGCAGCATCAATACGAATCCGTCAGCCGACATATGCGACCTGATATGCTTCTTCCCAAGCGCCGTATCCAATGCTCAGATGCACACATAACGAGCGCCACGCTCGGGAAATGTACGGGTTTGGATTGTGTGGGCGTCCAACTTTGATGGTGAGCTTTCAAACGGGTCAAGGCCTCCAAATTCTCACAGCCGATCCCGGAGCGCCGGCTTAGGGCCCACCCCGAGCCGTGATCCACATTTCCGTCCTCAACCAGCACCGGAGACCAGCCCACATGATCTTGAGGATCAGGGGCGGCATTATTCTCTACGCTTCACCTGCCTTGCTGATGCGGGTAGCCAATCCGAGTCTCCCATTGCATTCGGTGGTCGTCCTCCCTTCCAATGGTGGCGTCGCTTGAGCGATTAACCCCGCTGCGCTGACAAGCAGGGCGGTGAAGCAGTCGGTGCCACCCAGGCTTCGACGCATTACATCGAGTGTAAATAAGAGTCTGCGGTCCCTGGAATGGTTTACCGTTTCGATATTCTGTCCTAGGCAGTCGGAAAAATGCCCGTTTCCGAAATAGCTTCGCGGATTATTAGGAATACCGCCGATCTGCCACTTAAACACGCATTGAGATCTGGGACAGAAATCGCATTTCATGTTTTCGAATTTTGACAACCGAACTACACTAGTGTATCCATAATTGCAGGGGTATGCCAGACCTGGGAACCCCCACTAGATGGCGAGGTTAAGAGCAATATAATTGGCCAATCCGTGAAAATTCCGATGAACACCGCATGCACCTTGCCCTTCACGCCCAAGTGCCCCATAAAACGACCGGGTGGCCCCGCAGTTGGAAAATCTTTGGCGGGCGCGGTTTGGGGCGGATCGCGGGGCAGCTCGACTCAAAATTCTCCTCTACCACGAAACTCTTTTTATTCTTTTCTCTCTCCCTAAGAAACTCATTCATACCTATGCCATGAGAACAGACAGACGATAGCTCCCCTGTCAACTCCAAAAGACGCGTCGCAAATTGCCTGGAGGCAGCTCCTGAGCAGTTCGACAAAGTCCAACTATCCTCCCAAGCTGCCCCACTAAACCATTTGTCGTCACTGCGTTCTCCCGCCATCATCCCCCTCGCCGTCTTGCGCCTGCCGCAATGACGTCCCTTGTGTACCGCCCGGCCTCGATGCCCCTCTCCCAGACTGACAGCGGCGGGATGGTCAGTCTCGAGCTCGAGGATGGCTCTGTCTATCAGGGTTATAGCTTCGGCGCCCCCAGGAGCATCGCTGGAGAGCTTGTTTTCCAGACAGGCATGGTTGGGTACCCCGAGTCTATAACCGACCCTTCCTACCGAGGCCAGATCCTTGTTATTACGTTTCCGCTCGTTGGCAACTACGGTGTCCCATCTAGGGCCACGCTTGACGAGCTGCTTGGAGACCTGCCGGCGCACTTCGAGTCCTCTCAGATCCACATCGCCGGCCTCGTCACGGCCTCGTACTCGGGTGAAGACTTCTCGCACTTCCTTGCGACCTCGTCTCTGGGAACATGGCTCAAGGAACAGGACATTCCGGCCATGTACGGCGTCGACACGCGCGCGCTGACCAAGCGAATCCGCGAGAAGGGCAGCATGCTCGGCCGTATGCAGCAGCAGAAGAAGGCTTTGGCAAATGGCGTAAATGGCAACAGCCACCCCCAGAACCTCTCAAGTACCGACGAGGACTGGAGGCCCTACTTTGACACGGTTGATTGGGTAAATCCCAATACGAAGAATCTGGTGGCAGAGGGTGAGTTTCGAAGGGACTAAAAGCCGTATTCATACTCATCTCCTTTTAGTTTCCGTTAAGGATCCCAAAGTTTACAGCCCGCCCGAGGGGTCCGCGCTCAAACACCCTTCGTCCGGTCGTCCTCTTCGTATCCTCTGTCTCGATGTCGGCATGAAGTATAACCAACTGAGGTGCTTCCTCAAACGCGGCATTGAAGTCCTGGTCTGCCCTTGGGACTATGACTTCCTCGCCGGAGAGAGCTATGACGGCCTGTTCATTTCCAACGGACCCGGTGATCCTGCTGTGATGAAGAAGACAGTAAGCCGCATTGAGTCAGCCCTGGCCAAAAATCAAACCCCAGTCTTCGGCATTTGCCTTGGTCACCAATTGCTCGCGCGGGCTGCTGGTGCTAAGACTACAAAGATGAAGTTCGGAAACCGTGGCCACAACATTCCCTGCACAAGCTTGGTGACAGGGAAGTGTCACATTACCTCGCAGAACCACGGTTTCGCCGTCGATTCGACAACCCTGCCAGCAGGCTGGAAGGAACTCTTCGTCAACGCCAACGACGGCAGCAACGAGGGTATTATGCACGAAGACAAGCCTTACTTCAGCGTTCAGTTTCATCCAGAGAGCACACCAGGCCCTCGAGACACCGAGTTCCTCTTCGACGTATTCATCGACACGGTTGCGAAGTGCGCCGGCGATAGCAGCTTGCTCGACAAACCTGTACATTTCCCTGGTGGTACTGTTGAGGAGAACAACCGCCTTCACCCTCGCGCCCAGGTCAGAAAGGTTCTGGTTCTGGGAAGCGGGGGTCTCAGTATCGGCCAGGCCGGAGAGTTTGACTACTCGGGCAGCCAGGCTATCAAGGCGCTCAAGGAGGAGGGCATCTACACGGTCCTCATCAACCCTAATATTGCGACCATCCAGACCTCAAAGGGCCTGGCTGACAAGGTCTACTTCCTGCCCGTGAATGCCGAGTTTGTTCGCAAGGTTATTATCTACGAGCGACCCGACGCCATCTACTGCACCTTCGGTGGGCAGACGGCCCTCTCCGTGGGCATCCAGCTCAAGGATGAGTTTGAGACACTCGGGGTCAAGGTCCTCGGCACACCGATTGACACCATCATCACGACTGAAGACCGTGAACTTTTTGCTCGTAGTATGGAGTCGATTGGGGAGAAATGCGCCAAATCCGCTTCTGCTAGCAGCGTCTGCGAAGCCATTCGTGTCGTTCAAGACATTGGCTTCCCTGTCATCGTGCGGGCAGCCTATGCTCTCGGCGGACTTGGAAGTGGTTTTGCAAATAACGAGGCGGAGCTGGTTGATTTGTGCAACAAAGCCTTGGCTGCCAGCCCTCAGGTCCTGATCGAGCGCAGCATGAAAGGCTGGAAGGAGATTGAGTACGAAGTTGTCCGGGACGCCCAGGATAACTGTATTACCGTCTGCAATATGGAGAACTTTGACCCTCTTGGTATTCACACTGGAGACTCTATTGTTGTAGCACCTTCTCAGACCTTGTCGGATGAGGACTACAACATGCTCCGCACCACGGCAGTCAATGTCATCCGCCACCTTGGTGTGGTTGGTGAGTGCAACATACAGTATGCACTAAACCCCTTTTCCAAAGAGTACTGCATCATCGAGGTCAACGCCAGACTCTCACGATCTTCGGCTCTAGCGTCGAAGGCCACCGGATATCCCCTTGCATTCATCGCCGCTAAGCTGGGTCTTGGTATCCCTCTCAAGGAAATCTCGAACTCTGTCACCAAGGTTACTTGCGCGTGCTTTGAGCCCTCGCTGGATTACGTGGTTGTCAAGATGCCTCGCTGGGATCTGAAGAAGTTCACGCGCGTTTCCACTCAGCTTGGGTCCTCGATGAAGAGTGTTGGTGAGGTTATGAGTATTGGCAGAACCTTCGAGGAGGCCATCCAGAAGGCAATCCGAGCCATTGACTTCCACAACCTTGGCTTCAACGAGACCAAGGCGCTTATGTCGATCGACGACGAGCTCCAGACACCCTCAGATCAGCGTCTGTTTGCTATCGCCAATGCTATGCACGCTGGCTATTCGGTGGAGAGGATCTGGGAGCTGACCAAGATTGACCAGTGGTTTCTGCACAAGCTCAAGGGCCTGAGCGACTTTGGTAGGAAGATGACCCAATACAAAACTGCCGACATAGTGAGCCGACCAGAGCTGCTCTTGCAAGCCAAGCAACTTGGTTTTTGTGATCGTCAGCTTGCCAAGTTCTGGAATTCCAATGAGCTGAACGTGCGCCGCATGCGTCTCGAAGCTGGCATTCTGCCGTGGGTAAAGCAGATCGACACTGTCGCTGCTGAATTCCCAGCCTTCACGAATTATCTGTATCTTACATACAACGCTAGCGAGCATGACGTCGCCTTTGACGACCACGGCATCATGGTCCTTGGGTCTGGCGTATACCGGATCGGATCGTCGGTTGAATTCGACTGGTGCTCGGTTCGGGCCATTCGCACGCTTCGCGAGTGCTCTTTCAAGACTATTATGGTCAACGTGAGTCAATAGTTCCTACTATCCACTGTTTTTCTTATTCTGCTACCCCTCAATGATCACACTAGCTAACTTCCTCAAGATGAACCCCGAGACCGTGTCGACCGATTATGACGAAGCCGACAAATTGTACTTTGAGAATATCAACCTTGAGACCGTTCTTGATATTTACCAGCTGGAATCCGCAAGTGGTGTTTTAGGCGCCATGGGTGGCCAAACGCCCAACAACATCGCGCTTCCACTGCTACGTGCTGGCGTCAAGGTTCTCGGCACCTCACCTGAGATGATTGATACGGCCGAGAACCGTTATAAGTTCTCGCGCATGCTCGATAGCATCGAGGTGGACCAGCCGAAGTGGAAAGAACTGACTAGCTTTGAGAAAGCCAGAGACTTCTGCCAGGAGGTGTCATACCCGGTATTGGTTCGGCCGTCGTACGTGCTCTCGGGTGCTGCCATGAATACGGTGTACTCAGAGGCGGACCTTGAGTCATACCTGCAACAAGCAGCCGATGTTTCCCCGGAGCACCCTGTCGTTATCACCAAGTACATTGAGAATGCCAAGGAGATCGAGATGGACGCAGTGGCCAAGGACGGCAAGCTCGTTGGCCACTTCATCTCGGAGCATGTGGAGAATGCTGGCGTCCATTCTGGTGATGCTACACTTATTCTACCTCCCCAAGATCTCTCAGAAACCACAATCCGACGCATTGAAGAGGCTACGCGTAAGATTGCTAGCGCCCTCAACGTTACAGGCCCCTTCAACATTCAGTTCATTGCTAAGGACAATGACATTAAGGTGATTGAGTGCAACGTCCGGGCGTCTCGGTCTTTCCCCTTTGTCTCCAAAGTTATGGGCGTTGACCTCATTGAGATGGCCACCAAGGCTATTGTGGATGTCCCATTTGAGGAATATCCACCCATCGACCGCCCCGCGGGCTGTGTTGGTGTCAAGGTCCCCCAGTTTAGTTTCTCGCGCCTGTCTGGAGCTGATCCAGTCTTGGGTGTCGAAATGGCCTCCACTGGTGAAGTTGCATCTTTCGGAGCGGACAAGTATGAGGCCTATCTGAAGGCCTTGATATCCACAGGCTTCAAGATCCCAAAGAACAACATTCTGCTCTCCATCGGAAGTTACAAGGACAAGAAGGAGATGCTCCCCTCGGTCGCCAAGCTCCAGAAGTTGGGGTACAAGCTTTTCGCGACTGCGGGAACAGCTGACTTCCTGCAGGAGCACGACATTCCCGTCCAGTATCTCGAGATCCTTGGCACAGATGCCGAGCAGAAGTCAGAATTCTCGCTCACTCAACACCTGGCCAATAATATGATTGACTTGTACATCAACCTGCCGTCGAACAACAAGTACAGGCGGCCAGCCAACTACATGAGCAAGGGTTACCAAACGCGTCGGATGGCTGTTGATTACCAGATTCCGCTAGTCACCAATGTCAAGAACGCAAAGATCTTGGTCGAGGCAATTGCCAGACACTTTGATCTTGATATCAGCCTTCGGGACTACCAGACGAGCCACCGCACTGTCCACCTCCCTGGTCTCATCAACATTGCAGCTTTTGTTCCCGGTCTCGTCTCCGTCGGAAGCACCGATCTTCAAAGCGTCACCAAGGCCTCTATAGCCTCTGGCTTCAGCATGATTCGTGTCACGCCGCTGGGAAAAGATGGGTCGATCACGGATGCGATCTCGCTCAAGATCGCCCAACAGAATAGCAAGAAGGGCGGCTACTGCGACTTCAATCTCTCAATCACGGCCAACTCTGCGAACGCCAACCAGATCAGCCACGTTGCCGGCGAGGTTGGATCACTCTTCATCCCGTTTCATCACCTGTCGGACAATATCACGAGTTGCTCAACGGTGGAAGCGCATTTTGATGCTTGGCCTACCCATAAGCCAATTATCACTGATGCTAGAAAGACCGAGTTGGCTTCGATCCTTCTGCTTGCGAGCTTGCACAACCGTCGCATCCATGTTACAGCTGTGACAACCAAGGAGGATATCAAGCTGATCGCGCTTGGAAAAGAAAAGGGTCTCAAGGTCACATGCGATGTCTCCGTCTACTCGCTGTACCTCTCACAGAAGGACTTCCCCGGTTGCGACTTGCTACCCACTGTCGTGGACCAGGCTGCCCTGTGGGAGCATCTGGAAACCATCGATGTATTTTCCGTTGGAAGCCTTCCTTACCAGGTCGCCCACTTCCTCAGCAAGCCGACTGATGTGACGATTGGGATTGCTGATGCCCTCCCGCTCCTGTTGACTTCGGTCACTGAGGGCAAACTGACTCTGGACGACATCAAGACACGTCTTCACGACAAGCCCGTCGAAATCTTTGAGCTCCACGAACAAGTTGGTGCATCCGTCGAGGTCGAGATCGACCGCCCGTACACTGTTCCTGCTGCGACTTACTGGTCGCCGTTTACTGGGAAGACCATGCGGGGAGCCGTCCAGCGTGTCACTTTCCAAGGCCAAGTTGTCTGCCTCGACGGGGCCCTGCTAGATGTGTCCCCGCTGGGCAAGGATATGTCGACTCACGGAGCTTTGCCGCCCCCGGTCGTGGTGACGTCCCCCACCCCCAGACCGCTTCAGCTTGACAGCCCTCGCCCCGGACGCCGCACATCTACACTGGGCGTTAGGCCCGCGCGACCGGTCAAGGGAATCGATGCTGCTCTCTCTGGCCTGGGATCACCAGCCCGAGGCCCGGTCATCGATGATCTGGCCCCTGGTCTAGGCATCCAACCAGTGTTTAGGTCAGCGCTCCAGGATTTACTCCTCGGCCCGTCATCCTTCAAGAGGTCGCATGTGCTGTCGGTGAAGCAGTACACGAGGGCCGATTTGCACCTTCTCTTTACTGTGGCCCAGGAAATGCGACTTGGCGTGCAGCGCGAGGGCGGTGCCCTGGACATCCTCCGTGGACGGTTGCTGTGCACGCTCTTCTACGAGCCCTCAACTCGCACCTCGGCATCGTTTGATACCGCTATGCAGCGTCTTGGTGGCATGACCGTCGCGATTGCCACCTCTGTCTCATCGGTGCAGAAGGGTGAGACCCTTCAGGATACACTCAGGACTCTGGCCTGCTATGGAGATGCCGTTGTTCTCCGCCACCCCGATGAGAAATCAGTTGATGTTGCCCGCCAATACAGCCCCGTGCCGGTGATCAACGGCGGCAATGGTAGCAAGGAGCACCCAACTCAGGCTTTCCTCGATCTCTACACCATCCGCGAGGAGCTCGGCACTGTCCAGGGTCTGACCATTACCTTTGTTGGTGACATGCTGTACGGCAGACCGGTCCACTCTCTCGTTTATCTCCTCCGCCACTACAAAGTCAAGGTGCAACTCGTTTCGCCCAAGTCTCTCACCTTACCGCCTGCCGTCCGTGCACAGCTGATTGAAGCAGATCAACTGCTGTGCGAGTCGGAGACACTCACGCCTGAGATTCTGGCGCGAAGCGACGTCTTATACTGTACTCGGGTGCAAAAGGAGCGCTTCCCCGACTTGGCAGAATTTGAGCGAGTCAAAGACTCTTACAGGATTGATAACAGCACGCTGAAGCATGCGAAGAGTAGCATGGTAGTCCTTCATCCTCTCCCGAGGAATGAGGAGGTAGCTGAGGAGGTGGATTACGACCATCGTGCGGCATATTTCAGACAGGTGAGTCTCGCGACAGCATGCTATTCCCCGATCACTGTACTGACCCCAGCACAGATGCGTTACGGTCTCTACTGCCGCATGGCTCTGCTGGCACTGGTCATGTCTGGTTAGCGTTTTTTTCTCCCAAAGGGGGAGAGGGTCGGAAATGTCTAGTTGTTATATGGGGGTTTGTCTCTTGTTCTTGACCTTTTTTCTTTCTTCGCACATCTATAGCCATGGAGTCTCCACCCACCAAGGACGTAGGTCGATTTTGAGACTGAGATAGATCTTGTGGGCACCTTTTTTCACGCAAGCATAAACGACTGCCCTCGTAGACCATTTGCATGACGACAGCTCGCGCTGTTGGTTCGGCGTTTAAGTGACGACTTTCTAGTTTGGTACTTGATGTCTGTCATGTATTATCTGTTGCATGCGTAGGCTATATATATATATATATATGTTTATTATTGCTATTATTATTCTTTTCTTTTCGGGCATATACGTATGGATATATATACTCCTGCATATATTTTCCACACATGCATACACATGTCTGCATCTCCAACCGCATATGTATGGTACCGTGCGTGCAGCGAATTGAACTGAATATGTGAACTCATTATACTCCGACCCACGATTTTTGTCTTTTTGCTGTTCTGGTTTCCTCCCTCCATCCTAGTCTCGTGTCTCTCCGTATGCGACACCGCCAAGATGATGGAGACAAACAAGCTCACCAAGACGGGATGCCGGGTCCCAATCCTATTCCTGAGGACGCAGGGGGGTAAGCTATGACTTGTAAGGAGCCATAGCCATGCACGTCCAAGGTGTACAAATCCGGGATTCGGAACCGCGAATCTTACGGTCCGATGCGAGGTTATGGTAATGTGTCTAGGGCGGACAATAACAGCATACAAGACATAGCTATGTTGTAAACAGTTGTCGGAAGTCCGGATGGAACTTCACATGAGAGATTTATGTCCTCTCGGTGGACGCGCAGACCTCAGGAAACAACGCGCCTTACGAACTGACACAGGCTGGAGTCCTGGAGAATCCAGCCCCCTGAGTGGGCAATGTCGAGAGACACCCAATCATCAAACAGCACAGCAAGGCTATATTGCTCCATCGTTACTAGGGAGTTCGTGGCTTCATCGACACTCACCACTTTTCGACACATTTGTAAAATACAGCCTTTTGAGGGCTGTGAAGTATTATATTAGGCAAAACTACTATTGTATCCGATTTCATTGTTATTTCCTGCCTTGTTAACTTTGTCCATGGGTTCTTCCTCGGAAAAGGGGTCCATCCGTATGCGGCGAAGCCAAGCCTCGCCCCAATGGAGCCCCGTCTCCTTTTTTTTTGGTGTTACTGTCCTCTTTGTTTTCCTTTCTAGAATCCTATCCGTACTCCGGCAACCAACACTAACCCCGAGAATGTAGGGCACATGGGCTCCAGTCCTCGTGTAAAAATGGGAATAAGACGATACGTAGAGGTGATGAATGATGGGAACTAGCGCCGCCCAAAGCCCCTGCCGTTCGCCCGAGGACCCAACAACGCCAGAAATGATTAGAGAAAATGGCCAGGTGAGATAGACGGGTATTGTGATCCGCAAACCTCCCAAAACTAACCAAATATAATCTTTGGCAACACGAACAGTAAAAAGTTGCTCGCCTGTATCAAGTCGACTGTCATTAGGTCAAAAACTCCCGGTCCAAGAACAACGCCAAACTGGACTAGATAAAATATGCAATGCGTAGGGTCGTAGGTATGAGCGTAGTGTCGTGTTCAGTCGGAATCGTAAAAGCTCTTGCGCTTCATTCTCATAGGTATATGCAGCGAATCTCGAACGAGAGACGGGCCGGCAAGGGCGTCGCTCATCCTCCCGTCATTCACGACAGAGCTGACGTGATTCCGACCAGGTCCTTTTTCAGACGCGGGCGTTTCCACCGGCGTCAGTTGCATACCCAGGCCAAACGTAGCTTTGCCTCCAGTGCTGATGGAGCGTGTATGGGCAGGAGCGACGGCGCTTTGGGATGGGAGCAGAGCTTGTTTCCCAGCACGGCCCATATCGCTCAGCGCATCAGCGATCAGTCTCGGGTCCCAAAGAGGTAGGATGTGGTAGTCTAAGCTCTCCATGATGCACCGTTCCGTCACATTGATCTGCTCAGACGACCAGAGGTCATTGCCCCAGTTCAAACGATAATATTGAGTGGGCTCTTGCCAGTCCTCCAGGAACTTGACGGCAATGACCAGTGCTGCCAATACGATGACCTCGGGATTGACACAATCGATATGCAGTTGACTGCAGCCGGCTGGGCTAGCTGAGAAAGTGTGCCGCTTGTTTGACGTCTCGGGGACTAATACTTCTCGCCGGGCCAGAGGACAGAGCAAGCGCCAATTGAGTGAGAACCTGGCGTTTAGCGAGTCGAGGATACAAACCGCGAGTGCAACCGTATCCAAAGGTAGGTTTGCGCGGACAAGCATTTCGTGAACTAGGCTGACCGACGGGGGCGCCAAGGAGGCGGCTGGTGGGATCAGATTGACCAAGTGGACGGCAGGGCCTGGGGTAAACCAATTTAGAAACACACAAAAAGGACCCGAAACGGCGCAAGAAAGACAAACCTAACAGTGCCGAGTCCAGGAGCTTTCCATTTTCCAGGAGACTCTTGGGGCTGTGGGCGGTAGAGGTGTCGCGTGATGAGGGCGGGGGAGTAGGTAGGTTCGACAATGGGCGGTAGGTGCGTGTGAAATACTCCTCATCGACATCAAAGTCGTCGTCCGAGTAGTCGTCGAGCTGCCTCGCCATGATTTCCGGTTGGCGCGTTAGCGTTGCGAGAGGGTGAGGAATCACTTGTTCCAACAAGAGTTTGAAGGCGGGGAAAAGAGAACGTTCGTTCTTCACGGTTGCTGGCTGCCAGGGCTTCCTACAAGGCACAGCTGGGGAGAGCAGACCAGAGAGCTGCTCATCATAGTTGTTCAGCAGGCGAGGCAGCTATTTTTCTGTTGAATGCTTCGAGTTCGCACGGTCGAGGTGTCCCGTCCCCACAAAAAAGGTCGATGGTCATATACGGACGAGGGGCGAAGACGTGAGTGCCGAACACGAGGTGTTCAATGGCACGCGACAATGATGATGGCCAGAAGAGGCCGAGAGAGCGAGGTTGTTGGGGTTTAAAACTGACAGAAGAGAGGAAAAGGGAACGGACGAGGGGGGGACGGGGGCATGTTATGCAGCTTTCATAAGCTCGTGGAGAGGGCAATGCTCGGCTCGCGAGACAGTGGAGGCTGGCGTTTAGCTGCTACGGGCACGTCGTCAGATGTTTCCAGCTTCCCACAGCTGCGGGCGTCGACGCCAAGCGAGCTGGGTTAGGACCCCTAGAACTGCGCCCCTTGGCTAGATTTCTTCGCCCACTCATCATCTTTCTCCCTCGCGGGGGTCAAAGATCAGGGTCCGACAGCACAGGCGGCCGATCGGCTGCGGGCTGAACTGAGCGAATGTGCCATTGTGACATGGCCAATCTGCGCCTCGAGGGCTGCACACGGCAGAACAATGAGGTTCGCAGGACGTTGCGGTGATCGATTGGGCAGGTGTGAGGTGGGGTAGATGCTCCGCGTAACGGCGCAGAACGAGATGGCAGGCGGCACTGACAGCGCACCAGCGTGTCGGCCGGGGGCGGCAGATGGCGGATGCAGCCACTACAAGCCAGGTAATTTTTCAGGGCGGTGAGAAGCGTTCGTGGTGGGGAAGAGGGGAAACCGTTCCTCACACCCGCCCCAGGGCTTCCAGTCATGGCTAAAAACTTAACAAAGTTTAGCTGACGACTACTCAATCTGGAAAAAGGGGTACTCACGCACCTCACGTCACAGTGTTGCAGTAGCTTTACCGGGTTCCGTGGCAAGATGGACTTTTTTTTTGGCCTTTCAAACGGTGAGGGGCTGAACATGGGAATGCTAGCACGGGACTTTTGGACGCCACACCTTCGATCATTCACCCCTGCCCATTTTCCATGTCGCGCCATTACTTTCCTGACGGCCGGTCTCTGCCGCGGCCTCGCACTGCACAACGAGATGGATGGAGTCCTACTCCGTACCATAGCGTCCTGTTGACAAGTGCACACTCAAAGCCAAGTAGTCACCGGCCAAACGTTTTAGCTTAGTTCAATGTGGTCGACGTGGCTGTTTGACCACACCCTCCAGCTCCATCTCCCAGATACGGATATCGGGAAAGGGCAACAGTTGCGGCGCACGTCGTTGGCTTCCTCCCGCGCAAATTTCCCCAGAGGGCTGAGGGCTGAGACCCTGTGCAGCCAGCCCGCCAGCTGGTTCCCAGGGCCCATCACGTCACATCACATCACATCACATCGGACGGCTTGGTACAGCTCACTAGCCCACCCCAAAAATGGTCCATGTTTCCCCTGAATGTTTTCCCCAGCCAGAAGGAGAAGATCTACGGTCCCCGGGCCATGACGCGGCTCTCCGATGCTGAATATTTCGCGATAATGAAGCGACAACAGATCGAGCGGTCAAGTCACGCAAAATGCCAAGGGATAACACAAGGGGCAAAGCCTGGGTGTTCGCATGGTCAGCTTTTGACCTAGGTCTTTTAGTGGCTATTCTTGTCAACCCAACTCTCCTGATGCACCAGCTCAAGACCAGTCATGGTACTATCATTAGGCACCGAGAAACACAACATGTAAAAAAGACAGGCACGAGAAGAACCGAGGACAATGTTGAAAAGTTCTGTCCAAAATCCAGATTGGTGCGCTTGCAACTGGCGTTGTTCCTGTCCTGTTTTTATGATTTTATACAAGGGACGACCACTCTCCTGACCCTCAAGTCGCTCCCGTTCGTCCGAGCCTTTACATGCACTTATTGCATCACGACAGCTGAGTAGGAGCAGGGAACGAGGCAGGAAAGCGAAATCCCCCTCCTCCACCAAACGAGAAGAGAAAGAAAAACTGGACAATAGACCACGACGACGATATCCACGGCAGATATTGTCAACCGCTCTGGATACCACTGCACCACAATGCCGTCCCGTCACCTCGTCTCCACAATCACAGAAATTGCTCTTTCCCCAAATCCAGAACGCAATAGAAGGCCGAGACAGGCTTGCAGCCATGGCAGTTGCTTGTTTTATATTGCCTTGTGGCGTGAAAACCTCGTAGATTGGACCTTATTCCGCAGTTGTTATACACCCACACCTAATCAAGAGATAATATCCAGTCTTTTGCTCTGGGGTAACGAGATGCTCTGCATACATCACATCTGCACGGGACGATTTCAACGACGGCGGGGTTGGAAAAGCGAGGCAGCGGCTCTGGATATTTACCCGGCTGAGCTTTTTCTCATGAGGTATAGAGGTCGCCCGGTTGAGCGGATTGAACAGTGCCCTCGCCTGCTCACCATGCGACAAGCAGTGGACTAATAGCTATGACCAATCTGGACTGTGAGCCCATCAAGTTTCTGAATACAATGTTGTTGGATATTGTTGCCCGAGCAAGTAATTTCATTTGTTCAGGCTGTAAAAGTCCATACCATCCATGTCTATCATCATGATAGAATCTTGTGAACCTTCCAAATGAGAAGGAGATCACCGAAAAACTCCCGTAGAAGCAGTAACCGAGTCTCCGAAACGCTCCCTTCCACTACGTGAAGTAGATGACATATCATACCCAGAGATGATCTTCTAGAGCTGCCAAAATGCCACGAACACATATTAGCCCCATGGAACCAAGTCAAGACGCTCCTCGACCTAAGGGGGGAGTTATGCAGTTTCGTATTTCTTCTTTCTCATACCAATGGGAGATTCAAGGACCAAGCTGCATGGTATCATCACCATCGTATGATGGCCCAGCCTGTTCAAGCGGCATGCCTCTATCGCGCCCCGCGATGAGTTCCTTACGAATCTGCGGCGCGATCTGATCATGACCATGGGACAAAAGGAGATCTAACAGAGCCTCTCGCTGGTCCTCGGTAACTAAGGGTTTATGTTAGCACGAGGTATCGGTACCAGAGTTTAGGGTAGAGCCTACTATCATTTTTGTACCTCTCGGCAAACCTGAGCATGCACTGGTGGAAGATGACTGGTAAGGACTTCGGTCCAGTGCCTTGGACTTCTCGAACTGCTGCCGCATACCGAATGAAGTGGAACACGAGAGAATCAATACACTGATATGCTGTTCAACACAGGTCAGTATTGATGACAGATTCTCCAGGTCCGTGTTTCGACATACGCAGAGCATAACGCTTCTCCAGCAAGGTTTTGAGAAGGAGATTGCTAGCGCTGACACATTCCGCGCTTTGAGATGCTTGCTCTGCTGCAATATCACACAGCGTCTTGATGGCGGCCGCCGAATGGAGAACAGGAATAGACACTCGTGCCAAAACCCCAGAGATGATATGTGCTTCTCGCAGTGAACAGGTTCCTAAAACCGAGTCAGCTCGCCTCACATGTTTAAAACTGAGAGCCCTAGAACCAACCAGAAGCTACTAAGGGGAACAAAAAGCCTGTCAAAACGAATTAGCTTGGTGTACTGAGCAGCGTTCTGAGTGGCGCACCCTTGAAAAAGCCAGCCGGCTTATAGAGACTCTTCTTGAGACATTCAAATAAATGGACATTGAGCTTCTTGTTCTCATGAATATCCTCACGGACACGGTCTAGGATGACCATCTCCATGAAGCGCTGCACGACTAATGGCTTGGCGGAGACGAAAATTCTGGTTGCCGCGTAGCTACACACGTCAATACGCTTGGTTCCATAATGCTTCAGTTGGTTGCCTCACCAAGCATTCGGGGTCCTATTGAGGTGAGATCAGCAATTTGAGCAGTGTCTCCCAAGCTTGAGGCATACCAATGCTCAGGTTGTGTGAGCTGTAGAATCTCCTCCCAGTGTGGTATTGTCGGCAAGATTTTGAACGGCTTTGGTAGCGGGCCGGACTTGTACCGCGACAGAATCATTCCAACCCTGTCACCGTCAGTTCCACACCCCTAACAACCACCAGCCGATTTCAACCTACTTCGCGTAGACCTCAACCAACTTCGGTGGCAGCTCGTAGTCTTCCTCAACTGGTTCAACCTCGATCTCCCTCCCGCCTTGCATGGCTGACTCCTTCTCCGCAATCTTGGCTAGGATGATATCTGCCAGATTCGCACTCTTCTGCTCACTACCTTGCCCGTCCCCTCCTGTTCTGTCCCAGCCGTGCATTAAGAGCGGATCTTCATTCATACTCGGTGTGATGAATCTGTTGAACGTCTCCAAGTCCTCCGCATCTACCTCAATCTCCTCCACCACCTCATCCTCGTCGCCCCATGCGTCATCGCTATCGATCGTATCCCGCGCATCCTCGGGGTCACTTTCGTCGCCGAACCTCGCAGGGTCGTAATCAAAAGCTGACGGACCGGAAGCTGCCCTCTTTTTCTCATTCTCGACTTCGTCCTCCTCGATGAGGGAGCGGCTCATGGCCAAAATTTGCCTCGAGGCTTTGGCATCAACGTACGACTGCTCAGCATCCTTGTCGCAGGCGTCGCCATCGCGCTTGGACTTGGCAGTCTTGTTCTTGAGCACGCCCGTCGCGAGAAGATCGTCCTCGAGAGGATTATGGCGCCTCTTGTGAGAGGATGTTGGGGTGATTGCCTTGGGCATTTTAAGACGGAGTCAGGCGGCCTGTCGGAGTCGGGTTTATGAGTTGTAACTGGCAACTCTACGAATTGGTTCTCCTGGTGGCCCTTGACTGCGATTTTTTTGTGGAAAATCCGAAAATGGCCCCGCTGTGGGGTGGTTAACTTTGGCCCCTACTCTGATGCGCTGCACCTCTGATTGGCCGGATAACGCTGATAGCAGATATGCACCTACCCCGATAGTGCAGTTAGCGAATCGACAGCTCGAATTGAAGACACACAGAGAGGGTGCATGATATGCACATGGTAAGGGAAGAAGCTATGTTAGGTATCTCGATATAGAAGGATATTAAAATCTCTGTTGGATTTATTAGATAGATGACTTGAAAGAATGCTGTGACGTCTCGCCTTGAGGCAGTTAAGATATGGATGAAATACTTATCGATAAGGAGATTGCAGGCTTATCTAACTTGCCCCGCGTTGCCCCTCCAAAAAAAAAGTTTGGGACACGCGTCTTCACAGCTCCAGCGAATTGATTTGGGGCTATTCACGATGCCAACGGAACTTGAAGAGGTATTATTGACCGCTTTTTCTCCTTGGACAAGGACCTGACTGATAGGAGACGTAGCTTGTAGGGTTCCTTGCCCATCCCAACCCCAAAATCCGGCAGGTGGCGATCGAAAATCTGGTACCATTTTCAACTACGCAGCCCTCTATATTTAAGGCTGAAAACCTCCTTCCCATCAAACATCTGAAATTCCTGATCCGTGACCATCCAGTAGGGCTAATATAGTTCACCGTAAAAAAACGCTGCTGAACGGTGACTAGAAAACAGCAGAGCACGCGCTCACGATACTAATCAACCTGACTGGCGAGCGAGATGTCCTGGAAAATGTGGCGTCTGATGATCGATTCCTTGGCATTACCCTCGGCCTCCTAGCTGTAGGCCAACGCCCAATCACCTCCCGGCATCAATACCACAGCTAACCAGCCTCTTGCAGGACCCTAAGGAGGAGAACGCGAACCTAATCGCCATGCTCCTCGCCAACCTCGCCAAGTGCGACGACCTCAAAAGCCTCTCTACCCGAAAACAACCAGCCCCGTCAGCCCTCAGCTCCGATGACCTCATCCTCAATCAGCTCATGGATCTGTTCGTCAAGGGGGCCAATGGCTCCTATAATAAACATGCCGACTTCGACTATCTCGCCTACCTCATCGCCGACCTCGCCAAACACCCCGAGATCCGTCAATACTTTGTCACCCCCCAATCCTACGACGGCGTCGTCCCCCTCAGCAAGATCAAGGTCTTCACCGAGCATAAGTCGGACGTGCGCCGCAAGGGCGTCGCCAGCGCCATCAAAAACGTCGCCTTCGACGTGCCCTCGCACCCTGCCTTTCTCGATGAAGACCGGGTCAACATCCTGCCGTACCTGCTCCTGCCCATCACGGGCAACGAGCAGTACGACGAGGACGAGATGATGGATATGTTGCCGGATCTACAGCTGCTTCCGCCAGATAAGCGGCGGGATAGCGATCCGACCATCATCCAGACACATATCGAGACGCTGATGTTGTTGACGGCGACGAGGGAGGGAAGGGAATTGATGAGGAGAGTCAAGGTTTATCCCATTATTAGAGAGACGCATCTGAGGGTAGAGCATGAGGGTGTGCAAGAGGTGTGCGAGAGGATTGTGCAGGTCTTGATGCGGGGCGAGGAAGGGGAGGAGAAAGCGGCGGAGGAAGGAAAGAGATTAACTGACGGGCAGGAGATGAAGAGGATCACCGCGGTGGTAGAGGAAGAAGAGGATGAGGACGATGACGATAGGATAGTGGAGGTTTGATGGTGTTTAGGAACATTGGAAGAAGACCAATCCTATGACAAGGACGCTCGGTTCAGATCAACTCCGTGACGCCAAGTGTCATGTTAGTTGGCATGAGCTGTTACCGAGATACTCATTTCCCGCATGAATCCTAACGCACCGAGGACGAAGTGAGGCCGAAAAGTCCATCCTGTAGACTCACCCAGTAGGCAAGACCTGTTTCTGCCGACTTTTTCGGAGGCCGAAGAAAAAAGTTAGAAGAAACTCGGTTTGTTCGGGTTGAACATGGAGACAGTTGAACTGAGAAGATGTCACCTCACAACACATGCCCGATTTGAACGAGCGCCTCCGAAGAGACAAGATTCCGAGTCTTGCGCATTAGATCGCTTTGCCACTGTGCCTTGATGGTCTATGTAAGGGGCCTAGGGGTTGCTATGTGCGTTTGCGGGGATGAGTCTGGTCAGGTAGTGGTCCAGTCCGTGTGGCTTCTCGATGGGACTTCAGCATTGTGGGCGGTTGGCGGACCTGACTTGGTGGCGTGAGGAATGGGAACACCAGCAAAGGTGCGGGCAATTATGCTGTGAGAAGTGAGCTTTACCATACTTGCTTAACATTTCTTTGGGTACATGGCCGCACCACCGCAGGTACCCTGAAAATAACTGAGTCATCCAGATCTGCTTAACCATGGGTATTATTTCATTCCAACCATTTACCTCCCCTCTCTATCCCTCTCCGTGACACTGCCACTGCTGTTGCCAGTGATCGTCATTCTTAGCCCAAGTATACCATCTTGCACACTTCCCCTCCTCCCCCACAGTTGAGAAGCTGACATTAGTGCTGGGCTGCTCACCCGGGGCGTAAAGCTCGCGCTGTTTAGTCCAGGCTCGAAGCTGGAAATTGGCGCGTTAGTGGCCGCCGCAGCGGCCAACACTGCCGGCGGCAGCCCCAGAATGGGAATGTTGGTATCGGCCACGTTATTGATCGTACCGTTACCTCCCTCCCCGAACCTCGGCGTGAGTCTCGCCGACTCAGAACTGGAGGGACCATGTGCTTGTCCCAGCCCACTCGTACTTCTCTCCACTAGTTGCTCCTTATAAAATGTGTCTAATGCAGGACCATCAAGGCAGAACGCCTCAAGAGCGTCTTTGATGTACTCGGGTTCATGGGAGATAGACGAGCTCCCAGGGGCGCCTATCGAGGGTTTCAACTGCCCTGAAGTTCCAAAACCACCTATGGGTGAGGCACCTTGACCCGACTGAGTGGCAATTGGGCTAGGCCTAACGATGGGCGAGAGAAAGACGGGCTTAAAAGATGGAGAGGCAATCGGCGTGGGCTCCGCAATGCCGTATGGCATGTAGGGCCCCGCTGTCGCCATACGCGGCCCTTGTCCCGACCCAGCTCGATCCATCGTTGACGATGACAGCTGCTGCTCGCTCGTGTTTCTGAGCTCCTTCTGAACCTCTCGTTCCCTAGCTATTGCCGCCCTGTTACTATACAGGCGGTTGGCGAGAAGCAGAATGTCACCATCGTCAGTAATCTCAGCCAAAACGAGCCCAGTACGGTGAATGTATTGAGTGTACTTGAAATCTGGCCTGCCCCATGAATATGTCACCTCGACATTGCTGGGGAAGTTTGAAGCGGCTTCGACATCGAGCACAAAGTCAAACTTTTGGAGAATTGCCTTCTGATAGAAGTGTCGCCCCGGCTGGGTCTGCGGCACAAATGAGGTCGGATCGTAGTACGTGGCCGGTTGTTGATCGGGCGGTGGGACTGCCAAGCGGATAAGATAAGGCCTCCTGAAAGGGTTGACGTCCGAGATGGCGCAAGCTTCGGCAATGGGGACCTCAACCAGTCGGAGGCCATAAGGGGCCGCCTCGCGGGCCCAAGACTCGATGGCGTCCTCAATCAGTTTTGCTGTCACGTTCATCCAGTCGACGCGAATGTGATAGCAGTTGTCCGGGTTGTGTAGCCTGTCATAGTGCAACTCTACGATCTCAGGGCGGTATGATCGTTTCCGGTGGTCCACGTCGTACTTGATGACTTTACTCAGTACGACCTTAGGTCGTTTAGGCCCTGTGGCCGACCCCGTCGCCGTCGGGGTCGTGGTACCCGACGTAGGCGAGCTCTCCTCGTGTATCGATGTTGGCCTGGAGAAACCCGGCCGTTGCGCGTCGCGTAGCATGTGTTCCGTCATTGGTGTGGATGGAACCGAGGCAAGGCTTCGCCTTGTGTTGAACCACCCCGGCGGGTGAGGCTTCGCGTACTCGTTGCTGATTTGGTAGAAGTACTGTCCGTCTCGGAAGGCATGGCGCCTCTCTACGTGGACAAACAATCCGTTGCTCTCTCTCCTGAAGTCTTTTTGCCCTTCCTTGTCCTTCTCTTTTTCGTCCGACACCATCAACCGGTTACCGAGGGCCTCGGCTTCCTCTCGAGACTCAAGATCTTCAAAGTTTTCGAGGAGCCAGCTGGTCATGTCTGAGCCAATAAAGCAGTTGTAATGTAGGCGGAGGTGCCACCTGCGGTTTTGCATGCGGACGCCTCCATTTTCTACCGGCTGCTGAATGGATTCGGCGAGAGCCATCAGGTTGAAATTCTTCTTCTGAAACTGCTCTCTGCTCCGCACTAGTTGTCCTTTGCGATTTACGCCCTCCTGGCCTTCAAGCAGCGGCAACGTCTCCAGTTCGGCGGCGATTACCACAGATGAGTCATCGGTTTTGTAAACTATATCTAGTGGGTTCATGTCTTTCCTACGCCGGGCTCCCAAGCTCAAGTACCGCCGCTCATTCGGCGGCACGTAGCGATGTTTCTGCCACATCTGGGCAAGCTTGCGAATGCCCTCAATCCGAACTTCTTCCTCGTTATCACCGCTTTGCGTCTTGGGAAACGATGAGTGCCTGCCCGTCATGGGTATGAGGACGAAGCGTGCTCTCCAGAAGCGAAGATGGTCCGTCATCTCGTCATGGTGCCCAGCAACGAATGAATCGATGTAATTCCAGTTTCTTTCTGGTTTCAGTGAGACAAGGTCGTACTCGCCTGTCTCGTACTTGTTGTCAAACAATGTCCGCATGGCCGGCTTGTACAAGGGTTGGCCATCGTAGAGCTGCTGGTATGTCTCAGCGGGTTTTCGCACGAAAATGTTGACCTCGACCTCGCTGCCGTTGACGCACGACAGCTGGTGGATCGTGTTGCCAACGGACATGAAAACGCTGGTACCATCCTCCAATATGCTATCACGTGAGAATATATCGGCGATGCGCAGTTGTTTCTGTCCGAAAGCCTTTGCGACGGCTGGGCCAACCACGATCTGGAAGCCTTGCGAAAATCTTAGACTTATCAATTCTCTCAAGAGCTCGTCACGCGTCTTAGGTTCCTCGGTCAGCTCATCGTCAACGTTTTGGGACACGTTGTACGGCTGACGTTGGTATTCAGCCTCGAATTGCGCCTTGGCTGGGAAGTATTCTGTTGTCAATGGCACCGCTGCTGGTGAACACAGGGACTTCCATTTCATAATTTGCATCTCCGAGGGCCTGGGGAAGACATGTTGCCACCTGCTGTACAACGTGCTCATGTCCACCTCGTTCGCGTGTGGGTTGGATGGATTCACCAGGGTTAACCACGGTGACATTGCAGCTGTCGGCGAGAGCGTTGATGGTAGTTCCGGCAGTGCGCCGGCCAAAAGCTTGGAGTTGTAAACCTTTTTCGCATCCTCTGCCCTGATAGCGTTGGAGTACTGCAGATCAAGATCACTGCCGATCCGGTCCGCGCGCAACGTTGACGAGAGCATGGAGCCAGGCGCAAGGCCTGGAGATGACTCTGTCACCAATTGCGGCTGGCTCTTGATGATAATGGGCCTGGCCGGGGTATCGAGTGGGCTACGGGGAGGTTTGGAATAAGAGAGAGGAGAGACTCGGTCCGTTGGAGTCCCAAACGTCGGCTTCCGCGGCGAGTTTGGTCTCTGAGCGACTGTTTTGACGGGCGTCACCTTCGGGTTCCCCGTAGACTTAGACGCGCCCACAGTCTGAATACTCAGCTCGGCTACAGCAGCCTTTGGAGCGGCGATGCCAAAGCCACGGAAACCGAGGCTGATCTGCCTTGCAAATTTGGGCTGTTTCGTAGACGACACCATGGATTCTAAAACGGGTTGTTCTACCGGTTTTGTCCTTGTTTGCGGCACCTGCAGCCTATCCGAGCCTGGCCGATACTCTGTCGAGAGGCTGGTGAGTGTCGGCAGCGTAGAGAGCCGTCTCTCAGTATATGATGTCGAGAGAAGGCCTGCGTCTTCTACCAGGTGTCGCCGCGAGCCCTCATCATTTTCGCGCATGTGTCTAAGATGCGCTGGTGTTTTCCTTGACGTGGGCAGACGCGCTCGCGAATCATCGTATTCTTGCAAGTGCCTCCACAGCGACTTCTCTGAACGTGCACTGTTCTTATCGGGGGCGAACTTTTGAAACCCGTAAACGTGATCGAACAGCGTCTCGGGAGCTCGCAGGTTCCGGATGTAAACACTACCATCGAATCCAAGCTGTGGGTTTGCGATACGGTTTGACTGCACGAACTTGAGCGGGAAAAAGGGGTCCATGTGCAGAGGCTTAGTCTCGATCTCGTTGGTCTCCATGACACTGCGCATTTGTAGGTCGTACATGCGACACCGTATCGGAAATTCCTCGCCAGTCTTTATCTGCAGGCCTTTCGAGACAGAGAGAGCAATTCCGTGATACGAGAGGGCCTCCCCAGAAGAACCAGTCCAATATGAGACATGTAACCACTGGGGCAAGACGAAGCACCACTCATCGCGAGCCACAGCTGAGGCGCCAGAGTCTCCACGGATTGTAATGTCAGTTCCTTTGCTTGGTGAAAAGGACCCGGAAAGGCTCGTGTAGCTCCCAAATGTTGAGCCTGCCTGTTTTGGAGTACTACCCAGGCTTAAGGAAGGCTTTCCCTTGTGGTGGGTGTGATCAAGATGTTGTGGATTGCGATAGCGAAACAAGGGCACGGAATGCAGCGGTATTTTGGGCACGCATATTAAGTCAATACCAATACCCGTGCCGACAAGCGACTCGGTGGTACGGCGGAGCGAGTCGTATTCGACCTCGAAGACGCCAGGGCTGGCGCTGATCACGACGACAGAGATGCCAGTCCTCATCAGATCCCGGTCGATGTAGTCGTGGGCATACAGGGAAGATGCCATGCTGATGGCCTCGAGGACATTGCCGTACATGGCCTTGGAAGGCTCCGCCTTGACCCTGTTGATTGAATCCGAATTCTCGGCACCATCCTCCGAGGTAGAGAACAAAGGGGCCATGGCCTTTTGGTGGAAAGTGCTGATGTCCTTCCGGAAGTGGTTGAACTCGCGCTTCAGTTGGTACAAAATCGTGGTCCATTCGTTGCTGGCCATATCACTAACGACCACACGGTAAAAGTCCTTATACGGACGGCGTTCTCCTAAAGACTGGATGCCCGTGTAATATTCGTGATGAATTGCAGTTTCCGTCAGATTTGCCGAGATTCCTGTGTCATATTCCACGCGCGCAAATAGAATGATGCTCACGAGATGCTTGACCTTGAGAGCGGCCCACTTCTTGAACAAGGCAGGCAGGAACCCGTTGACCACCTTGTTGAAGATGATCTCTCCTGATCCGTCCGAATCGAAGTCCCACATCTCGCGGGCCATTTGAATGAAGAGCACATATCTTGCAGATTCGCTCCGGAAGATGGGTTTGGTGTCTCGACCAAAGAAGGCAGACTGGGATTTGCGGCCGTTGACATAAACCGTTGTGACCTGGGCCCTAATCGTTCCAAGAAATAAAATAAACTGGCCTTTGTAAACCGTTCGTTCTGATAGTTCTCTTACGGCTAGACGCCACATATCTGCTCGCGAGAGATACTGATCTTTGAAGCTCAGCTCAACATGTGAGGCCTCGATCGCTGGGTTACTGGCGTCAATCTGGTCACCACCATACAAGTTAGCGTACCACCCACCAAGACGCCGGCAAAACCGGGATTCGTGTTGACTTACAGGTGTTAGAGTGACCTGTGATCCCCTCCGCATGCCAAAGACATCTGCTATATGCTTGGCAACGTAGACCTCAACGTTGGGGAGCCGCAATTTCAACTCCTTGGGCATATCCTTAACAACACAAATATAACGCTTCTCCCCGTCGGCAGCGCCATCTCTCGCGCGGTCGTGGAAGTTTGTCTTGTGGTAGGAAGCCTGCGAAGGCTTATCCGACTCCGTCTTGACAACATCGATGGCGACGAGGCTCCCAGCCTTGACCTCGTCTCCGAGAACATCGAGATTGAGTAGCACTTCGTCACGGGCAAACGATTCGTTGACCGTAACGGTCCATCGGCGTTCGACTCTTGATCTTCTCGACGAGGGTCGGTCGCGAATGGTCGAGTTGCTCGAAACCGTATCTGGCGACGTGGGAGGCTGCTGCTGGTCGAGGGAGCGGTCCAGGCTCGTCCTGGAAAATTGGCGCAGGTGGGACGCCCAATTCACGGGCCTAGGTTGCCCAGGTGTGGCCGCCGGGACGTTGCGCGACATGAATCCAGCCAGTTCATTGACAGGAAAAGGCTGATGTCGTCAAGCTACATCAGGCTGCCAAGAAGTAGAAGTCGGCGCGTCTTGCCTTCTGTCCCATTTTGGAGGGAATCACAGTGCGAGCCTCATTTCGCACTGTAAGACTTGAGAGCTGCACGACTTCCAACGCCATCAAGGTGGCCCCGAAACCAATCATAAACTTCCTTTGACTGATATTTTCTCCCTTTTTGAGACACTTAAGTTGCATCCAATGCAGCTTGTCCATCTCTAAACTGCAACTAGACCTCTCACATTAAGTATTTACACTACACAAGACCGAGCTCCCTCCCTCAGATGCAATTCGAACAATATTTCATTGATTTCCCGTCACGCCTCCCCAAAGTACTACTTAGATCCGTTGCACCTCGACTTCTCACAATGCTGCTCGCCCCCAAATGCACCCCACCGCCCTGTCCATCAAGGTGTCTACCAACCCAGCAAGCATTGCCGCCTCCAATCGCCAAAATGTTTTCCGGATGTAGACACGGTGTTTCTCCCGCCGGCTTCCCGGAGGTCTCTTGCCATCTCTCGCCTTTCTTGAGCCTCCTAAAGGTCCTTGCCGTCGTTCGCGGAACCTTGTGGCACTTCGTACATGTTTCTCGTCACCATGCCGAGGCCGCAAACCGCGTCGGGATATCCGCTATGTTGTTGCCACAGAGCGTCTCAACCTTTTTTCTGTGTCCTGTCAAGAATCATTCTCAGGCGACCTGGCCTGCATCTAAGCGTCGGTAGCAATATTTTCGTCTGTTTGACACTTCTGGGGTTGCACAACCCTAGCTTTTCCGGGAAGTCTGTATTCTTCCGGCCCCTTTCCGGCCTGTCTCGGCAAACACAGATCGCCTTGTATGTACCTGACACAGCAGTCATGGCCTCCGGGGCCTGAGCTCAGGCTTTCTCTGTTGACACACGTGGTTAAGATCCCGAGTAGGGGGAAACGCCTGCTACTCGTGAGCTGTCGGCTTATCCAAAACCCAAGCGCCCACGACACCACGTTCTGTCCCCAGATGGAAATGTTCCCATTCACTCATCAAACATGGGTCCCAAGCTCGGAGCCAGGCAAAGGCTCGCGGCAACTATCATAATCTATGTCTCTTTCTTTATCTCTGAGCTTGCCGGTCTGTTCCCACCTATCAGCCCCAGCCAGGGGATATCTCTTGGCTAATGCCTGCCCAGTTGCCATTCACACCCGTAGCCTAGCGCTTACCGCAGACGCTTTTCATTATGTATGTTCAGCAGCCCTCGGGGTTTCAGAGCACTGCTAACGAATCGAACCAGCTGAATGACTTGATTGGCTTTGCCGTCGCTCTTGCTGCCCTCATAGTACACAGCACTCTTCTCCCGCTAGGCTTTGCAAAGTTTCTGACTGCCCCGTAGGTCAAAGACCGCAAGCAGCCATCACGAGGCCCTTTCACGTTCGGATGGCAAAGAGCGCCTGTCGTGGGTGCTTTCTTTAATGGAATTTTCCTTCTCGCTCTGGGAGTCACCATTTTCTTTCAGTCCCTCGAGCGGTTCCTAAGGGCAAGCCCGGTTGACGACGCTACATTGATGCTCATCATGGGATGCGTGGGGTTTGCGCTGAATATCATCAGCGCCGTGCTCCTCCATGGTCAGTGTTCTCACAACTATCTGGATGAGAGCTAACGTAGGTATCAACAGGGCATCACAACCACGGGCACGGTCATTGTTGCTGCTCCAGTCAGGGGCTGGGGGGCTCTAAAGATCCTGAAGATGCATCCAGCGTCGATTTGGATGATCTCGATTCCGATGTAGGCCCCGTCTCAAGACGTACATGTATGGGATCTGCTCACACTGCTGACCCATGGACAGTCGGTGTACCGCCAACTTCATGGAAGCCACAACCACTTGAAACAGATGGAAGACACGTCGCATGTGCAGGATTTGGGCATGTTTGGCGTCATGATTCACGTTTTATGCGATGCTATCAACAATCTGGGCGTCATCGTTGCGGCTGCGATCATGACCTTTACCCCCTGGCAGCACCGGTTTCTTGCCGACCCTGCTGCCAGTATGGCTATCTCGCTCATGATCTTGCTTTCTTCCTGGCCATTAATCAGGGGCAGCGGTGCCATTCTTCTTCAAAGTGCCCCAAGGAAAATTGATGCTCAACTCGTTCGAGAGGATTTGGAATCGGTATGTCATATATTCAAGACTCCCATCTCTCGGCAAGATGGAACAAGCCTGATATGTCGCAGATACCCGGTATTGAATCGGTTCACGAACTCCACATCTGGCAGCTCGACGAAAACAAGGCGATTGCTACGGCCCATCTCGTCGTTACGGAGACAGAGGTCTCGGAGTTCGCTGCTAATGCCCAGATAGCACGAGAATGCCTCCATGCCTATGGCATCCACTCAACTACGCTCCAACCCGAGTTCCTTCACCCACGACTGGCTAGTCCATTCCGGCCGACACAAACCTCTACCCCTTGCCAAACCAAGTGCTCGAAAGAGTGCGAGAACCTCACATGCTGCACTAAACAGGTTATGCAAGGCACCTCGGGGCTCATGACTGACTCGGCAGCGAGCACCTTGTACGGAGTTTCTTTGGATAAGGTAGATACAATAGCCCCATCCAGGTGTAGTCGTGTTGCTCACAGATATGTAGCAGGACAAGGCGTCCATCATCCGTCTCACCGATGTGACGATTCCGATTTGTTTAGAAACCTGGTAAAAGGCGTCCCCAGGAGCGTAGATAGAACCAATTAGATTTTTGCATTTCCAGCTTATTACACCATTCTACGGTTTTTTTTTTTTTAAAAAAAAAAAAA
>Ga0247765_1000124_pt1 | contig 60325 bp, 50 predicted proteins | sample UWRJL106311C6_FD_179949 | JGI IMG/M metagenome (GOLD analysis project Ga0247765, IMG submission 179949) | Plant litter microbial communities from Arlington Agricultural Research Station in Wisconsin, United States - UWRJ-L106-311C-6 | ecosystem: Environmental > Terrestrial > Plant litter >... | reverse complement strand
CTTCTCTTTTTATTTTTATTTTTATTTTTATTTTTATTTTTCTTTTTCTTTTCTTTTTCTTTTTCCTTTTTCTTTTTTTTTTTTTTTTTTTTTTTTTTTTTTTTTTTTTTTTTTTCCAGTGGTGTTCGTATCAACTTTGGCCAGATCCCCCCTGCTTTATTTTGCCTTTTTATTTTGCTCCAATCCTCCGGTGATCAAAACTTCCGCCTAGGGAGGCTATCTACTAGTCAAAGAAACATGGTCCAATTCATGTTCTCCACGAGGAGAGCCAGCGGTTCAGTTCCGCATGCAACACGATGTGATGTGTGTGAGATGCGAGATGCACATGCAAGTAGCCAGCCAGTCAGGTGCAAATGGGGAATCACCAGGGATGGGATCAAATGCAGGACCAGAACAAATCACAAAACAGTACAGGCAGCACAGTATGACTAATCTGCTCTGGTGCCCACTGCTGCGAGACCGTTTTGTTTTGTTTCAGCCGCAGTGGGAGAAGCCCAGTCAGCCCAGTGCAGCCCGGTCAGGTCAGCAGTGGCCTATTCATGTTGAGTTTGAGTTGGCAGTGACGTAGTTATCACACACAGGCCATCACAAGCTATCACAGTTCAGACCGTGTCTAATTTTATCATTGCATCTATCACACTGCTGACTCTCCCGTGACTTGACGGGTTCGACTCGATTTACATACTTCACCTCGTATTGCTCACCGCCTCATCCCTTCTCCTCCCTGGCCTTCCCCAGCCCAGCCTGGCCGGGTACAGTATGGTATGGTATGGTTATGTCGGTATATAGAATACGCGACCGCCGATCCCACTTTTATCCCTACCTTGACACTCTTGCCCCTCTGCCAATGAGACCTTGGTTCGCAAAGGTATACTTTGCTGGGGTAGGACAGGTCAGGTCAGGCCAGCTAAGTGGGGCCATCACTTGACAAGTAGCTACCTTACCTACCTGAGCTGAGATTTCCATGTGCGATCGACTTGCACGCAAAATACAAAAAGGTATTGTAACATTGACGGCTCGCGCTAAGTCAGCCTATTGATGCACCCCACTTGACAACTGCCTTGCACCAATGCACATTGGATACGAGCCTCATTCTTGGTCTCTAGACAAGCTAGGTATGGGTGTATGTGCCCTGGTTACATGTAGGCAAGATTAGGTAAGGTTTGGTAGGGCATCGGGTAGCTAGGTACTCGACCGGGGATCAACATCCGTAAGCCGGACCGACTCGAGTCCGTTTCTTTTCATTCTCTCTCTTTGTTTTTTTTTTTTTTTTTTCTTTCCTAACGTACATGTAGGGACTCTGTGTGAAGATTGCACGCACTGAAATGTCCCGGACTGCCCGGACAGGTCCTGCAGTTCAGCGCTGGTCCCGATATTATTCGATATAATCGCTTGGCCGACAGGTGATGCCGGATAGAGTGGGAATGCAACCAAGCGAAAGTGGGCGAGGGTGGTACAGCACGGTCTGTTCCCCGCTCTGGCCCCAAATATTGGCCAAATACGATGATTGACATTCTGACACTCGGCCCACATGACCAGACCGGCCGACAAGCATCTTCGTATTCCCTCTCTGAACCAGCATTTCAACTTTTTGTTGCGTTGCGCTGTGTTGCTATTTTAGATTGGACAACCTGATCGTCATGTTCATGTTGTGCAAGTCAGGCCATGGAAGAACTTGAGTATATAAGTTATCAAGTCGCCCGTTGTATTTAGTCTCCTGTCATTGTTCATCACACACACCTTCACACTTACACACTTACACACTCGCTTAACTCTTAATCAAACAAAATGGTCAACAAGTCGCTCCTCGTTGCTCTTGCCGTCTCGGCTGCTCCCCTCGTCTCCGCCGTCGGCAATGCAAAGGTTCTCAACCTCTGCACCGAGTCGGTCACTCTCTGGTCCGTTGGCCAGTATGTTTCTAATCCCTACACCATCGCTGCCAACGGCGGTACCTATTCCGAGCCCTTTGTGCGCGACCCCGTGACTGGTGGAAAGGCGCTCAAAATCACCAAGGCTCCCAACGGTCTCTACACGGGTGCTCCCCAGCTCAACTTCGCCTACAGCCTCGACAACGACAAGATCTGGTACGATCTCAGCACCGTCTTTGGTGACGTCTTCCCCGGAAAGAAACTCGTCGAATACAGCGCCGAACCTTCGTGCCCGGCTATTGTCTGGCCCAACGGCACTCCTCCCCCGGGATCCCAGGTCAAGGTCTGCACGTCGAGCAAGGACGTGACGCTGGTCCTCTGCGCCAACCCCAACTCTGGCCCGTGGTGAGGGTCATGAAGGAAAGAATGAATTTTACGCGAATACGAAAAGGATAGGATAGAATGTGGCCCTCAATGAGCTAGAATTCAGTGATAGTGAATATAATACAGCTTGCACAGACAGCACTTTAACTTTTCTGAACTGTTTTGGTTTCAGCGTGAATTTCTGTCCTTGGGTAGTGGTCTGATCGAACTTAGTTGCTACAAAGAGATGAGAGAAAACGGAGCGAAAGAAATAGTCGGCTGTTGTCGCCACCTCCCTCACCCCAAAGCGAGAAAGGAACCCATCATGATGCGCGCCTTGTCAACCAAGAGAAAACAGGCCGGCCACGTCGCCCGGACTCCGGAGACCCCCGGAGCCGCCCGGAAGATGAGACCGGGGGGTCCTTTCGCATTATAGAAAGTTGATTACAGCAATGAGAACTGCAGCTCCGCTTTTCTTCATCTTGACAATGAGATGATCCCCGCGATGAATAGGGAGACCCGTAATAATACAGAGGGTGCTCAGCACGCCGAGTTGTTCCCAGTACGCCGAGTGTTGTCTCCGCTTTTCCCGAGTATTTCTTCGCAGCCCCGTCTCTGCCTTCTTCCCTGCCTTTCAACCCTCAACCCTCGACCAGTCTGGTTGACAACCTAACCTGTCACAACCTTTGATTTCTCTCCCTCCCGCCTTTGAAGTTGTGCCACACAGAGCAAAGAGTAAGTAGGCCACATCTCTTCAGCCAAAGTATAGTTTGTTTTCAATCCCACTTGTTCCGGAACACTCCTGGCCGGCGTCAAGATTGAATTTCTGACCGCCTCTCCAACACCCACAGACTATCCTATCTCGAGACTACGTTTGCGATAACAGTAAGTTCTCCTTTCTTCAGATTCCTTCAACCTAGAAGAACCTTCTCTTTCGTTTTCTCTTGGCGTTGTCTGTCCTTAGAAAACACGCAGCCTGGCGTCAAAGGCTGAAATCGCTAACCGCCTTGCAGAAAGACAACAGACAACCCGGATTCCTAGACTCCTCGTTCATCAGAACAGTAAGTTCTCTCTTCTTCAGCCTTGGAACGCACTCTTCTTGAAGCTGGTAACCTCTCTCTCTGACCACAAAGTCCGACAACAGAAAACCAAGTCTTCTGACCACCCACCCACCCGCTGTTCACGGCACGAGTGAGTCTCTCTCGTCAGCCTTGTTTAGCCTTGTTAAGCCTTTTCAACCCAGGAGCACACGTACTCTCTCTCTTTCTGCCCTTTTTCTCTTAGAGTTGATTATATCCACTCTCTTGGAGTTACTTACTCTTCAGAAAACAAACACCTCAGTCAGCATCAAAATTGAGCTAAATTCACTGACCGGGCCACCAACAGATAAACTTGAATCTCGACCCCGATATCGCAACGCCACTTGCAGTGAGTTCCTCTTCTCTTCAGCCCCAGTGATATTTCTTCTCAATGTTTCCTATCTTTCTTTCAGATAACACTCTCCCCTTCAAGTTTCCCGCCTGCAGCAAACACTCCAAGATCAAAAGAAGGATTTGCTGACCAGCCACGAGCACCACCAGATCAATATCATCTCCGAGGCTGCCGTCCGCTGACCGCGACACCAGTACGTTTTCCTCTCCGACTCTCGACTGCTTTTCACACCTTCCATCTTTTCTGGCCATCTTTAGCATCTTCCCTTCTTTGTCTTTGTACAGGGTGGATGAACATACACCGTCCCGCCACGGCACATCAAAGCCAAGCCCCAGGACAAACCACCCTCTCAGATAGATGTTCACTCACGCTAACCATCTTGTTTTCCTTCTTTAGAACTGACAATGGGCCACTCCGGCTCAAAAACCGCCAGCGACGCGGCCAAGTCGCCGGCCGAAAAAGAGGCCAAGAACGGCGAGGCTGACGCCACGCCGGGGACGGCAAAGCCAGCCAAACCGGCCCAGTCCCAGGGGAGACTGAGCTGGTTGCGCCAACCCGGGCGCAAAATGACCCCGGAGGAGGAGATCGAGTTCCTCCTCCAGTTCATTAACTGAGGGGAAGAGTGCAAGTTCCTTTTCTCCCTTCTTCTTCTTCTTCTTCTTCTTTTCTTCGCCAGCCCATCACCGGAAATGCATGTCCCTCAATGGCCAAAGGCTAACTATTTCCTTCCCTTCATATAGGCATGGTACATACTTGACGGGAAGGAAAGGGGAGGAACCAGGAAAAGGCAGAGAAGTTCAGCCGGTAAATCAAATCCCGTTATGTACAAAAGTGGAAAGCACTGGCCGGTCAGCTACCACGACCCGCCGAGGGCACGAAATAGACCCTCAGACGACATTTGACTCTCCTCACTCATTGATAACCCGTTGTGAAACTGTTGTGACCTTGGTTTACCAACCTTGAACCCTGAACATAAGAGTCGCCCTGCGTGACCCTACCCAACTATAACACTCGGCTTCGACATTTGGCAATGGTTCGTGTTTACAAACTACCAATAGCGTACAATGGAACACAACTCCCACTCCCCGCTAAGTGAATGATGCCATGATTCATATCATATCCCATCCCCTTTCGCTGGAATAAAACTCGCTCCGTGCGTCCCGGACCCAAGGAAACGATACTCAACCACAATTACAAAACTAACCTAATGGAACTCGCCAATCCGTGGACCGAAATACTCTCCCTCCGGAACCTGGAGGCGCACACAGGGCGAAGCATCGCAGCCCTCATTATTAACCGTATTGCCCCACCAATCGACCTCGATGTCGTGAATCTGCAGCGCAAAAAAGATGACGATGCCGGAAATGGCAATTCCGCAAGACCAAGCGGCCGAGGTGACAAAGTTGTACTATTACCCCCTCCGTTAGCACCGCACTCAGCCATGGCAGAAAACTGGAAAAACATACCTTGGACCAGAAGCCGAGGAACCTCTTCTTCAGCCACAACCATGAAACGGCAGCCACGGGAACCGCGGGCCACATGTATACCAAGTTATAGGGAGCCCACGAGAGCGCACCACCCATCATGACAACGGGGTGGGCGTTGCGGATCACGGGGTTCTTGGGCCACTTCATGCTGAGCAAATAGAATATCACAACGAGGATGACGCCAATTGGGAACCCAACTAGTGTCGACACGTACTGCCCGCCGATACCCCAGATCTTGCGCGGACCGACGGTGCCCCAGAAAACGGCAGCAGTGAAGAAAGTGTTGACGCCAGGGCAAGTGAAACGGAAGGGCGCATCCGGTGTGCAAATGTCCTTGATGTTGACCTGGTACTGCAAGATGCCGACGCTGATAAAAGTCGAGATGAGAGTTGGTACCATTTGCGCCCAAAAGGTAAAACGGGGTGCGATCTTGAGGTAGTGGGCAAGCTTGAGATCGTTGCTAAATGACAGAGCGTGTGCGCAGGTCACGTAGCCGTATGACTTGAAGAAGCACATGGCGATGGCATTGCCCTCAACCCAGACACCGCCGATAAATTCAGCAAGGACGTTGAGAGTGACTTGCACACCTGTCATCGCGTAGATGATGCCAATAGGAACAACAAAGACGAGGCAGAGGGCAATTCCGTACAAGACAACCCACGGAGTTGTGTTGGTGGGCCAGCAGGCAATGCCGACCATGCCGACGGCGACAGCAATGGCGAGACAGATCATGTACCACCACTCGGGTACTTCCTTGTACTCCTTCATCAGGCGGTTGTGGACGTCAAGGTCGCTCTTCTGTGTATTCTCGCTGCCCTTACGTTGCCTGAGGTTGGTCCAGATGTCCCGGATACCCATCATGATTTCCTGGCGGTGGTAGAGGACGCCGTACGTGACAGTGGCCGAATACAAGGCAAAGAAAAACATGTAGACGACGATGTTAGCGGCCGACAGGAACGGCGGCGAGTAAGCTTCGTACTTGGCGGCATCGAAGATTCCGTTCTCATCAATGATCGACTTGACCTTGTATCGCTCACCAAAGTGATCCCAGGGACGGTTAGAGTTGATGGGGATGTATCCACTGTCAAAGGCGTTGGTCCAGTAGAAAATGACAATCACAAACATGGAACCGATCATGCCGAGGAACAGGTTGAAGGTCGAGAAGAAGGGCACCATAAGCGGGTCAACGTTGAAGGTAACCAAGTTCCAGTCAAAAGTTGGCAAGGGGTTGAGTCCAAGTCCAGTTTGGCCACCCGTGATGACAGCGAGATCGTGGTTGTCAGGGGCAATCCAGGTAATCCAGCTGAAGTAACTGAGGGCTGCGAAAAGGTAGTTGGGCAGCCAGAACCAGAAAAACATGGCCGCGAAAGCCCACATGAAGAACTTGAGACGCGTGACCCTCCACATGGTCTTCCATGGGCCTGGGACGACGGCTGCCTCCGTCGCTTGGTCGTGGAAGGCCGAGTTCAGGGCGATGGTGACAAGAGACGACGGCCACACGCAATAGGCCGGATAAACAAGGAAGCGGCGGCAGAGACCGGCTAGACCGTAACCGATGAAGTTGGTCGAGAGAGCAATCAACAGCTGGTATCCGATGCTGATAGCCCATGGCTGATCGAAATAGGTCGGCAGGTACTGGATCCAGACAATGTAGTTCGTGTACGGGGTACTCTTGGCAACGTTGGACATGATGGTGATGAGCATGTGCTCCTTCTTGTTGAAGGGACCCGGGTTCAAGCTGTGGCGCACACCGAACAGCGTGAAGCCCCAGTCGGGAAGCACACGCTCGAGGAATTTGCCGACAGGGTAGGCCAACAGCTGTGGGACTGTCGTGTACACGTAAATACTTGGCAGGCGGACGTCGAAGAAGGAGTTGATGAACGAGATGCAGCATGCGAAGAAGATACCCATAATCCAAGCGCGGATAGTCGACACGGGAAGGGATGGGTCGTCATGATTGTCGACGACGGAGCGCACTTCTGCGTAGGGCGAGTTGTTCGTGATCAGGGCAGCCTCAACCTTCAACTCGTTGATAAGATCCTGATGTTTCTCCGGGTTTTCAAACACATCTTCGTTTTCTGAGAGGTCTCATGTCAGTTTCTTTGGCTCCAATTCACTCTGTATAGAGCTTCATACCAAGAAACTCCTCGATCTTCTGGATAATGGTGATCGGGAAATTGGGGTCGCGAGCGTGTTGCTTGTGGATCTGAGTCATGATCTGCTTGGGAGTTAGATGAAGAATCGTCATGGTCGAGTGAGTCCCGACCACATACACGCTTTGTATCCTCCAGGGTGAAGCGCCCTGCGATCTCGGTGGCCTCGGCTAAGTCTTTCTCGGTGACGTTGAGGACATCGGTCACTTCGCCAATCCCACGTTCCTCAAACGATAAGATGAGAGGCTATTCAAGAGAAGTTAGCATGAAGATCGATCACAATGGGGGAACAGCTTGGTAAACATGCCGACTTCTTGTCCTCCACTATGACGCCGCCGGGTGAGTGGGGCACATCACCGGCGGCGCCGGTGGTCTTCTCGACTGTTCCAGACATGTCTGCTGAGAAGATGGAGCAAACAAAAGGTTTACTCGGTCGACGAGTCGAAGCGGTGGACGCGGTGACCTAGCACAGGCGTCCTCGAGACTGGTCAGGCAGGCAAGAGAGCGGGGGAAGAGAGCTCTGCTCTGGCGGGTTGCGCAAGCAATATCAATGCATCGGGACGACGTCTGGATCGTCGGGTGGTCTTGGCCCGCTCAATCGCTTGGGGAGACCATCGTTGTCACCCCACGTCTGGCATGTACGCAGATAAGGGAAGGTCAGTTGGGTTCTCGGGCGACATGACTGCCAAATACCCGGTCGCACGGCTGAATTGGTGTCAATATAGGGGGAGAGGGCGGGGAGAGATGATCTCGCCGGTAACTGGATCAACCCTAAATTGACAGGTATGGCGCTCTTGCTCTCTGTCGTTATCACTGTTCCGAAACAAGAAGCTGCAATGTCTTAATGCTGTGTGGCGGGAGCGCGCATTTGCATTACTGCCCTGAAACATCAGCGTCCAGCGATCCAGACCAGAGGGCATTGATCCCGAGCAGCCACCAGAGTCGCGGAACTTGATGATGAGCACACCCATAGACCTGGCTCCTATGACTAGACCACTATCCGCCGCACGCCATTGGAGAAGGTGATGGCGATGAGGCGATCTCGCGTACGCAGAGTAGTATTATTTTGGACTCTCTGCGGCCCGCGTCCTGGGGCGGCCGGACTCGTCGACTGTCGAACTGCGATAGATCGCCGTTGGCAAAATGTCTGGAATTCTGGATGAAACACTAACACTGGCCTTTTTTGCCGCTACAGCTGCGGGCACCCCAAGCTGGCAGCACGTAGGACCAGAAAGCGGCTTCATATCGACATGTTTCGGAGCTTCCGAAGACGGTGTTCTCTGCATACGACCGCGCATAGTCACGATGCTCCTCGAGTGAAGTGGAAGTAAGCGTGCAACAAGACGCCCACGCCGCTCGATACCACCCGAAGTCCAAATGCCCAGCTCAGGTCCCGATACTTGGCGGGCACAAGCCGGGAGAGGCCGAGGGGGACGCCGCCCCCGCACACATGGCTTTCGCGGCGCGGCATTCTAGGCGCTAGTTTCCTTCCATGGCATCCAATCTTCGGCTGTTATAACCTGAGAACATTGCAATTATTTGTCCGTTTGCAGGCCGATTACAAAATGCTTGTCTGCGGCAAAGACGGGGAGCCGGCGAAACAATGGCGCCCTGGCGACCCAATGGTTCGATTTAGCGATCGCGAACTGAGCTGAGATCGGGGCAGCATCGGAGACAGGCCGGAAAATGGACGGATGAGCGATATTGCCTGCATCGACGTTATTCTTCTGCAGCCTCCCGTTCGGTCGCCTCTGATGTGTCTCACCTTCCTTGGATTGCCAAGTGCAACCGCGCACAGCGTGTGATGGCAAGGTCACGATATGGCCTGCTGTGGAAGTTGATGAAATTGAGAGGGGCAATTGATTGCAGCCAGCTTCCCCGCGAACAGCAGCTGGACGCAGGCGATGGTGGGCACTCAATTTGCTTGTTGCTCCTGCCCGACTTGGACAGAGGTCTGGAGCCGGGACGCGGAACGAACACCAATCGTCGCGCCTTCCTACCCTGGTCGAGAAAATGTTCTCCCGTCGCCTCGCCTCCTCGACAAACTTTATCCGCCCGCCACCAAGCTGTGCCCCTTGGAACCAAGATCCAGCCCCCGGTGTGTAGGCAAAAGTCCCGGCGACCGTAACAATGGCCGGCTCTTTGCTGTATCACCGCTGTGCGAAATAGTTACGACTCTTCCCGACCCGGTTCCAGCATTGCCGCCAGTCATTTTAGCTGCAGTTATACTTGTCGATCAATTCCACACCGGACTGTGAGGTAGCCTCCATTGCTTCCCAAAGTTCGATAATTGAGCGTCCAGGGAGATCCCATGGACAATGGAGGGAAGCAGACAGCACACAAAAGATTCTCGGAAAGACGGCATGTATTCGGCCCCCTAATCGGCTGATTTTCTGAGTTGCGATGACGACCGGTGTTGCGATGGAGATTGGCCCATTTCCGCGCTGCCAAGAGCCGCCGGCCAGGAGCTTGGTGCTACCGAAGACGCCGCCAGAAAGCACCCACCGAGACTCGGCGCAACTCGACGCTTCATTGCCAATTTCTATGAATGCCGTCGTCGCATGAAGTAAAGATAAGAAAAGGTAAACTTGTGGCCCCCAAGTCGAACCAGCTGGATGTTTGCGTCACCAGGGTTAACGACCAACAGCCGTGGAAACATTGAGCACAATTTATCGTGTGGGATTTGCCAGCCAACCGGAGCCCTCACCGAGAAGCGCAGGGTCAACCATTAAGCCGGTCGTGGGCGCTGGAGGAAGCCTCGAATCGAGCATGGACAGCGAGCAGGCGGGTAGCGAATAATCTGTGCCGTTTGTTGCGGCAGATGGTGAGCTCGGTGAGCGCGCCGGAGGCCGAACCAACATCCATCCCAACCGGAGCGAGATCCGCGGGTGACATCGCATCTCACGGCATATCTCGTCCGAGCGCACAGGGCCGGCGCCGTCAGCTGTGTTTGTCAGTCAGAACTGCCCCCGTATTGTTTCTACTGGGCCCGTACTAGGCGCGCAAGAATTCACCCACAGACGTCGATGACTCCGCTCTTGATGACACTAGTTCCCCCATTGCCGGCGAAAGAACGACGTTATGGTCGGTCGACACGCGCCAGTTTGAGCCAGCCCCGCGATTGACCCCGCCGTGCGGAGGAGATTAGCGCTCAGGCGCCGTTCACCCTCAGAATTGCATCCCCGCCGAAAAGATCAGGGGACTGCTGTAGCCAAGATGCCATCTTGTGCTGTGCATGCCGTCGCCAACCGCCATTCCGTACCCGGTGCTGCCGCGTTTTGGCCGTCATTGTTTTCGAGAATGCCGGCCTGGTTCTGTGTGACGAGGAACATCAGTGCGTGCAGATGCGGTGGCGCCACCTCCGGCGAGAGACCGAGAACCTGCCAAGTTTGCCGCAAAAAACGCCACCGAACCGGCACCTTGGCTGCACATCCAGACTGCCGAAGGGGCCTGAGCTATTGATGTTGTCCGCGACGACATGAGGCGCTGACGTAATAAGTGAACGGGATTGAAGAACAATGGTATCCCAATTTCGTGATCGGGATGTGGGCAGTACGTATTGCAATGCGTGCAGGGCCAACGTCAAGTGAAACCACGGTTCGAAATCCTCTGGGTCCCAGTCAGCCCACTTGAATCTGGGTCCTCCTAGGGGCAACGGCAGCGATGCCAGGGTTTCCAATTGTGAGCTATCGAGTCTCCATCAACAGACCGGCTTGGCAATTGCGTAGCGTGCGAACGGGCCCCGTTGGCAAATAGAACAAGCAGCGAAAACATTTCAAGTATAGGGCGGCAAGGGCCCTCCTCAACAGCGAACCGAAGGACACCCAAACTTTCAAACCATGCGGCTTAGCTTGGCGGTTTGCTGAGATCGACTGGTTGTCTCGACGCATTTTCGAAATGGGTCTATTGTGACCTTAAAGCAGACGGGTTCCTCATCCACGCTCCCTGTTTTCTTTTCTTTTCCTAGGCTTCACCCAGACCGTCGGTAGCCCAGATCAAACATGTCCGCTGCACCGCCAGCCCTTGCCCCCATCACCGACGAAGATCGGGCCCGCCAGAATGGCCTCCTTATCGGCTCCGTGATCTTGACGGTCATAGCGAGTAAGTCTGTTTCGGCCCGCGATGCGGATGTGCTGGTTTGCTGACAAGACCGTCAGCCATCTTTGTCGTGCTGCGATGCATCAGTCGTTTCATTCTCATCCGCAACCCTGGTTGGGATGATTACTTCATAATCGGTGCCTTATTGATGACAATAGGCTACCTGATTGACATTTTCATCGCAAGGGATCATGGTCTGGGGCTGCCAATGAACACCTTGACCCTCGATAACATGGTCATGTTCCTCAAGGTCACTCTAGCGATCCAGGTCATGTACTATGCCAACGTTTTTTGCATCAAGACGTCGATCGTCCTCACCTACCTCCGCTTTGGTATGAGCATGTCATGTATATGTGTGACTGTCTGGATGTAACCTGACATTTTCCATAGCGGTCTCAAAGACCTTCCGCCAGCTGTGCTACGGAACAATTGCACTCCACGCCGTTTTCTTTGTCATCTGCGCCATCGTTACCTTGTCGCAATGCTCGCCGCTTCACAAGATGTGGGATCTGACCGGCGCGGTCGAGGGGGGCTGCATTAACAGCACGGCATTTTTCTACAGTATGTCCTCCTCCTGACGTCTAGATACGTTTTGTGGTACTAATAGCGTTGCAGCTACTTCGGCATTCAACATCTTGACTGATTTTTGGATCCTGCTCTTACCCCTGAAGACGCTCAAGGGCATCCAGCGTCCGAAGCAGGAGAAGATTGCTCTCTTCGTTATTTTCGGTATCGGTTCCTTTGCCGCCGTCGCCTCGATCATCCGTCTTCATACCATCTATATCTACACCATGGCCGTTGACCCGTTCCGTGATGGCATCCCTGTCAACCTGTGGTCCATGATCGAGGTTGCCGTCGCCATCTCATGCGCCAGCGTGTCGGCCCTTAAGCCTATTTTCAGCCGGCGACAGAGAAATGCAACCCGAACGGCGAAGTCGACTGGAGGTATGGGCGGTTCCGGCGGCGCGTCGGGCTACATGCAGTCCCAGAACGCCACTGCTGCCCGCCAGCACGTCCGCCTGGCAAGCTTGGATAACTCAGTCAAAAACGTGCTCAGCTCACGGTCGAGTGCCCAAGACAGGCGGTCATCAATCGAGAAGGACTCGGATGTGAACGCGGGACCAGGCGAGTGGGCGGTACCGGCCAACCTACTTCAACCTCCCCCACCTTCGAGGAGGCAACAACGAAAAGACGACGTCGAACTTGGGTATAGCCGGAAAGGAGGAAACGGGAATGCTTGAGGGATGTCGCATGGTTGTCTGTCCTTGAAACCGTCCCATTCGGGCGCGAGCTTTGTGCACGGTTTGGCCAAGTGGCTTGCCTGGGGGAAAACAGTACCAGTGTTGTATCAACTGAGAGTGTCTGCAAAATGTGTACTACCTACCTACCTAGTGTAATGTCAAAACGTCCACGAATTACGTATCACTATCCACTGATGTACTCTCTCGCTCTCTCCCTGCACCTTGCAAAACATCCCTAATAAATCTGAAATGCCAAGGAGGGATATTCAAAACAAAGTGTGGGGTGCTGGAGCCATGTGAAATCTCCACACACAAGACACAAGGTTCAAATTGTTGTCGGAAATACGAATGTCACTCTTAGTAGCATCCTAGTGTGAATCACAACATGGAATTTCCCTCGCCATGCGATGCGACAATGGTCTAGTGGTTAGGATTCAACCCTTCCAAGTTTGAGGGGGGGGTTCGATTCCCTCTTGTCGCAAGAGTGATTTAGAGTTGAATAACTTTTTTGCCTCATGTGCTCTTTTAGTCCGTGACATGCATGATGAACATCAATGACAGGCTTGGTAGCCTGTCCGAGTCCTGTCTGGTCTGGCCAAGTCCAACGGTCGACCCAGCTGAATGGAGTCGCGTATGGTGCATGTGGTGCCAAGCGGTTGCCAAAATAATCGGCACTGCAAAAGATTTTGGCCTGTACCGACGATGAACGTCTAACAGAAATTATTGGGTATCGCCCCAGAGGCTGTTAGTCTGATATCGTCAGGAGATCTGTCGGTGGTGTGACAGTACTTGCAAATACCTGGCAACCTAGCGACTTGAAGGGTTCAACAAAGTACTGCAAGGTACCGAGTGCCGATTATTTTGGCAACCGCTTGGGTGCCCCATAATTTTTCTTAGGTTCCCCTGAAAACCGACATCAGGTTCATGCACACACCACACCACACTACATACACACAGTGTGAACTCTCACCTCACCTTACCTGACAAGACTAGGTAGGTACACTAAAAAGATCCGCGCGCCGGGTGGTGTCCTAACGTTAGTTAACATACTATACTAGGCTCTTTTCAGAGTGGAAAAACCGAGCCCCGCTTACCCCGGTATACCCCAGTCGGTTGGACGGCTCGCGGCGCGGCTCTCGGACACCGGGGGAACAAGGGAATCAGTACCGTTTATGGATTACTTTGTTAGTTTCCACCAATCGTCAACCCCAGTACCTGAAGTGCGCCCTTACCCCCTTCAATAGCGTAGTGCTAGCACTACACTACATATACCGATGTCGTCACCAATGACTGGAATACCCGACCTGTACGCAGTACCATGAAGGCATCATCAGATCTCGGACACCATCTATCTGGATCGTATGCAACACTACCTAGATAGTTACATTGCCCCTGGCCCAAGTTTACGCTAACTACATAGCCCGCCCCGCCCTCGACCAGACTGGACCAGACTGGACCAGACCTCCTCGTCCCTGCGTTGGGTTGGGTTGGGTTGGGTTGGGTGACATTGCCGACCCTGTCTGTCCCATTGAACTGTCCATGCTGGAAAAGGAAAGAATGTCCGTCTGTCCTGGTTAGTCTGGTATGTCGGTCCCAGCCACTCGGTCCATTGTTCTTATTTTCTTTTTTTCATCTTGGGTTTTCTTGTTTCTTCGTTCCCGTTCTCCGTTCTCCGATTGATGGATCGATAGATGAATGGATGGATGGATGGATGCCCGGAGCGAAGCGCCCAGGATAGCCCAGGGAACAACTTAGCTGTGCGCATACCAAAGTACCTTAGGCAGGTACGTACTCGGCCCAGAGAACAAGCGAAACCGCAGCCGGAGCGGAGCGGAGACTTCTTTCTAGTCAGGCACCCGAATAGAATAGCGTACGCTAATGCTGTTGCTCTTGATATTTTAGCTTTGCCTACAAAATACTAGTAACAGGAATTCAGGGTGCAGAGCATTCATGTTTGGTCACACTCGAACGATTTTTGCAACTTTTCTCCTGCTCATCACGAGTTTGGGCATGTACCGTTCACACTAGGTGAAGTAGGTACGCTACCTACCCAGGTTCAAGAAAAAGAAAAGGGAAAAACAAAACACCCTTGGATCCGAACGGCAAACTGAAGCAAGCTCTAGGTAGTCCTCAGCACAGTCAGTCCAGTCCCTCCTCAACACTCCCAGTGCCCCTGAATCTCGCATCCAGGTACCTACCTACGTATCCATCCCCACTCAAACGCTGTACGTACCCACCCGCGTACATTATGTTTAGTCTTAATTAATCGAGTAACCAGTGCCATTGTGTAGTGTACACCAGACACAGGACATCTGCACAAGACAAGACTACAGCAGAACAAGCTTTCCGTATACCTGGGAATTGTCAGTCAACTAGTTACACTGAAATTACAAATCACAAGGTGCAGTCGACGCCCGCCCGTTTAATTGTTTTCTCTTTTCCCCTTTTTCTCGATCCGATCCGATCCGATCAGATCAAGTAAGATGCGAAACCCACCCTACCCCTCGGGCTCGGTGCCCCCCCCCCCCACTTTCACCCCCGCGTAATCGACCTTCGACCCACCGTCACCAAAGATTCACGATTCACGAATGCAACTGTAACTGTTGCCTTCGGAGACAATTTATGCCAAACAAACAAAAGGACCGAACGATCAATTAGTCTAGCCTAGTCTAGTCTAGTCTTGTCGGCCCTGCGGAAAGAAAAGAAGAAAATTTTTTTCTCAATGAGCATGATAGTGCTTTGACCTTTTCTTTTTCAAGCTCGTCCATCCCTCATGATAAAATCAGGGGCTTCACCCGCCGACAAAGATTTTGATAGCCGCCGGAAGGTTCCCTTGCGAAAGTAACCCTACTACATGCCATCGTAAACTACTTCTGTACTGATCTGCGCATCCCGCTGATAAGAACGCATCTGAGACACCCTCCGGGGCTCCGCCAAGGAACCCGGACCATCGGGATGGCAGAACCCCAAACACCACCAACACACCCAGCTGAGCTTACCAAGTGTTTGGACCCGGCATATCCAGCACCCTTTGTTTATGCCGTTGTCGTATAACATGTCTCTTCGTAACTCGTAAACCCATAATCTATCGTCACTATACCCCCTCCTAACCAAAAAAAAGACGCCATCGCCATGCAATTTCAATCCCCGAGAAACAATGATAAGAAGCCAAAAACATCAATCACAAATACCCACCGCGGCCGCTTTCTGCACGGACACGTTTCTATTCCTTGTCACCTCAACGCCAAACTCGTCGATCGTCGTCTCCGTCACAACCACGTAGCCACCCCAGCTAGGCCAGACCTTGGTCCAGAGAACCCAATACAGACCGCCGAGACCCAAAACCCCCGTGCCGACAAGTGGAAATGCATAGTAGGGGTATCCGTCTGCGTTCCAGTCGCTGGTGGGCGGGATGAAAGGTGTGATGGCAAGGAAAGCATTTAGGAGCAGGTAGACGACTGCAACCCAAGTGTGTGTCTTCCAAGGCGAGTGCCAATTCTCGGTTTTGCTATAGTGAAGGTAAATCAGACCACCAGCGACAAAGGCGTTGATCCAAGCCCCGGGGTATGTGTAGCTGGTGGGTGTCAGTAAGCGGGTCATGGGTTGATATTCAAAGCGCCGGGAACCTACAGGTTGACGATGAAGTTGTATGCTGGGCCTGGGGGCGGCGCAATCAGCACGATGACGGTGATGATCCAGTGCAGCAGCAACTGCGTGATGTTAGCTCACATGTCAAATCCCAGAGTTGACTAACTCACCGAAGCTGCTGGGGTATTGAAAGGTCTGGTGGACGCCCAGAATGAACTATAGGGTAAGATGCCCTCCTTCGCCAGCTCCTGGTTGACTCGGGAATGGGCAAAGCTCACGGCCAACACGTTGCCTATGTTGCTAAGGGCAACAAACGCAGGGAGGCTCCGGGCTGCAGCACTTTCACCGAAGACATTCCTAAAGAAAAGACCAGCAACAATAACCTCAGACTTCGCCAGGTCGGACTTCGGAATTGCTGCAAAGTATGCGACGTTGGCGAGCACGTATAAGATTGTGACGCCTACCACGGCCATCGGTGCTGCAATAGAGAGAGTCCGGCGCGGATTCTTCAGTTCTCCGAGGACGTAATTGGCGTTTTCCCACCCTTTATAGCTGTAAACCACCTGCAACAATGCCGTTGCGAATGCGTAAGCGCCTCCCCCGCCATAGCCGTCCCCCTTTTCGATGGCCCACATGTTGTCAAAATTGTGAGGATTATCGACGAGGCGATACCCTAGCAAGGCAGCAAATCCAGAGAAAACAATAACGAGAAGAACCAAAACTTTGAAAACCCCCAGTGCATTCGTGAGCCTCAGTCCCCACTGAGGAAGGGTGGCGTGCAGTATGACGACGAACGAAATGCAGAGCACGGCGATAGCACGAGGACCCCAGCCATCGGGCATTGGGTATCCAGCTGCTAGCAGAATATATCGTCCGAAAGCGAGAGAGTTGCCGGCAGAAAACCCAAGAAGAACCATTTGGACCGCAAAGACGCTGGTGGCGAGATATCGAGGCCGGCTGAAAACTCGCTCTAGATAATTCTTCTCGCCCCCGGACCGTGGAATCGCCAGCCCAAACTCCAGGTAGACGCTGAGGCCAGATAATGTGAGGAGACCAGCCACTGCCCACATCAACAGGCTCACTCCCACAGAACCTGTGGAGGCGAATATGCTGGATGGAGTTGAGAAGACTGTGCAGTATTAGCCTCGGGTCTTCTCCAGGCTGTAATCGACAAAACCTACTTCCAGTGCCAATCATCTTGTTGAGTATCAAGAACACAGCTCCTGCGACCCCGATTTTGCGGGATTCTGGAATCGCAAATGCCAATCCTTCTTCAGTGATGGAATCATAATCCAGGTCTGTTGAGTTTCCATCGGTGTCGAGGGCTTCGCTGATTGCTTTGCTGTCAATGGAGCCCAACAGGGGCTCCAGGCTTTTCCGATCAAAGTCGTCCATCGTTGAGAGGGGGTTTCCCAGCGTATTAGCGGCGAATAGTGGAGATGGCGACCAATGATCGGAAGGCGAGACGGGCTCCTCAGAAGTGAATGATTCAACGCGGATACAAAACGCCTCCAGTCAGATGAAAGGCATGACGGGGTAAAAGTAGAAAAGGGCAACCGTCCTGGAATCAAGTGAAGTATGCATGCGGACAGATGGCGGAATTTTCGCCTTTTTGTGATCTCTGCGAGGCACGAGGCACTGGACGCGTGCTAGCCGATTGCGTGCTCTTGCTCCTGCAAGATGCGATGGTGTGCAGCTTCTGGGACCCACTATTGGTCCCTCGAGCCCGCCAACCAAGCCCGGTGAAACCCAGACTTCATCTTTGATGACTCTGGAGGAGGGCCGGTCCGGGAGATCATTGGCATCGGCTCCGCAGGTGCCCCCCAGATACAAGCTCCGTATCCCGAACATGCTCTTGGTTCCGAGTCCGACTCCGACCGTCGGAGATGGTTGAAACTTTCTGGGTCGTTGAAGACAAGGTCAGGCTTGCATAGCGTTCCTTTGCTTCAGTTTCATAGCTGATCCATGCATCCTTACTGGGGAGTAAGGCGTCTACGAGACATAAGACCAGATTTTGGGCGCAAGGATGGGAGGCGATGTGGATTTGCGAATTCGGAGAGTCCCGTCCTGGAACAGTGGGGTCAAAATATTTTCTTCAGTGGCGTCGAATGCCCCGCGTTGAGCCAGTCCCAGAAGGGTTAGGGTTGCCCCTCCTTGCCAGCACAGCACTCACCACCAAATCTTTGGCGGGGTCAACACAGTCAGGCGCCGAGGAGAGTATCTTCTGGGCATCTATCTGCGGCGCGAACCTGGCGAAGCATTGCAAAATACTCAGCGACCTTAAGTGCCGTTTCTGAATCTCTTGGCAGCTACCCGGCGGGGAGAAACCATCTGAAGGGAGCCCTGCTCAAAATCTGAGCTTCTGACTCACCCCACCTCCCACGGTTTTACGGCACGAACACAAGACTCAACGAGTTCCGACTGCAGCAACCCATCCACAATTCAGCACCATCAACAGTTTCCTCGCATAGCGCCATCATGACGGCCACTACTGACGAAAAGCTGGCGTCTGCTGCCGATGTCAAGCTCGCTCTGACGGACAATGGAGCGCCCGAGCTCAGCAAAGAAGAGCGACTCGCCCTCATCAAGGTCAACCTTGCCGAGGTGCTGAACTTTGAAATTATCGAGAGCATCGTCAATGAGGGGCGTCATCCAAGAATCTACTGGGGTAAGCACCGCCCGAGTCTCCGCTTTGACAATCCAAGGCCAACCGATTACTAACCTCGCGCCCTAGGAACCGCTACGACTGGTCAGTCACATATCTAATCTCATCTTGAACACCATCAATCTAACTGCCAGCAGGCCGCCCACACTGTGGTTACTTCGTTCCAGCTCTCAAGATTGGTCAACTCCTGGCAGCTGGGTGCAATGTCGTCATCCTGCTGGCCGACATGTAAGAAACTCGCCGACCATTTGACTTTATGTCTGACATATCTCAGTCACGGCTTTCTTGACAACCTCAAGGCTCCTATCGAGCTTGTCAACTACCGAGCACAGTACTACCAGTTCTGCATAACGGCAATCCTCCAAGCAGTCGGCGTCCCCACCGAGAAGCTTGAGTTTGTCCTGGGTAGCTCGTACCAAAAGAGCCCCGAATAGTTCGTTGTCCCAAGAGTGCAACTTTCCCCCCAATCTAACTCAATAATCAGCATTATGGATCTCTACAAGCTCTGCTCCGTCGTATCAGAACACGATGCAAAGAAGGCCGGAGCCGAGGTTGTGAAGCAATCTGACAATGCACCACTATCGGGCCTTCTCTACCCGATTCTGCAGGTTCTTGACGAGGAGTACCTGAAGGTCGACTGTCAGTTCGGCGGTGTTGATCAGAGAAAGCTGTTTGCGGCGGCAAAGGAGTGGCTTCCCCGGCTTGGATACAAGGAGGTGACTGATATTTCCCCAGTGCGTTAACGGCAAGCTAATGGCTAGCAGCGGGCGCATATTATGAACCCAATGGTTCCCGGTCTTCAAGGGTCAAAGATGTCATCCAGCGACCCTGGTATGTGATATTCCTTTGTCGGGGAGCAGAAGGTTACTGACAATCCTCAGATAGCAAGATCGATCTCCTAGACCCCCCTGAGGTTGTCGCGAAGAAGATCAAGAAGGCGGAGGCTGCCCCTGGAGTGTCCGAGGGCAACGGCCTTCTTGCCTTCACCGAGTTCGTTCTCCTTCCCGCTTCTTCCCTCTATGGCGACGGGGAGTTCCACGTCGACCGTGAAAGGGATGGTCTGGAGCCGTTGGTCTACAAGGATGTTGCCCAGATGCACTCCGACTACCAGAATGATATTGTAAGCATAAATGTGACACCCACTTTCAAACGTTCTTGACTAACCCGGCTGCAGTTGACCCCTCAACTTCTTAAGCCTGCCGTGACGAAGGCTTTGAATGCGCTCCTTGCGCCCATTCAAGCAGCCTACCAAGCTTCTAAGGAGTGGCAGGAGATTACACTCAAGGCTTACCCGCCTCCGGAGGCGAAGAAGAAGGTCAAGAAGGTCAAGGACAAGGGATCCCGCTACCCCGGCGCGGGCAAGGGTGGTGAAGCAGCGAAAGACAGTGACGCGCCCGCTGAGAAGGCTGACGCACCTGCTAGCTAATTACCTAAGATGTTAACAGTAGCTACCCTATTGCCCGGTTGAGAACGCTTGAAGTAGTTGCGACGTATCTAGCCGGCGTGGTAGACGGAAAATCATTGGCGTCATCTTCAGTCCGTTGAGTAGTTCAGGATTAGAGTAAATAGAAAGGGTTGTCCGAAGTGAAGTTGCATCTGACATGCTTGATGTCTGCTGGCCAGAGGGTGTCAAATGGTTGAGGATCTCGAGAAACCTCATCCCCGCTCGGCCAGAGGATGGACGGCCTCCTTCAAGTCGGGCAGCAATTCCGGGAGCGTTGGCATTAGGCTCGACTATGTAACGTACCGCGCGAACGAGTACCCGTGCACGTCATTCACCGAAATAACCAGTCACGATGGGGGGCGAAAGCCGAAGCATGCGGCGTTTCCTAGACCAAAAGCCCAGAGGCAATGAAAGGGCAGCGCAGTGCAGTGAGTGGGCAGATGGAAAGTGAGTAGTCACATAACGATGGAATGCGGGCAAGTCACGTCATGATGAACTGCAGTGCGACGCGACATGATGGCGCACACACGCAGGCGCACGCAAGCCAACAGATGATCACCATGTCAAAAAACGGTATGTAGATCTTGAAATGAAACATTCGCCAGACGGATGGAACCGGCAAATGAGATTAACGAACGGATCTCTTTGCTCTCTGGAGCGCCCATAGACACAAAATGTGCCTTTTTACCACTGGTACATCGCCCGATGGGGAAGACGGTAAAACCTTTTTGAGGTTAACGACATCGTGGAAGGGGCGCCCATGACTATCTGAAGAGAAAAAGAAGAGAAAAGGAAACAAAAGTGGATTTTCTTTCTGCACGAAGAAAAGGTCGTTGCGTGGGTGGGGGCACACGAGCCGGTCACGTGGACTGCGTGAATGCGCTAATGCAAAATTGGCCAAACCAACTCTGGCGTTCGAATTGTCGCCCATCTGATTGGACACGGTTGGACCGAGGTGCCGAGTCGCTCCCTTAGTTGCCGGGCCGCATCCGCCCGAGAATCATCATCGACGTCGCCCGCCAAAACCAACTTTGTTCCCAGGGAACGCCGCCGAGTTTGAACGAAAACAAACCTCCCGTCACCACCTGGCACACGTGCGCTTCGTCGTTCCCCTTTCTTTTTCGCTTTATATATTCGAGCTTTAAAGCCATGATTGCCCAGCGCGTGGGAACGACGGCGCTCCGTCGAGGTACGTCACGCCATCGTTCAATTGCAAAAAAACGAGAGCTCCGGCGCATCTGCGCAGTGCACCTCATTCGCATTGCACTACGTCACAAAACTATGACAAGCTGACATTGTCTTTTTTTTCTTTCTCATGTAGTGGCGGGCAAGCCCAATGCCTTCTTCACGGCCAACGTCGCCAAGTTCGGTCTGGCCTCGCCCCTCTCTACAAACCAGACAAGGTACGAACGATGAGCGCAACCTTTTCCCCCAAGCTATCCTTGCCCGAAAGCAAGAGGAGGAGGAACAAAAAGAACTCGCCTAGGAAGAATCCCCCGCCAATCTACCGATTGATCCCGCAAATTCCAGCCCTGCGGCCGCAGCAGCACACACGGAGTCAAGATATTGATTGGGTGGACACAGCACAGACATATAGCTAACACCTTCCACCCAGGCCCGTGGCAACGCAAAAGCTCACCCCCGCCGACGCCGATGCCCTCCTCGCCAAACAGCGTCTCCAACGTCCCATTGCTCCGCATCTCGAAATCTACGACAAGACGCAGACCTGGTTCGGCGGATCAGCATGGCAACGCATCACGGGCTCTGGTTTCAGCGGTGCACTTTACGTCTTTAGCGCAGCATATTTGGCGGCTCCCCTAGCGGGTTGGCATCTGGAAAGTGCGTCGATTGCTGCCGCGGTAGCGGCACTTCCTGTGGCAGCCAAGGGGGGTCTCAAGTTCTTCCTAGCATGGCCATTTGTGTTCCACTCAATCAACGGAGTTCGTCATTTGGTGTATGACATGGGCGTTGGCTTCAAGCGGAGGAACATTGTGCAGACGGGATGGTACCTTTGGGGAGCATCCATTGTGGGTGGTCTGTATCTAGCTTTCTTTCTTTAAAAGAAGATTTGTCAAGGGATGGAAGATTCAGGGGGGCGGAGGAGAGAGACCGACTGGATGGTGGTCTTCTGTGAATAGACATGGGGGATCATTACACCACATATGGGAGTAGCAAGGTCGATCATCTAGGGAGGGAAAGGAGAGAGGGGTACGGGTGGGAGAAGAGACGGGAGTGTTTTGTGACGATATGAAAAACTCGTGGCTGCGAGATCAGTCAGGTGGACGCGCCACAGCATGTGTTGCATTATTCCAGTCGCAAGAATCAGGTTTCTTTGTCACATTGACTGGTTGAGGGACCACCACAAAAAAGTGTGTTTTGACCAAGTCTGTATTACCGGGTAGTGGCGCTGCTCTGGCGACGGAAAATGTTGATCCCCTCCCCCCGAGACACTTTTAAAAACATTGAGGACATCCATGAGATACACAGCCCTCAGAAATGCAGAACCTTAGACCCCCATTTCCTAGACCCAGCAGACTAGTCCCTGCCAGATAAACGCCAGTCGCTTTTTAAACCCTCACCGCCAGTTCCATCCGTAAACGCCACGCTGTGCTCCCAATGCTGACATCCAGTGCAATTTTGAAAGGATCCAGTCATAAGGTTCAAAAGAGAAAGGAAACAAACAGAAGCTTTATACATCGAGACATGATGTCGGGTATGGCCGGGACAATGAAGACCAGACCAGATATGTCCCTCATAGGTCGTAGACGGACACAAGCAGCAGATATGCCCCAGCCACCTATTCGAGATGTTCTCCTGGAGCATCTCCCGATGCCAAATGCTTAAACTCGAGAATTGCCCTGTTGAGTGTGTTATTTCCCAATTGGGCAACACGTTGTCCAATGATAGGGCCAAGGTAGTCATTGATCTGCTCAGCCCCCTTAGCAAGGCTTGCACCATTGACTCCGTTTGACACAGCCACACCGCCGACTAGAGTCTGGATTGCCTTCATAATGCTACCGACCAACGCCTCAAACTCGAGGTTGCTCGCCTCGCCTTTCTCGCGAAGGGGTTGCAAAACAGCAGCGTCAAAGCTCTTCATGTTGGGCAGAGCAAGCATGCGCACAGCCTCGGGACCACCTGCAGCAGAGAGGCCGCTGATAGCGCCAAAATGCACAGCCGGTGTTCGAGTCGGATCGAGAAAGTGTTTTAGGCATGTCCGCGTCAGTTTAGGACGCAGAAGAGCATTAGTCTTTCCATATTTCTTCGCAATCGTGCCTAGAAGGCCGGAAGCCAGCTCGCGCAGACGGTATTGGTCTTGGACCGAGTCCGTACCGTTGTCGGAACCACCGAGTTTGCGTGACAGTAGGCAGGTAAGGACTGGGGCGGAGAGGGCGCTCGCGTAGGGATCGAGGAAGAGATGAGGGTTCCCAATGACCGCTTCGGCCAGTTCCATCATCTGACGGAGGACGAAGAGATCATCGTGGCGGTGTGTGACCTGGTTGGTGATGAAGTTGACAAAGTATGGGAGAAGCTGGTGCAGGCCGGGATCGGCGCGGACCGAGTCCAGTGCGGCAGCACGCAGGCGCATCTTCTCCTCGTCAGGATCATCGTCGAGAATAGCTGCTTGTATCTTGTCAAAGTACAGAATGAGCTCCTTGCTGATTACGTGCTTAACGGACGGCCGAAAGGAGACATTATCGTTTCCGGCCAGGGCGGCGAGGGCAGGGTTAGCGCCGGGACCCTTGGGCAAGAGGTCCTTGGACGAAGCTTCGGCCGTGGTGGGATTTTGGGGGATCAGAGGTTGGACTCCCTCGATGGCGAGCCAATGGGCTATGGGAGAGTTAGCACATGCACAACCAGCCTCGCAGTCGTGTCCATTTCGCCACCTACCCGTAAAGCTAATGTCGCGCGGCACCTTAGGCAGCGGTGTGTTGATCAGTTTCTCGAAGTCGATTTCCTCGTCATCAATGTAGAACAGGGGCTGGCCAGGCCCAAGGCTCGCTTCGCCGTAGCGAAGAGGTCTGGTCGACTCGTAACCGTAGAGAGGTTCAACATCGAGAACGCGGAGTGCTTGCGACACGTCTTGGACCGTCAGGGTGGTGCGGTCGGCGGCGCGCATGAAACGCAGAGCCTCGATGATGACTTGGCCGATTCGGTATTCGACATCTTGGGTCAGGATTCGAAGCGGCTCTTCGCCGAGAGAGATGCCGACGGACTCTGCAACATCGCGGACGCTGTCCTGGTTCCACAGGAGCTTGGGGCCGTCTTGCGCAGCCATGTTTCGTGTTTGCGCAATTGGTCGCGAGAAGCTATGTTGCGAGCCCGCGAAGCGTGGAGGGGAAGCTTTGCCGCGTTCGATTGCAGATTGGGGACCAGAGCAAAATCACGTGGAGGATTTGGACCCCAAGCCCAGTGAACCCACAGTATGCAGCCCCGTTCAATGCACACTGTGCGGCTCTCTCACTGCGACGCACGGTGGCTTCTGCATATTTCTGCAAAGTGCACACTCCCTCACCGTCAATCTCAACAGAAATCCTACCTCCACCAGCTGGGCCTTCTGTCGGCCGGCCTGCTTCTAGGGCTGATGACGTGTAGACTTCCCTGTCGATGGGGGCCGGAAGCGTCAACTAACTGTCGGCTCGGCGGTGTTGTGACCAAGGAGAGCGTTCAATGAACTTGGAAGCGATCCACGCCCGCAAGACTCGTGGGTCCCGAGATGGAGACCCCAGGCCCGAGAACAAGTCGCGACGACAGTTTTTTTTTTCCGCAGCCCCTCCGTTCATCCTTCATGGTCGCCTTTCGAAGACCACAGAAGCTTGCACTCTTCATGCGTGTAGAACGGCCGCATGAAGGCGGCCAGGCCTAGACTCCACGCACACACAACGCAGAAACGCAGATATGCACGGCGCGTGGCGATGCCGTATAGATGGCACGTACGTATTGGCAGGGCAATGGTTACACTACCCACGGCTGTTATGTTTGCCTCTATACCGTAGGGCAGCAATAGAGTTTTCCTCGCCGTTGGGGGCGTTTTCGGGCAAGTACAACGCACTCGACCCCAGCCAGAACGCTTTCCGACCCTCCAGCATTGTCACGAAATCAACATCCGCAATATTCAAGTTGTAGTGGAGGGGGCGTGAGACGGTATCTTCCAGCATTGTTGAGGCTCGGGCTGCAGTAGTGCCCCAATAGTGTCTAATGCACACCTTTCCACCACTCCAGCACACACTAGGGCGGGTCAGTGTACGTTGGTACCAGCATCTTCGACCCTGCAAGACGCCCGTATGGGGACCAAGGTGTGCAAGGCAACTTTTGGTGGGAAAAAAGAGGTGGTCACGGTTTACTCCGCCTTGCCAGTCGGACAGCTGGCGGCCCTACAGTGGATTCCTAGCTTCAAATTGAGATATAATTCTCGGTGAAGCGGTGGGATCGCCAGCAACCTCTTTAGAGCCGGTTCATCAGAGGTATAGTAAACCAATCACGATGCTCAGGCCAAGACGCTGGGACCGCTCGACTCGGCGATGCACCGTCAAATGCGTTGTCAAGTGAAGAGACTGGATCATGAGGCTCATTACTTCGCGAGTTCGAGATAGTTTCGGGACCGTAGTTCATATCTCGGTCCGAATGACGTTCTTTCGACTATAAAACGTCGCCAGCAGTGTCTCGTACGCTCTCGGTTCTCTAGCCATCACAGCTACCCACATTCTCCAGCATCCTCTATTGATCGAGTCTATTGTGCGCTTGACTAAATTCCCGCCGAGCCATCTACAATTACTCGCCTCCTTGAGTCTAAGCTTCCAGCATTCGCCATTCACCATGGCTGTCAGCTCGAGATCAAGCCCGGACCGCAATCTCGGTAACTTCAGGGACACGATCAGTACCAGTGGCGTTTTGCCCTCCAAGCATGGTCACACTGGCCAAGGCCCGCATAATCTACCGATGCACAGCGTCAACGAGCCCCGGGGTTCTGAGAGGTATGACTCCAGGCACGACAGGGGTTTGTTATGCCAGTATGCTAATATGATTGATAGCGAGGTAAAACTAGACTTCCGATCACTTGATATTTGCTCTTCTAACCAGTTCTAGGAGACATCAAGTGACAATGACAGCGAGGATAATGTATCCCTCCTCACCGGCGAGGTTGAAACCCTTTCTCTTGGTGACGAGGACCTCGAGGACGAAGACATGTCAACGATAATCATGGTATGTCAATAAAACAAGGATAGCGTAATCACTCCATGTCGCTAACCTACATCTTGAGAAAGATCGACCAAGCAGCTGGGGGTGTCTGCACAGGCCCAAACTCTACTAGTCGAAAACGCACGCGTAGCGGTAACGGAAAAGGGTCGAAAAACCTTGTTGGTGGCAAGGACAACGGACGGGGCTCCAAAAAACGCAACACACAGGACGGGATCGGCGGTGACGAAGGTGGCCAGGGCAGCGACGACGACGGCAGTGATACACCACCCAGGGGCAGTGACGTGACCGCTCCTCATGCGGATAGAATTCACTGTCCGTTCCGACTACGGAACCCACTCAGATTCAACACTAGAGAGCACCCCCCTTGCACCAGTAGCTACAAGGACGTGTCACACGTCAAGTGAGTCTTGCTCATACGTACTGGCTGCTGTCAGAATTCCTCACTGACACCCTGTAGGGCTCATATCAGGGAGCGTCATTCGTTGGAGGGAGCCACCCGAAACTCCGAGGATGGAATTACACTAGACACCGGCGAGAGGTTGAGAGGCCGGACTAACCAGGCCAAGATCTCTACTTGGGAGATGCTGTGGAAACTTCTGTTTCCACAGGACGAAGAAGTCCCCAACCCGAGTAAGTGAATCCATAAAATAAGAGCTCTTTAGGTACTTTGAGTCGGAACATAGGACTCACTATCATCACCACAGTCTATCAGGTCGTGCCCTTTGCCGATCTCCATGAGTTCGACGTGCTCTTCATGCGAAAGATCCTGGATTTTCAAAGAGAGACCTTCATCGAGATCGAGAACAACGGAGGTATCCTGAGCGCCGAATCACAGGCTTCACTCTCGGAGAAACTTGAGCGAAATTGCAAGGGAGCGTTCCAGGAGTTCAGAGAATACATTGTCAAAAATTCTCCCCCGCGGCAAAATAACCCTAGCGTCGGTCGACGTAAGAAGAACAAAAACAGCAGCCAGCAATCCACATCACCTACCGTACACAACCTGTTGCCAGCCAACGCAAGGCACCAGAATTACAGCCCATCAACAATAGCAACAACGGCAATGGCGGACCCAGGTCAAGCGTCTCACAACATGCACCCTCCCGTTACCACAGCCTTTCATATTTCACTTGCACAGGCACATCAGGAATACTACGATGCTCAGTTTGTGACGGCTCCAAACGCGCCCATGCAGGGCAACGCCGCCCCCGTCCCCACGTCTTATGACTTTGACAACAGCCTGGGCCATCATCCTCACCACAACTATCATCCGAATTCCTAAATCACGACTGGGTTGGAGCGGGGAATGGACTTTTGACCCAGCGAGACAAGACAGTCTTGGGCTCAATGGCTTGTCCATCTTCAGGCTCGCCGCCAACCTCATCAAATTTCTTCCTCTTCCTCTTCTTCTCTCCAGCTTACGCACCTTTGCTTGCTTGCCTTCTTGTTTTTGTTTTTTGTCTTTCTGTCTGTCTGACTTTTGCGACTTCGCTTCACCTTTTTTCTTTCTATCACTCGTTTTTGATATAGCAACATCAATGTTTTTGCGAACATGTTTTGCCCTTTCTTTCTTTCTTGTTTGCTGGTTTGTCAATTTGCTTCTTTTCATTTCCCTTTTTTTTTTTTTCAAAGACTCAGATTGCCGCCGCCGCCACTGCCGATTACGTAACCTACCTTCATGTCCTTGTTCCTTGTTGAATACTTGTCAGATTCAGATTTGTTGAGATTGATTTCATGTACCCCGTTTCTTTTCCATTCTATTCTTCAGACAGAATGCATTTTTTTTTTTTCAAGCTCAATAGAATGAATACATTACTTTATCCTCACTTTTTGTCCACATTCACCACGCCTTTACAAATCAATAAATGGGATGGCCTATAAAACAGACCATGCGGTAAAAAGCGTCAAGTTCGATGGTAGTTGAGTTGCCAGTTGAGAAATTAGGACTTGGCCACGACAGTATGTTATGAGCCCCAAACGCACTATGAAAAGACATGATATAAGCATATCCCCAACGCCAACCTACCCAACCTCTAGATTTGCCCTCCCTAGTGATCATAGACGTCATAAAAAAAACAGTGTCTTCCAAGCGCCTGTGTCAAAGCCGAGGCGCAGTCTCGCCGCCCTTTTGAGCCACGTGCTCCGTATCAAGCTTCTCTAGCCTATAATTCCCACTTCCCGACTCAACATCTTCTTCCCCTGTCCCTTCCTGAACCACATTCATGCCCGCTGGTAAAGCCTTCAATTCGCGGCCACGCTTCTCCGGTCCAAACAGTACCGTGACAATGATGCCCATGGCGATAATCGCAGTAGCAACTCCCATGACTGGTCCATAGGCCTCAACCTGCTTGCCAGTGGCGCTGGTGACAAAAGTCTCCTCTGCGACAGCATTGACAATCTGAGCCGACGGCGACGAGATCATGTTACCGATCTGGTACGTGATGCCTGGGAAGGAGGAGCGGAATGCGGGCGGCGATAGCTCGTTGAGGTGGATGGGGATGACGCCCCAGGCGCCCTGCACGAAGAACTGCATGAAGAAGCCCGACGCTGAGAGGGAGGCTTCACCCTGTGGAAGGATCCAGGCGGGAATGAGCAAGGCGGACGTGAACGCTGAGAGAGCTATGGTGCGGCGGCGACCAAGCCACTGTGAGATGTAGCCGATGATGGTGCCGCCGACCATGGCGCCGACCTTCATCATGATGGAAGCGCGGGAAGCTTCCGAGTTGTTAAGTTCCTTTTGAGTAAGCATGAAGGTGGTATAGCTGTCTTGCGAAGTGTGGCTGTAATCTGTTTTCCACACAAGAGATTAGTAAACTGGGGTCCGCTGTGGTTGTCGAGGTCTGGGGAACGTGGACTGACAGTTGAACCAGGTCATCAGAATGGAACAGTAAATACACATCTTCCATTCCTGTGCAAGCATGACTTTAGTCTCTTTCCAAAATGCCGAAGGGTTAGCACGGGCTTGGCCCGCCTTGCGAGCCTCGATAAACTGCGGAGACTCGGGGAAGAGACAGCGAAGAAGGCCGACAGCAATAGATACGCCGGCGCCAATCCAAAAGACTATCTTCCAGGATTCGGTACCACCACCGACACCCAGGTTGGCGCAAGCTGCGCAGACGTAGCCAAAGGAATAGCCCTGCTGCAAGAAGCCGGACATCAAACCGCGAGCATCGGCCGGGCTATTTTCAAGCGCCATGGCGATGGCGTTGCCATACACACCGCCCATGAACAGACCAAACAAGGCACGCACTGCCAGGAATTGAGCGAAAGTGGCGCTGTAGATGGTGGCAATTTGAAGCACACCAAGGACAATCATGTTAACGACCATGGGCCATTTCCGTCCCCATTTGTCACCGGCAAGGCCAAATGCTGCCGCACCGACCGACCTCAGCAGCAAGGTCAGTGTGATGGCCGAGGAGATGCTGGTCTTGGACGTGCCGTAATATGCCGCGAGCTTCACCTGCTGAATGGAAAGAGCATGAAAGTCGAAAGCATCGGCGCTCCAGGCCAAGAATCCGACGATGAAGAAGGCCCAGTCGCGGAGGGAGAGCTGTGCCATCAAGCTGATGGGATTGCGCAAAGGAACCGGCCGCGCCCATTCTGTTGATGTTACACCGTAGGCATTGGTAACAACGATACGTTGTTCCCAGATGAAAAGATCTTTCCAAGACTGGCGCGCAGTGGCCAAGACCCCCTTGGCGAAAGGATCGGCGGGCTTGCGAATGCTTTCCATGGTGATCTAGTGGCGGCTCTGAAATCTGCTGTGTTCAAGATGGGGAGGGGGTGCACGGCGGGTTTATAACAAGCGCTGCAATATGTAACGTTATATATGACTCGGATGATCGGCGGAGCCCTGTCAACTTGGGAAGGTGATGGTGAAAGAGGGGAGCAGAGCTGGCTAAGGAGAAGCCATGCAATGCAGTGTGACACCTCCGAGCGAACCATGTTCGGTTTCTCCATGTCTTGCACTTAAGTGGGATTGCCGCCCGTCAGCAGTCAATGAACCACTCTAGGCCCGGGGTCGCCTATGGAGCAGTGCGGGGGTTGGGCTGATGGCCTGCAATAAGCTCGCGATAGTCAGGGGATAAACTCTATTCTCAACACGAAGAGCACTCCTGGTGTGCTGCTCAACCGTTAAGACACTTCCGTAGTAGCGCAAAGTTGGGCCTCAGTGAGCATGTCCGTCGTCTTCTTTGGTGATGCTTGGCTCGCGTCACAATTGCGATCGGCTGCCGCTAAGAGATTCGTGGGCGTTTGCCAAGGACGCCATCGTGGATTGACGAGTCTTGGTCGATGCTTGACCGTTCCCTCCCGCTCCCGCCAAGCAACCTCCCGCGCGCTTCCTGGCCAATTGGCGACAGTAAATGCCTCGGCGAAATGGAACATTTTCTGAATCAGCAGTGTGCAACCAGATAATAACAGGGAAATCGCGGCAGTTGGGTGGAAATGGGCAATTGGATGGAGAAAGTCCCTTTGCGCAGAAATGCGCAGTGGGACGCACAAGTCGCGACCGCCCACTGGGAGGAAAGAGCAGTCTTGTGAGCCGTCTGCCTCCCGGCACCCCGACCATCCTCCACAGTTCGTCGACCCCGCCGTCAAGACCAAGTGATCCAGCTAACTGCAGCCCGTGTCCAGGGACATAACGCTAGCCCACAAGCTAAAATTTACGCCATCCCGTCGCTGGCAGGCTACACGCCCCTGGTCCAGGCCGTACCCAGCGAGTGGACAAAGGAATGGTCGATGGATCGGCATATCAGCAGACAGCAGTGCGTGTCATTACCACCTTCCTTGGTTGGCGACCCCCGTCCTGGATACTCGTATCATGTCAAGGCAGATGCTGACGACATGTTGCACCTCTTTTTGACCGTTCTCACTTCAACTGCGAGCTGTTTGGGCAACCAACCCAACGAAGGTTGAGAAAGTGCCCGGATGGTTATTGCTAACATTTGCTTTCACATTCAGGCCCCAATGCACCTTCCTGTCTTGGTGAGGGGAGCTGCAAACTCGAGTGGATCGGCTACAGCCATTGACCAACCAGAAATCCGGGGTATTAAAGTTTGAAGCTGCATCTGCCCTCCCCTTCAAAGGTGGAAATCGAGCCGACCCGTGACCCATACAAGCCGACCTTAGACGGAGAGCCTCAAAAGCCTAGAACTGTCCGGTGCATCACTTGGTCCGAGTCGTGTCCCACCTGCGCATCGGTCATGTGGTGACACCACTCCACCAGCTTATTACTAGCCTAGAGCAGTGAACTGCTCATTCTCTTCGAGCCAATTTCGGTGCCCATATTGTATCCTTGGGCGATGATCACTACTTAGCGAGAACGAGACCATGTCAGTTAGGTACCTCATCGATCATCTGCCAACCGCAACGGACTGAATACCGAACGGCCTGTTGCATCGCCATTGTTATCGGAAACAGGTACGTACCAACCAACTAATCGCCGGGTTTTCAATACCGGGTGCTTCCGCACTCAGGTCGAATTCCAGGTCTCCCAAACAGCAATTCCCGGGTCTGTAGGCTCGAGAGAACATATGACTGACTTTATAGCAGCGAAGGAAACAATTTGGTGTCTTTTGATCTCCAAGTGTAAAATCTGTGGATCAAAATACTGTCAGATTTCCGGGCTGAAATCTCCAGAGATCGAGGACCAAGCGCAAGTTTCGGAGTCTTTCCGACCACGATGCCGAGTTAGTATTCTCGTTGTCCATTGTCACAGATCCCAGCATAATGCAACAGCCCAACTGGGCAGTTAGTAAACGAGTTATGCTTGGCGGTCAAACGTACCATTCCCAAAGCCCCAGTCGGGAAACACTCAAACTCAGGTGTCGATGGTGTCGGCTTGATTACCGATTCACTACGTGACATTCTTAACGACAGCTTGATTCCCTCGCTTTTATGCGAACTGCACCAAGCCATAAACGCTTAGAGGGCAGGGCGCCGAGAAGCTGTTTACTCCGAACGGAAACTCTACCTCGCGCATACTGCTCGTCTTGGCACCCATCATGCGGCTGAATATCTGGCCCCCAAGTCGGAAACGGTACCACAATCCGCTTGTCCAACTGTTGTCCAGCCCCGGAAACCCGGTGGCACGACTGAAAGACTGGCCAGTCGGAAAATGGCCTGCATTGCTGGGTTTGTCTGTCGACATCCTGGATGCAGATCCGGAAGTCTAAGTCCTTTGCAGAGACCGGAATTCATACTTCCAAATGAAGACATGAGCTCACTTGAATCAACATGCGGTGGGAGCGCCTCGCCATCTCTCTCTTGATGTGATTCATTCCTTAAGAGACATGCCCCTCACCCTTGGCTTCCGTTGTGGATCTATCTGCCCCTCTGCTTGTTCAACACCAGCTCAAGCGGCGTTGAACGACAGCCTAGGTACGCATATCCACACATCATGGCAGCCTCAGACAAATCGCGATTATACCGGAATCCCAACGAGACATACCAGGCCAACATCATCGTCTGCGCTGTTCTAACATGGGTCATCGGGGCCGGCTTTGTCGGTGTGCGCTTTTACACTCGCTGCCGGCTTCTTCACAATGGTCTCGGCGCCGAGGACTGGACCATCCTGGCCGCGTTGGTATTTGCGGGAGCGACATGTGCAGGCATGATTGAGCGTCCGTATACTTTTTCCTCTGTGGTTCTCCTCACCGTGTACTAAACAGATATAATACAGAAGCGGTGTACGGCCTCGGGAAACACATGCTCGATGTCGACCCCGCGTTCATGATTCCGATGGCAAGGGTAAGCACTGTCTTCTTTCTGGCAGTACACACCACAGCCTTAGAAACTAACACCCCCTTTTTGCAGGCAGGATGGTACACCATCCTATGGTACATGCTCTCACTCCTGTTTACCAAAATCTCCATCCTCCTCCTGTATATCCGCATCCTATCGTACCAACACGCACGCTACGCCGTGTACGCCATCCTGGCCATCGTCATCGTCGCCAATGGCCTGTGGACTTTCATCACCGTCATGACGGCCTGTGTGCCCCTCCACGCCTTTTGGGACCGCACCATCCCCGGTTCCCAGTGCCGGCCTCTGGTATACTGGTACGCCAACACGGGCTTGCACATTGCCACTGATGTTCTGCTATACGTGCTACCGCTGCCGGTAATTGTGAATCTACAAGTGAAGTTAAGACAAAAAGTGGTTTTGTACGGGGTGTTTGCCCTGGGGTTCTTGTGAGTTTTCCCCTCCCTTCCTCCCTCCCTCACTCCCGCAACGCCCGAACTGACACCTACCCATAGCGTATGTTCTATATCTGTCGTTCGTCTCTGGGATCTAGTCGAAGAATCCAAACGCACCGATTTCACCTACGATAACGTCTCCATCTCGTACCTTACCGTCATCGAGATTAACGCTGCTATCGCCTGCGCCTGCTGCATGACGCTCAAGCCGTTTTGCGCGCGTTTCTTCCCGCGTCTTTGGGGGTCTCGTTCCGTCGGGTCAGGCGCCCACATGCATGATGTAGAACGAGGTGCTCGGAGAGGAGGAGGAGGAGGAGGGGGATTACTACATGGAACTGCGGGGCAAGGGCAAGTTTCGCCTGCGGGAGGGAGACTAGGACTAGGAAGGGGTCCGCCAACGATTGGATCGAAACCATCGCGTGGAATGCAAGACCGGCGGCCGTTATCGTGGGCTACATGTACAACCGTCACGCTACACGACCGAGATAGATGTGGGAGTGGAGATACGCAGCTGTTCGAGGGGAGTGATGCGACGAGCATCGGCAGTGATGAGAAGAAGGGCTTTAGGGCTGAGTCTCCGCCGGTGGAAGACGTGACGCCAACCACAAAGCCAAAGCCTATTCATGTGAGAGGGCCAGATCCCACTCCACATGCTAATGACGATGGAGATGTGGAGCCAGGCAACGAGGTACGGTAATACATGCAAGGTGGGCTGAGGCGCAGCTATTCCATAATTTTTTCTTGCATCCGTATGTCTGGGTTGGTCAAGGGGCAATGGCAAAGGGTTCTGGGATTGGTTAAGGGCGATGGATACTACTTGCATCAGCTAAACGGCTGGCTGGACGAGAGCTTGGAGGCAATTGAACATGTGATATTTTTGGTCCTATAGCAAGGAAATGCTGTGCTATTCGAAAGCCATACCAATACAATTCTTGGGGAGTTTAAAGGTGCATTGTATCCCAAGATATACCGTCGCGCTGCGTAAAATACGTGCCGATCGGCCGGATCCCGCTTTTATTTCACAATCTGTGTAGCTTCCCTGCCTGCCTCGTCAGTACATGGCGACTGCAAAGATGTGGCAAGTTGTGCTCGCACCTTTTCAAGAGGAAATCCCCTTTCCTCCCACAAGCCCTGACCTGAACGGCCGAGTGATCTCTCGTCGACGGTCTGTCTCGGCTTCTAAATTTGGACTTTGTAGTGCCATGCATGATTAAGAGATGAGGTCGGCCACGTTCATGGGCATCTCGTCGATCTGCGTGGAGTAGTACACTGCGATACGTCAGCAACTGGCCGCGTTGAGGTCGAGAAGGGGACGTACATTCAATATCGCGGAGGATACGCACATCCTCGCTGGTCACGAAGTTGATGGCCACGCCCTTCCTGCCAAATCTTCCAGAACGACCGATACGGTGAATGTAGTTTTCACGGTTGCTGGGGAGATCGTAGTTGATGACCAAGCTGACTTGTTGGACATCAATACCGCGAGCCCAGACATCGGTTGAGATAAGAACCCGGCTGTTTCCCTGTCGGAAGTCTTGCATGATGCTGTCTCGCTCCTTCTGCGGCATATCGCCATGCATGCTACTAACAGTGAAATTGGCCTCGCGCATCTTTTCCGTCAACCAGTCGACCTTCCTCCGGGTGTTGCAGAAGATGACCGCTTGTGTAATGGTGAGCGTGTCATAGAGATCGCAGAGGGTGTCAAACTTCCAGTCCTCTTTTTCAACGGCAATAAAGTATTGCTTCAACCCTTCCAGAGTCAATTCGTCACGCTTCACGAGGATGCGGACTGGATCGGTCATGAACTTCGTCGTCATATCAAGGACATCGTATGGAAGAGTGGCGGAGACAACTACCACCTGGGTGGCGGGTGGTAGATACCGGTAGACGTCATAAATTTGCTCGCGGAATCCCTGGTTCAGCAACTCGTCGGCTTCATCGAGTACCAGCATTTTGATGTTGCGGGTGCGCAAGTGCCGCCGGCGAATCATATCTGCAACACGACCGGGTGTTCCAGAAACAATATGCTGGCCGTAGTCAAGCTTGCGGATATCCTCCCCGACGTTTGTCCCACCAATGCAAGCGTGGCACTGCACGTTCATGTAGTCGCCCAGCGCCATCACGACGCTCTGGATCTGTGTCGCAAGTTCGCGTGTTGGGGACAGGACCAACGCCTGGGTCTCGCGCACCGCCGTGTTGATAACCTGGAGCATACTAATCGAGAACGTCGCCGTTTTACCAGTACCCGACTGCGCTTGCGCGATCGTGTCGCGTCCTTTGCAAATCTGGACGATGGCCCGGGATTGAACAGCCGAGGGTGACTCATATCCGTAGGCGTAGATTCCGCGAAGGAGATTCTCTACAAAACAGTCGGTCAGCTTGGGATCTGGGCGACTCAAAGATGGAAACGCAACAAGCCATACCCTTCAATGACATGGACTCGAAAGTGGGATGGACCGTGACCTCTTTCGAGGTCGAGAACTGGATTTTCTCATCGACCTTACGATCGATACCGCCTTCAGCCATCTTGCCGTATCTTGTGGTCCCTGGATCACTGGTTTCGTAGATGGGCGTTTTGCGAGGGCAACGTTGGCAGCGGAGTTTCTGTGTGTGGAGGTTTGTTCAGCCTGTGGGATGACGGTCGGACGCTCTGGCGCAACCTGGAGAAAAGTCCACGACGCACGAGCCACCTTTAATCCAGAGCTCTGCGCGCTGCTGCTGCGCGTTGCGACCAAGGTTTCTCGAGCCAAACAGCCTTGCCTTCTCAAACTATCCAATTTTGTTTCTACTCGCCAACCTTGATCAATTGTCGCCTTTTATTTCTGGGTACCGAATCAGACGGCAAGATGTTGTTGGAACAACAGCGATATATCCACGAGGACTTGGAGAGGTTGGAGCAGGGAATCGCTGATCGAATGAGCGAGGAGCCCAAGATGATCCGAGAACGCTTAAATCGGGACCACGAAGTTTCCCAATTACTCGACCAGATTCAAGAGCAATCCGCTGAGCTTTTACCATTATACGAAGACAAGACGGGTGCGCGTTCAAAAGAAATCCTCCAGATAAGCACGGGCGACCCGTTCGAGCAGTTCTACCACCAATTCAACGCGATCAAGGAACACCACGCCCGGTACCCGAATGAACAGGCCGAAAACTCAGAACAATGGTATCGGCCACGCAAGGGTGGAGATGACCAGCCCTTCATTGTCGAGAACATGTTCTCGGGAGAGGAACAATACGGCCGCTTCTTCGACCTTCACGCTAGCCACGAGACCTTCCTCAACCTTCCGGATGCTAAGCGTCATGGATATCTGCAATACCTCGAGGTGTTTGACAATTTCCAGCCAGGGCAGGGCGGGATAAAACGCGGAGAGAAACTCAACGACCACTACTTCAAATACCTGGGTGAGGTGATGGAATACCTCGAATCCTTCATGCGGCGAACACGACCACTGGAGAATCTCGACAAGGTCTTTGGTGATTGGGACACCGAGTTCGAGAATGCGTGGGAAAAAGACGAGGTTCAGGGGTGGCAACTGGAGAAGGGATCCAAGCTCAGCGGTCCAGGAAAGGCCCTCAGCTCACCCGAGGCTGTCTGGTGCGAGGCCTGTGAGAAAGAGTTCAAGAATGAGAACGTATACATTGGGCATCTAAAGGGGCGGAAGCACGTCAAGGCTGCGGAAGCACTTGAAGGACTGGGGAATATGACGCTTGGAAGTCGGCTGAAGGAGCGCGCTGTCGCTGAGAGAGAGTTTCGAATTAAGAAATTAGCAGGCGCGATGAGTACCGAGAGAGACGACACGCGAGTCAACGTCGAGCGGAGGCAGGGCATGACGGAGAGGGAGCGACAGCAGGAACTAGAAAACTTCTACAACCTATCCACTAAGCAGGTTGAGGAGGTGGAGCAGGACGAGGACGAGACTGGAGACGACAAGATCTACAATCCCTTGAAGCTACCCCTTGCTTGGGATGGTAAGCCCATTCCATTCTGGCTTTACCGCCTTCATGGCCTTGGCCAGGAGTTTCCATGCGAAGTTTGTGGAAACTTTGTGTACCGTGGCCGCCGGGCTTTCGACAAGCATTTCAACGAGACCAACCACATCACCAACCTTAAGCGACTTGGCATCACTAACACTCACTTGTTCCGGGACATTACCTCGATAGCGGAAGCAGTTAGGCTCTGGGACAAGATCCAACGGGATGAAAAGAAGGGCGCAATCGACGAGGGCGCAGTTGTGCAGATGGAGGATGCCGAGGGCAATGTCATGCCCGAGAAAGTCTATCTGGATCTCCAGAAGCAGGGTCTTCTCTAGAGCTTATAGAGTTTTGCGTAGAGGATTGGTGACAGCGCATATAAAATACCCAAGACTGTTGTGTTCTTTGAAGTGCTGGCATCCATGCTGTTGTGACGTTGCTTTGGTGGGGTTGGTGGGGGCGCCTGCGCTTTGCGATTGCTTATCGGCTTTGCTGTAGGAACTGCCGACTCCCGAGCGCAGTGTAAACAAAGGCACCATCAGCTTGGGTTTTCCCACCCCTTCGTCGCCGCATCGCAAAACGTTAACCGCAGTCGGACTGAATGGCGCAATTACGTCTGAGCTGATTTTATACGAAAACGATCAGCCCCCATCGCGAAACGTTGCAGCTGCCGAATCTTGATCGAGCGAGTAGGGCATTCGATCATGGCGACCAAGCCAATCACCAAGCCGATTCCTGCACTCTACACCGTCTACATCCTGCGCTCAACTGTCCGGCATGCGTCGCTATATATCGGATCAACTCCAAACCCTCCGCGCCGTTTGAGCCAACACAATGGACATGCGCGTGGCGGCGCAGCACGGACATCGAAGAATACGCTCCGACCGTGGGAAATGGTGGGGTTGGTCTCGGGATTTCCAAGCATGGTCGCTGCCCTGAAATTTGAGTATGCAAAACCCAAACGTATTTACTAGCACTGGAGCTTACTATCTTGGACAGGTGGGCCCTGACAAACCCTCATCTGTCACTACATATCCCCTCCGATTCTCGTATCACCGTCGCGACAAAACGAAAAGCCAAAGGTCGTCCACGCCGACCAGCAAAGAGTCTAGTATCGATAATTTCGAACCTCCACCTCCTTCTACGCGTCCCGAGCTTCGCGAGATGGCCTCTTGGGCTTCATTTTTTTTCTCCCGAGGTCCATGCTGCGTGGGTTAAATGGTGCGCCACGGCAAACGACCGGCTAAGAGACACGATTGCGGTCACGACAGATTTTCGAAAGCCGGCGACGAAGCCACAAGAAAATGATGACGTCAGTTCCGACTCTGCAGTCGAAGACGAGCAGGATGACTCCGGCAGGGAGGGGACGGACGAGCCGGGACAGAAGGTAGGGATCTACGCCCTCCCTCTGGACTATGAGCCACTCAAGGGATATGCGGAGAAAGGAAAGAACGTATTTGAGTTTGAGCGCGAGGGCCGTTGTGTTGTCTGTCATGATGCGATGGAGTCTGGGGAGGGCATCCACGCCATATGCTCGAATGACGGGTGCGAAGGTGTTGCGCATCTTTCATGCTGGAGCAAGCATTTTCTTGCGGACCCTAGTCATGAGGCCGGTGGTATTTTGCCTATCAAGGGACGTTGTCCCAAATGCTGGGGCGAAATTCGTTGGGGAGACATGATGAAGGAGCTCACATTGCGTTTACGGGGACAGAAGGAGGTCGAGAAGCTTCTCAAAGTGAAAAGAAAGCGTGCCGTTAAAACAAAACCAAAACCATAGGGCCGGTTTGGATGGTGCTGTGGAATTGGGCAGGGTGTTCGTCGTCACTGGATTTATCATTGGAAATTTGGCGTTGGTTGGCTGGATTGCGTGGCAAGGCGCCCAAGCGATCTACGGGCTAGATAACTATATACCCCCTTTGGCTTCCTCGCACAGAGACAGCCAGACGCACGTTGTTGCGGTGTTTTACCATCTCCAAACTCATCCCGAGGTTCCTCACTCCAGCCACAAGCCAGCCACAGGTGCCACAGATGTCGTTCAAAGTCCTCACGATAAGGGAATTAATTGCCGATTCGAATCACAAGTTGGGCTGCTTAGCTAATTCCCCGCCATGACCCCAGCTCGTCCAGCTCCCGGGTCTTGGCAATATCTTGGACCTTCAGGTCTTTCCCATTGGCTAACAAGCCGGTGGTATCGGACACCCCTGTCAATATCTAACTCGTCTTGGGAACTACTGCCACACTGCGTGACTGCATTGCCTCGACCTCAGCCGAACCTGCACGTCTCGTCGCGGATGCTGCGACTTGACCTCTCCCTAGGTTCGCTGGAACTCGCATCGCTGCTGACCTCCATCGTGCCAGTCAGCCAATCTCGGCCGAGAGGCGGGCTGGGAGCAAGCCCCAACCTTCTCCCTAGCAGATGATTCATGCATTTTTCCCCCTAGTAAATTTTTTTTTTTGCACGACCTCGCATGCACGATGCCCCCCTCCATTGCGAATCATGGGGATGGACTCTTTGGTGTCACACTCACCAATCTAGGAAAAGCATTCGTGCAAATGTAGGCCGACGCAAACGGCTAGCAAACAAGGTGTCCATGCCAAGCGACCCCGCGCGCAGTTTGGCGTGATGAAAAGAAGACCATTTTCACGCCCGCCCGTGACCGACAGCTGTCGCATGCAGCGGCGTCGATTCATCCTGCGCAACCTAAGTCCACTTGCGCCACGGGAGGGTCAAATGCTACCGCGATTTCTTGCAACAATGCCTCGGATCTTGCCTGCCGAGACGGGATTTCGTTAAGGCCCTAATCGTGGATCCTTGGGCATCTAGGGAGATATGGCGAAGCGTTCACCGTTTACATACCAACGGACATTCAATGCTGTGGATGGCATGATTTTTGTTCTCTGATGTTAGTTAGTATATGACTACTTTAACTCCGTTGCATTAGGGTAGTGGAACCGTGGCTGGTGTTTCGCCCGTTGATGCCGATGCCCTGCCCCCCCCTAAAGTTGTCTCGCAAATTCTTCGGTGTAAATACCTACATATTTTGCCTTGACACATGCCCTAACGCCCAGCTTGGAATATTTCGGGCGCCACCTCAAGCCGTTGGGTTTTGCGCGCACCGCAGGGATAGCGGAGAGGTGATGGCGTGAAGTGACGAACCGAAGCGAGTAATTACTTGGGTACCCGGCAAATCAGCCTCACCTCAAGATAACTAGGGCGGACCCATCGAACCCCAGACACCGTAATCGCACAACAAAGGACAAGTAGTTCCAGTGCATTGGAGGTAGCGATGTTGCTGCAAGCGTGTGGGATGCAGTTCTCCGATTGGGAAGAGAGCAGTGACTGCAAGAAAAACGACCAAGCCAAGTAAATTTGAGTGAATCCAAGCGTGGTGGCGGGCGTACCGGTAGCAGTTATTTGCACTCCTAAATGTGCCCCGAACCGCTGCCGCCTTGCCTGCCCTTGAAAGGGACGTCTCCCGTCTCCCGCAGTCCCATGTTCCCACCCACCCCATCGCCCCGTCTCCGCCTGGGCTCCTTCCACCCTTCCACACCTCGCTCCCGTCACCTCCAACGTTTCCTTCCTCCTTCTCCCGAACCGACCGTCTCCGGGGCCCAATTCGCACCCGCCCTTCCTCCTGCACAACACACAACTCTCCCAGCGAAACCTGTCGACTCGAGCCGATACGCGACTCTTGTCCGCATGCACTGTAATTCTGCTTGTCACAGTCGTTTTCCCCAGAGCTCCAGCGTCATCCTAAAATTACTGGAGCCGAAGCTGCAGAGGTTTCCGTTTATGCCTCGCCTGGCCTTTGGTTTGCACTGCGCACACCCTTTATTCTACATGCAGGTGAGCCACTCTCACGCCCTCAAACCTTGCGCAACGCCCCAAGTGTTTCTCCTCCGTCAAATTACCTTCTACGCATGTGTCTGACACCCGCGCCGGGAGTTACAGTGACTCGCAAGTCTACGATGCCCGAGATATACGACTGATCCGCGACCCGGACATAACTTTCCTTTGAGCGAAGCACCTCGAGATCAACCATTCGATCATCCGTTCGTCTCTCTATTGCTGGATTTGCTGGTCCTATCAGCGCAGGGTGGTGACGAGAAATGGTATCCGTCCCATCCGCTGGCGGACTGGCCGCCACGGCTGCCTCGAACGCCAATGCACACTCTCGAGGCTCGCCCGCGGTCGCTTCGGCTGTCAGCCACGGCGGAAATGGAAAGTCAAAAACGGCACAAGTCAACTCGAATGGCTACCATCCGACCAAACCACAGATTCCACTGAGCTCCATGACGAGCGCCCCGCTAGATCTCGCTTCGGTAGAGCGACGGGGACAACCGACGGCGTGCAAGGAGCCAGTCAAGAAGAAGAACAGGCCCCACGGCCTCGAGGAGGCCCCGACGTATCATCCCACAGAGGAGGAGTGGAAGGAGCCATTTGAGTACATCAAGAAGATTGCGCCCGAGGCACGAGGTTACGGTCTCTGCAAGATCATACCGCCTGATTCCTGGAACCCGGATTTTGCTATAAACACCGAGGTAGGTTGGGCTCTGGTACTCAAGATGTTATGGTGATGCCGCGGTAGTCTGGCGCACATGCTTCCCATTTTTGGCCGCCCTGGCCCCCATTCTCGACGAGCAATGCTGACACAGATATCAACAACAGAGATTCCATTTCCGTACGCGAAAACAGGAACTCAACTCCGTTGAGGGCAGTAAGCCTCCCCTCTTTTCTAGTACGTGCCTGGCGGTCGCAGAGCCCGATGTTGAGCGCGATGGTTTAGGCACTCGAGCGAACCTCTCATATCTCGATGCGCTCTCGAAGTTTCACAAACAACAAGGGACGAACTTCAACCGATTACCCTACGTTGATAAGAAGCCGCTCGATCTGTACCGGCTGAAGAAGGCAGTCGAGGCCCGAGGCGGGTTTGAGAAGGTGTGCAAGCTAAAAAAATGGGCCGAGATTGGACGGGACTTGGGTTACAGCGGCAAGATTATGTCCTCGCTGTCTACCTCGCTGAAAAACTCGTACCAAAAATGGCTGTTTCCTTATGAGGAGTATCTGAGGATAGCCAAGCCCGGTGTTCACCAACAGCTTGAGCTCGAGTATGGCGGTCCTCTCACCCCCAGCCCTGCTCCGAGTCCGATGAAACGGTCGAGTGTCAATACGCCATCTAGCCTCCGGGCTGAATCCCCAGCACGGCATGCGACCGACGCCCTGCAAGCGACGATGAACGGCCATGTGAAGGACTCCGATAAAGATACGGCAATGACCGACGCATCGCCCCTCGCGGCTCCACCAACCACAGGGTTCAGAGCCATCAACTCAGGTGGTTTCACATCTGTCAATTCAGGGTTCTCAGCAGTGAACCGCGCTCTTGTCACGCCATCAGAGGGGAATGCGCCGACCCCAACAAAAGGATTCGCCACGACGCCCCTCTCATCGGCTAAGAATACTCCAGAGTATCGCCCTTCAAGCCTGGGTCCAGCTGCATTGAAGCGTCAATTGAGCTGCGATAGCCTGGATTCGGCAAAGAAGGACTCATCCACCGAAAAGGATGATACTGATGCTGGCAGTCGCAGGAGCAAGCGTCTCAAGAAAGGTTGGTCTCATCACTGCATCCCCTTCTTTCTCCCAGAATTTCACAGGACAGTTTTTGGGGGGGATTTGGCCAGTGAGCTGCTTGTCGTGCAGTCGCCGACATGCCCGTTGGTGGCTTTCCTGTATCCCCCTCCCCCCGCCCCCCAAAAAAACTGCCCACCAATGGCCACAAGAGTACCAGCCACCAGAGTCTTGGCACACAGCTCGCTTGACCTCTTCTGATTGGCTACGCATGCTGACACTCGACCTCTGCAGATACGGTTCCGACGGTTGCTGGCTCGCACATGTCCCTGTTCCGCCCCTCGGCCCCCAGAATTCCTCGGGACGAAACTTCGATTCCTGGCGAGAAGTGTGAGCAATGCGGCAAGGGGCCTGACGAAGGGTTTCTCATGATCTGTGGGTCCTGCGACCACGGCTATCACGGTGCTTGCCTGGATCCCCCGATCAGAATCAAGCCCGAAACCGAGTGGAACTGCCCCCGGTGTCTCGTTGGCGATGGCCAATTCGGTTTCGAGGAGGGTGGTCTATACTCGCTCCGGCAGTTCCAAGAAAAAGCGGCGGCCTTCAAGCAAAACTACTTCGAGAACAAGATGCCATTTGACCCTGTACTTAACTGCCACCGGCCCGTCACGGAAGATGACGTCGAACAGGAGTTCTGGCGGCTTGTTGCTGACTTGGAAGAGACGGTTGAGGTTGAGTACGGTGCTGACATTCATTGCACGACGCATGGCTCTGGGTTCCCCACTGTCGAGAAGAATCCTAGTAACCCTTACTCTACTGATCCCTGGAACCTCAACGTCCTGCCGCTTCACCCCGACAGTCTCTTCCGCCATATCAAGTCCGATATCTCGGGCATGACGGTACCTTGGGTCTACGTCGGCATGATCTTCTCAACATTCTGCTGGCACAACGAGGACCACTACTCTTATTCCGCCAACTACCAGCACTTTGGAGCGACCAAGACCTGGTACGGCATCCCCGGAGACGATGCCGAGAAGTTTGAGAATGCTATGCGACAAGCTGTCCCTGAATTGTTTGAGACTCAACCGGATCTCCTCTTCCAGCTGGTCACTCTCCTTACCCCCGAGCAGCTCAAGAAAGCTGGAGTCCGCGTTTACGCTCTCGACCAAAGAGCCGGCCAGTTCGTCGTTACTTTCCCGCAAGCTTACCATGCGGGCTTCAACCACGGCTTCAATTTCAACGAGGCAGTGAACTTCGCCCCGAGCGACTGGGAGCCTTATGGTTTGGCAGGTGTCGAAAGACTTCAAGCTTTCCGGCGGCAGCCCTGCTTCTCGCACGATGAGCTTTTGTGGACAGCGGCCGATGGCATTACCAGTAATGGGCTCACCATACAAACCGCCAAGTGGCTGGCGCCAGCCCTCGACCGCATTCACCGGCGAGAGCTTGGTCAGAGAGAAGAGTTCATCACCAAGCACAACTCCATGGCTAAACACCTTGATAACAGCAACACTCCACCGCAGGAACATCGTTGTGTCTTCAATGGAGAGGACGCTGAAGAATGCCCCATCGTCTTCAAGATCAATGACGCCGACGTTCCCGAAGAAGAATATGGCTGTTCCTACTGCAAATCCTTTACCTACCTCTCGAGGTTTGTTTGCTTGAGAAGCGGCAAGGTCCTTTGTCTTTTGCACGCTGGAAACCACCCGTGCTGCGACCTCCCCGAATCTGATCGGTATCTGGGGAAAGAGCATGCCCTTTACTATCGCAAGTCGCGAGAGGTTATTGACAGTACCTTCAAGAAAGTTGCAGATAAGGCACATTTGCCTGAAGCTTGGGAAGAAAAGTTCGAGAAACTTCTTGAGGAGGAAGCAACGCCGTCTCTCAAGGCGCTACGAAGTCTGTTGAGCGAAGGCGAGAAAATCCCGTACGAGTTACCGTCCCTTCCTAACCTCAAGGAATATGTGGACCGCTGCAATCAGTGGGTGGAAGAGGCGACAAACTATACCGTCCGCAAACAGCAGAACCGTCGCAAAAACGAGAAAGCTTGGCAAAGCGCAACACGCAAATCGATCGGGAATTCGGCGCAGGAGCAGAAGGAGCTCGAGATGCGAAACGTCCAGAATGTCTACCGCCTACTTCATGAGGCAGAGAGGATTGGCGTCGAGTGCCCCGAAGTCCAGCAGTTACAGGAGCGCAGCGATTCCATCAAAGCGTTCCAAATTGAAGCTAGAAGAGCTCTCGAGCGTCGGCAAGCCCAAACGATCGAATCCGTGGAGAAGCTGCTCGAAGAATGCCAAAACTTCAATGTGGATATCCCCGAGGCTGAGAAGCTGACCCGCGTGTTGGACCAGCTGAAATGGAACGAGAAGGCGATGACGAGCCGGAACATCTTGTTGAGTCTTAAGCAAGTTAAGGAGCTCATCGAGGAGGGTGAGCGTCTTGGCATGCCCGCTTACGATGATAACTTGACTTTCTATGTCAATCAGCTGAACGCGGGCCAGAACTGGGAGAAAAAGGCGAAAGAATTGATGAATGCCGAAACAGTTCACTACGCTCAGCTCCAAGCCTTGTCGGATCAGGCTCAGTCTAATTACCTCCCAGTCTCGGTCGAGACACTAGCGGCAGTGGACCAAATCCTGCAGAAACAACGAGAGGCCCATCGCCAGATTGTGGATATCAACGAACGCTCCAAGAACCCAGATTACCACAAGAGGCCGAGATACGCCGAGGTGGCTGAGGTTATGAAGAAGCTAGAGGAGCTACAAGCCAAGCCGTCCGGAACTCTGGACCTTGAGAGGGAGCAGAAGCGCCATGAGGATTGGATGCGCAAGGGAAAGAAGCTTTTCGGCAAGACCAATGCACCATTACATATTCTTAAAAGCCATATGGATTACGTGTTGGAGAGAAACACAGACTGCTTCGATATCGAATTTGACAAGCCGAGGGTTCCTGCTGAGCCCGCGTCGAGGGAGCCGACCCCGGACGCCGACAAGGGCGAGACCAAGCGCTGGGAGGACCGGAATTTCCGCGAAGTCTTCTGCATCTGCCGCAAGACTGAAGCGGGCATGATGATCGAGTGCGAGCTTTGTCACGAATGGTACCACGGGAAGTGTCTCAAGATTGCACGCGGCAAAGTCAAAGAGGACGATAAGTACACTTGTCCAATTTGTGATTGGCGGGTCAAGATTCCCCGTGATGCGGCTCGCCCCAAGTTGGAGGATCTGATCATGTGGTACGAGGAGATTCCCAACCTTCCCTTCCAGCCTGAGGAGGAAGAGGTCTTGAAGAAGATCATCGACAACGCCCAGGCGTTCCGGGCGCACATTGCCTCATACTGCAACCCAGTCATTGTGACCCCATCAGAGACCGACTCACAGCGCTTCTACCTTCGTAAAATTGAAGGCGCCGAGATCCTCCTGGCCTTCGAGACCAATTTTTTCAGGCAGGAATTGCACAAATGGAGCCCAGTCGCGCCTGAGCCGCCTCCGTTACTCGAAGTTTCCAAGAGCACACGGAAGCCCCGGCCGACGAAGCTGCAGAAGCTGCTTTTGCAGTACGGCGTGGAGGACCCGGATGACCTTCCTGAAAGTGTCAAGGGCAAGGCGAACAGCCTCAAGCGAAAGGCACTCAACGCAGAGCTAGCTGCCGCGGCGCAATCGGCTAATTCTTCAGGCGGCATGTCCACAAGCCCTGGGGCGAACAACTTTGGGCCAACTGGCCATCCTTTCTTCTCTAGAAACTCGTCGGCTCAGCCTCAGACACCGGGTCTCTCCATTCCTAGCGGTTCACATGCCCACGCATCCGGTGGGCCAAACTCGGCCTCGTCTACTCACGAACGTCGCGGGTCGAATGCGATGTTCAAGACGGAGAGTGCATTCTTCATGCCAGACGGGGCGAGTGGCCCACTCTTTGTTGGCGAAAATTCGTCAATGACCCTCGAGGACCGACTGCTCGGGGGCTTCACAGACGGCGATGAGGCTGAATACTTGCACTCACAACAGGGCAAGGCCAAGATGCTGGAAATTTTATCGCACACAGACGAGGGTCGCCGTCAAGCTGAACAAATCTACGGTCGAGACGTGTGGGGTGGTAGCTCGACCACTCGGGACGATAATGACCCTATCGGTATTGGAGTCGGTGCCGAGGGGGAAAATGACGACAGCATGTTTGTGGATCTCGTGAATGAAGATGATGATGAGGACAACGACCGGAAGAAAGCCTCCGAACAAGGAGCCGGTTTCGGTCTGGAAGACGAGCAGCACAACACGGCCAAGACACTGCTGGATGCATAGGATCTTTCCAGCCCAGGGGAACTAGGTTGGACGGCGCTGTGATTGCTATTCATTTTGGCTCTTATGCTCTTTGTTCTTATTTCGGTGGTTGGGATTCGGTGTTCGGTATTCATCTGCTCGGTGCAGAGCTGCTTTTACGATGATCATTAAAAAGGTGCCAGGGTCTCTGCGCGGTCGGTGCATTGCAATCGAGCGGGTTGCTCGATGTACACGGGCGTTGGTATCGTATCCTAGTTGGGGTGGTTGTTTACTTCTGCTTTCGATGAGGACTGAGGGAACGGAAAAGGTCTCTCATTCAGATCCATTACCGAACCTGAGATGTCATATGTTGTACCCACTACTTGTACTGTACTCTAGGAAGCGAGGGAAGGCGCTTGGTATTGGGACACCACGCATTAGACGTAGCTTTATCTAGAGCGTAATTGCAACTGTGTGATGTCCGTTTGTCTTTCTGGGGATGGTAATTTATGCTGATCCTCCATCGGAAAGCTCGAGAGTCTACGGGGGCAGGTGGTGGCAAACGAAGAACTGACTGACTGACAAAGGACAGTGTTGTCAGCTACACGAAACTTCGGCCGCGCAGGGACAGAACTACTTCTACACGGGCCGCACTCTCCGACACTGGCGGTGATAACAGCAGTGGGTCGTCCACAAGAGCCTCAACACCGACCGGGTGGGATTCCGTATGCATGCACTTGGATCCGAATGACTTGCCGATCCGGCTGTAGCCGAATACATTTTCTGCGTAGCGTGGATTGTTCTCTTGGTGTATATCGGGAAACTGTCCTACATTTGGAGGTGTAGGGTAATATCCAGTGAGTACGTCAGCTGGAGGTAATAGTGATGGCTATCTACAGTATATAGCCCATCCAGCAGAACTTTTAGCGGGAGTGGGTGGGATGGAGGGTGGAGACTTGAGAGACAGGTTCGAACAACACACACACATGGCACCCCATTGTTTGGCCGGGATCCCTGCCCAGCGGCGTGGTTCATCTCGGCGCGTGGCTTTGTTGCTGGTCCACGTGTGGCACAGCGGAGTCGTCGAGACGGCGTGGGCGGCCGACAGCAGCACTAGAGGATGGCCGTCGGACTTGGCTGCATCCAAAGGTTACGAGACTTGCGAGACTATCAAGTGTCCTGGTGGGCACTGGAAGGGACGGTAGCAGAGCAGGGATCATTGATGTGGTCGCTGTGGGTGGAAAAAGGAGGAGTTGAGTTGTCCCTCCCAGAGGGCCCCAAACCATGCACCTGCATGACGCCGGTGTGGATTATTGGGGCACTGACTGTGATAAGATGGCGTTAACTGTCCGTGGGAATGTGTGTTTGTGCGAGTGCGTGTGTGAGAGAAAAGGATGACCGCATCGAAAATCGATAAGAAAGAAAAAAAAGGGGAAACAACTTCCGGACATCGTCGCGCTTGGCGAAGGATCAAGAAGTTCGAGGGAGGTTCCGCGCAAAGGATCGAGAATCTGCGATCCAGAGCACTGGGCGGGGTCGACACCAGCAGCACAACACTAGCGTAAAAGGATTACGAATTAGCTAGCGCGCGGCAAGCCGTATGTGAAACATTGGAAGAAGAAGCAAAGAATAAGATCCCGTCGAGGCCTGTTACCTGCCCATTATTACCAAAAAGAAAGTCTTCAAGCATCTGCTTGTGTCTTCTGAACACAAAAGTGCGAGTCATGAGCGTGCGAGCTGCATTGGATACCCCGAGGATGCCAGATGGGGTTAGTCTCCCACCCTGGACCGGGTCCCCTCAAGACTCCGACAAACACTCAGAGCTCTTGGACCCAACACAGACCTTTTGCCCCGCACTTGGCCAAACGATTTGGCGGACGATTGTGTTCGACCGTTCGTTCTACTGGGTGGTGGTTGTCGACAATGCTGCTTTGATGTCTTTGACGAGCTTGGAAGAGCGGGGGCAGACGCACCGATCGCCCAGTTGTTGTTACGTTGCCGTTGCACGAGATGCAATGTAGCGCTTCCCGAAGACAGCGGCCGAGAGCGTCGGGCGCGGTTGCAGATCCTGGAAGGTCGCAGAAGCAGTACACTAGAAAATCATTGCAGAGGGGCATCTCGGGCGGCCGAGAAAAGCACTTGGCCGTTTGGCCTGTCGGTCATCGGTCGATTCAACTGGTGGCCGTCACAAGAGAGAGGGAAAAAAAAGGAATGTCTGGAACCTTCGCGGAACCAGGTTCCTCGGTCTGGGCAATGGTGGGTTGCAGTCCGCGGTACCTGCAGCAAAACCCCTGTACAGCAGTCCAACAGGAAGCGGTCCCGGACTTAGCTTGCATGGGGCTCTCATTTGCCAAAACCGTGGAATCGGTGGAAGAAGGTGCGGCTGGTGTTCGTTGAAGGAAACCGACCTCGACTATGCCCTGTGTCCTGTGTTGACCATCTCCAAAGTTTGCCAGTCGCGTCTTCCACGTCGACGGCATCGCTAATCGACGGACGTCTCTAGCGCGGGCAATCAAGGTTAGCGGCACCGGGTCGGGACCTAGCGACGCAGGAGATTACTGACTTCCATTGCGGGAAGGGGGCGTGATTCCCCCGTGTGGCGTCGCCTTCAACCCTGAGAGCTGCCGAGCGTCAGGGGTCTTTCTGCTAGATTTATTTAAAAAGAGGTCTGGGGAACGTCAGTGCCCCGCCGCCGAGGGAGAGAGATTCTGAGGACGATTCCCTCTTGCCCCTTTGTTTGTGTGGTATTTCTTGAGCGGCACTGCTGTCAAGTATTTGTCGAGTTCCCGTCCAGTGACTCCCTCCTCATTCAGACCTGGGCCAGGGTCCGCTGGCTGCCAACGGACAGCGTCCATTTTAGCGTCGTGGAATCGACCCTCCGACCCATCCAGGCCCTAGGGGCAAATTCGTCGATCAGGCCATCTCCCCTTTCCCGGAGGCGATATAGGTAAAGGAAGCCCTTGAAGAAGAAATCGCATCCAACCATACAACCACAAAATTCTCTCGACGGATAGCCGTGGGAGAAGAACCTCGATCCTAGAAGAAACGACGGAGCCCAAGAGCCGTTGGGACCTCTTATCCCGAAAGCTCCGCCCGCACACGACACAACGCCAAGGTCAATACCGCGTGGTACGGCAAGTGAACAGAGAAGTTGGTTTGGAAGGCACAACTGTTTGTTGGTTTCCCGTCTCGTTCTGTTTCTGGTCTTGTTTTTTCGTTTGGCCTTTGCCGTTCCCAATTTCCCCTTTGCATCAAGCCTCGTCCCTGTGGGTGTGTTAGCACGGTACCTGAAGCTGGCGCGCTGGCCGCTGTTCGAACAGGGTCGACAACTAATAATGTCCAGCCAAGTGGACAGGACCGTTGCATTGCAGAAGTGGACTCAGATGTGTGCAGAACCCCACTATCACTGCAAAAGCGTACCGCCTCCAACTGCCCCCCGCAGCAGGACAGCGCGCTCCCCAGTTGCAGCAAATTCCCACCAGGCAGAGTCGAATGATTTGCCAATTCCTCTGGCTAACCCCGGTTATCTATTGTACAGCACCCGACAAGGTTTTTGGGGAAGGTTTTGGGGCAAAAACAAGACGGAAGACACCTCTTAAACCTCGAGGATCCCTTTGCATAACGGTGTCAGCCGCCAATCGACAGCTCCAACGCACGCATCTCTGTGTTGTTCTTGCCCCACTGTAGCCGAGGTCACGAGCCTGCATTTTCTCAACAGGCGCTTCACTGACCATCCCGACCGCCGATTGCGTCTGCCAATATCCCGTGAGAGGCCATTCCAGTACTCCGATAGTCAACCATGGGGCTTTTTTCGAGACGAGAGAAGGCAGCGAAGCCGGTCGCCGAGTCGAAGCCGTCCCTTTCAACTTCGCAGTCTATATCCTCACTCGCATCCTCATCCAGCCTAAAGTCGCCCGTTGGAACTACGAGCACCCGTCCCATGAATCGAACGTCGGCGGGCACAACGAGCACCAATGGTCTGTCCACGCCCCTAACGCCCTTCTCTCCAGGCCTGAATCCCAGCGCCAAGCTCGACATGCCGCGAGGCCCGGATCCGCAGCTTGACCCGGTCGGCTACCTTCGTAGTTTGCCCGCCGTGCGGGAAAGGTCAAAGATTGTGACAGACAAGGCGCTCAAAAATGAGCTCCATCATTTTGACGTTGACATGGGGAAGTTTTCCGACGTCGTGACATTCGTTTCCAACATCATCAAGGCAAGAAAAAAAACTGACTTCCAGCCGTGTCTTGTGCCCCATGCAGCCATGACTAACCGCCGCCCCGCGCACAGAGAGATTATGACGCCCCTTTTACAAGCATCCCGCCCCACGGCCGGCACCAGCATTTCGCCGTCGGGGGCCGCGACCGTATCGCGCACCTCCTCTCCACCTTTCCCGAGGACGTGGACAACGCCGAGAAATGCAAGCGCATGATCGACCTTTTTCTCATCAGTGTTCTGCTCGATGCCGGAGCCGGCACGCGATGGAGTTACAAATCGACCGAGAATGGCCGTATCTACCGGCGATCAGAGGGAATTGCCGTCGCAAGCTTGGAGATGTTCAAACAGGTAGGCCTGATCAAACAGCAAGCTGTTTTCGCCCGATGCTAACTGATTGGAAGGGCTTGTTCTCCGGTAACAGGAACAACAAGTACCAGGTGGACAAGGAGGGACTGCAGCAGTTGACTGTGGAGAAGCTCGCCAGCGGTTTGCAGTCAAGGCCAGGCAACGAAATGGCCGGTCTCGAAGGCCGGGCGCAGCTCCTCATCCGCCTCGGCCACGCCCTGCATGAGAAGATTGAGTTTTTCGGCGAGGATGGAAGGCCAGGCAACATGCTTGGTAAGTTGTTGTAGGCCCCTGATGCCAACCATGGTGACTAATTCCAGCGTCAGATCATATCCTCTCGCATCCGTCGACCCAGGCTTCTAGCGTCATTATTGTCCCCCTCCCGGTCCTCTGGAACATCCTGATGAACGGTCTTGCCCCGATCTGGCCACCGTCACGAACCGCCATCAACGGGATCTCGCTCGGCGACGCCTGGCCGTGTAGCTCCATGCCGCAACCAGCACAGTCGCCATCAAGCCCAACTTTCTCGCCCTTTCCCAATACGACAGGCCAGTCTAATGGTATCGCGCCGTGGGAGAGCATTCTCCCATTCCACAAGCTTACCCAGTGGCTTACGTACTCTCTAATGCAACCGATGCAGAGCATCATGAAGATCCAGTTTGCCGGCCAAGAACTTTTGACGGGGTTGCCCGAGTACCGGAACGGCGGGCTGTTCATTGACCTCGGTGTTTTGAACTTGAAGCTGGAGGACCAGGACCGTGGTCTACAACAATATTCGGAGTACTGCCAGCGTACCGGTTCTAGCGGCATTGAGGTGGCGCCCATGTTCAAGCCGGATGACGACGTTATTGTGGAGTGGAGAGGCGTTACAGTGGGATTCTTGGACCTGCTGTGTGTTGAAGTGAACAAAGTTTTGCAAAATGAGCTCGCCGGAAATGAGCTGAGTTTGGCGCAAGTCTTGGAGGCTGGGAGTTGGAAGGTATGCCAGCCCTGCTCGTCCTGAAGGTCCCATCCAGCTAACTTTTGTTTAGGGAGGTCGAGAGATTGCAGAACTTAATCGGCCAAATACCAGAGAGCCGCCAATCCTCATTGACAGTGACGGCACTGTTTTTTGAGTTTGGTGATGCATCGAGTATGAGCTATGATGGGATGTTGGGGAAGAGAAAATTTAGAGGTTCATGGGTCTTCTCTGGTGGCGCCCGGTTGTGGCGTCGCCCATGCGCTTTATTGATGCGCTTTGGCTCTCCGTGTGCAGCAATATTCCTGCGCGGGTCCTTGAACTCTGCAATGAAACGTCGTTTGGGCCAAACTGGCCATTGCTCTGCTGTATTGGGTTTTTGCTTATTTGATGTGACATGTCGGCGATCATTGTCCCTGCGTTGGAGCATGTGGCATGCTCTTTGTGGGGCTGTAATCAGCCAACCTCAACGTCCTGGGACTGCCGCCAGCCAGCCCGTGCCCGGTATATAAGTACCCATAAGGCAAGGTACCTCCACAATAGTACTCTGCAGGCATGGGACTTTTGATGGGCCCGTGGGCCTCTGATCGACGCACTAACAGCCAGGTAGGTATATTACAGTCCAACCCTGAATGATGTTCTCGCACTGCACCATTCCACCATTTTTAGACAACAATCTCCCTGACAGGGGGTAGTTTTGGCTTCTAACTTGATCTACTTTAAGGGCAAGAGAATGTAAATACCGGGGATATATGCCGTCAAGCTGAGCGTGTGTATTATTACCTGGGGTCCCAGTAAGGAAGTAATTACCGGTCAGAGGAGACGGGATGGTGTACTTTACGCCTCATGTTGGCGGGCAGACCTTTGGGCCATCGTGAGGCTGTCTAGGCCTTTTCCCTATTCTTTTTTTTTATTTAATATTTTTTCCCTCTTAAAGGGCTTGACGGTCAAAAGTTGAGCTTGTGTTGAGTGATCTTGAGAAGAAAGTTTGTTCCGTGTTAAAGGACTTGGTGTGAAAAAGTCTCAAAGTAAGGTCTTGGATTTCAAGTGAGCACATACATACCTAACATGTACCCGAGGACTAGACCGCTTTGAGGCTTCTGAACTTTTCTCGTGGACTGCGCTGGAGTATCTCTATTGTCTTGACCGCATGACGGCGGCAATGGTAGATGCTGTGCCATGGCAGATGTGTATCATTCTTATATACGATCACGACAAATATTCGGTCACTGTCACGAGAACAACACAGGGGTGGGGTGGGGGGGGAGAGGGAAGAAACGAAAGGTTACAGTGAGCGGGATGGGGACTAATTGTGAACAGGCACAATGCAAAGTCATTTGACAACCAAACCTTGCCTCTTGATATGCTCCTTGATATACCATGGATTATCAATGAATTATTCATGTTCTAGCATTCCCGTATATTATATAGGCAGCCGCCAGTCCCCTCCGTCTCAAGCTCAATAAGGGAATCCGTCCAGCACAAAAGTGAACATGGTGGGGTTTGCCGCAATCTCGGCAGCTTTTGACTTGAGGGTATCGACATCCCAAGCGGCCCAGACGAATCGGTTATTCAAAAACGCCGCCTCAGGACTAGCAGCCCAGACTGCGAAACCTGACGCGAGGCTGAGATGGTCAAACGGTAGGTTTAGGCCTGACTCTTCGGTGGTGCTGCCGATTTCGGTCCGGTAAAGACCCGGGTGGTAGTGGATAACGCGAATGCCGGGGTGTTCAATGGCAAAGTGTTCAAACATGCGGATTCCCGCCATTTTGGAGGCAGAATACGCGCTGTATCCGGGGATGTAGGTGAAGTGGGCAATGGAGGAACTGACGTGGAGGACGACGGCGTTGGCCGCGGCGACAGGCCCAAAGGCACGGAGAAGATTAAAGTTGCCTCGCACGTTGACGTCAAAAACGCGCCACCAGTCTTCGGGATCCGCGTCGTCCAACTTGCTCACGCCGTTGACGTATCCTGCGTTGGCAACCACAACGTCGATTTTACCACTGTCGGTGACGGATGCAAAACCGGAAACGGCGGCGGTGATGGACTTGAGATCAGTGACGTCGCCGGCAAAAACATGAACTGCCACGTTGGGAAACCGCGATGAGATGGTGGCCTTGGTGGTTTCGAGGTTGGCCACTCGCCGCCCGACAAGACCCAGATGTGAGGCCCCTGACTGGGCAAAGGCGATGGCGGTTTCGGCACCGATTCCCGACCCGGCTCCTGTGATCAGGACGCTCTTGCCCTGGGAGGAGAGCTCGGGGCGAGAGGGGTCAATGGCTGGATAACCCTCTTGGTGATAAGGGAGAATGGGAGTGGGACGCGGAGCCATATTGTTGTGCTTCTTATGAGGAAATTTTAAAGGTTATTATTTGCGCTGACTGCAAGGTGTTGAGATGCTTGCTGAGATGAGACTAATGTCAAACTCCATTTTGCAGAGAAATTTCACCAGTTTATATACTCGTCTAGACATGCTTCCTTCCTTGTCAAGATTATCAAGCAGAAGATGAATTCCTCAACCTAAAGGATGTCGGTCGGCCTCGGTAGATGCCGGGTAGGTGTCGTTGCAGAGAGGAAGAGCTTGGGTGATCAGTAATCGCCCTTGATAGGTCTGGAGTCTGGACGCGGCAGAATTGGCCCGCGTTACTGATAGGACTGACGAATCCAACAAAGCACAATTGCATGTGGCATTTCCCATTGACGTCATCAGCTAATAATTAGGCGGCAAGCCGAATTGAGAACGCCGACAGGGACCCGACCCGACTTTCCTCCAACCCGAACCATCTCCATTTTTCTTCTCAAGGATCCATCATTCGAGGCTCGAAACGACAGCCCGACGTCCGAGTCCCGACCCATTCCAGAATTCCGATATTAGAAGGCAGAATGGTTTTAGATGCAATTGGCTTTGAAGGAATTGAAGGCGCCGCCGTTGAAGCAACCGTTGGAACCGTACGAGTAGGTCGTGGGTGATTCTCTGCTGGGACAGCTCACGCCTCGGTATGCCTGGACCAAGCAGTATCGGCTGTCGGTGATGCGCAGGGAGCTAGCCGCGGCGATATTGTATCAGGGGCTCGACAACCAGCCTTGATATGTGCCGGGGGTGCTGCCGGAGCAGGAGCGTCCACCATAGGGAGTCACGGTCCAGGTACCGGCGCGCTTCTCGATTTCCGGGGCGACAACTTCGGTCTCGGCAACTGTCGGAGCAGCCAAGGCGAGGCTGGTAGTGAAATTGAAGACGGCAGACACAGCAGAGTACTTCATCTTGTCGAGTTGATGGGGGCTGGTGTGTTCTGAATGAGACTGGTATGACCCAGAGGAGATGTCTCTTCATACACCAACAAACGCAACTTTCTTGCCATCGCGCCCCGGCGGACAGTCCCAGTGCGAGACGCCGGAAATAGTATACTCTACGACATCAGTCCCCTTAGGTTCGCCATACTTGAGCGGTCCAAACGGCGATGTGGTACCATGGACCTGACAGTTCGAGCCAAGAGCACTAATGTGACAACCGAGCAGGAACCAAGAACTACGATGAGCCCCATTGCAGCTTCGTTATACGGAAAACCGGCCGCGCACGCCGTTAGTAACATGGACATTGTGGAGTTTACATGTTGCGATCTTGGGTATGTGCAGAATTCTCGATTGGTAAAGCGAGGTTTGGTGGACAACTCCACATCCACAGGAAAGCTGGAAGAGGAAGACAGTTACATTAACCAACAAACCCCTTGCCAACGGTTTGTCATGCCAACTGTTTTTCTTGGCTATATGCATTGTGGCTAGGACCTAGACCTGTGGCAAGCATCCTAAGATGATAAGCCGCCAAAATGGACGTAGACGGCTGTCCCTGTTGGGCGTGTCAACTTTCATCACTCGTCTTGTTAAGTTTTGAAAGCGACGTTTCGGATTGTTTAACCCCGGGATTAAACTACCAGATTCGATGGACGAAATGTGAGCGCGAGGCGCGGTCATGACGAAGACAATCTACCCCGCCCCCGACCTTGATAACTGATCGGACGAGTCACAAGCTCCTGAGTATCTCATTGGACAGTGAGAAGCGGGACCCTTCCGGAGGCCAGCCGAGTCGCGGACTTGTGCTGAATGGGCGGTGTCGATTCGGTTGAACCAACGAATCAAGTTGCTGTTGTGCAAACCAAAATGCTGGTCTAGATTGTGTCAGCATCTACTTTGAGCCAGGTGCGTGTGATGAAGTGCAGAAACGCGATTCAGGTCCGCGAGTGTTTCACAAAAACCACGCTGGGGGCGGTTGGTTGGGATAATATAAAATGAGAAGGGGGACGGGCGTTGAGGACTCAGGAATTTTGAGATTCTTTCAAGAAATCATCAGACGCAGAGCATTTATTATCCGTACACCGAGCATATGATGGCGCCCCCGTCCCTCCCCACCACCGGCTTCTTCCCAATCACGGGCATCCAAGCTGGACTGGACCCCAACGCAACGGATCCGCTCCGCAAGGTCCCCCAACGCATGGATCTCGACGACTGGTACCTGTCAACTGAGACCGTTCATGTGAACCAGCGCGCCCTTTTCTTCCCTGCTTTCAAGAACTTTTCCGAGGCGTCACCCGAGGACAAGTTTTCCTACTTTCAGCTGGCTGGTATCCATGGTTTCCCTATTGTGCCATGGGATGAGACTGTCGGGGAAGCGGGAACGCGGTGGTCGTATTGTCACCATGGCGAGACCACGTTTGCGACCTGGCATCGCCCGTATTTGATGCTGTTCGAGGTATGTTTTTTTTTAGCCTTTTCTTTTCTTTTCTTCTTTTCTTTCTTTTCCTTCTCAGTGATTGAGCACAGAGGGATACTGACGCTCCCCCCAGCAAGTCATCTACGAGTACATGAAGGACTATGCTCGCAACAACTTTTCAGGGCAAGATCTCGAGCAACTCCTCCAGGCCGCTGACCAGTGGCGTCTTCCCTACTGGGACTGGGCGGCCAAGAAGCCTGACCCGACCGACTCGACCATTCCATGGAACTATAACCTGCCTCAGGCATTTTTGACCGACACAGTCAAGATTCGTCTCCCGTCGGGCGATGTCTCGGGATTCCCCAATGCGCTTTTTCGCTTTCGCATGCCGGGGGACTTGACTATGGGTGATAGTCGAATCCCAAGGACTCTGCGAGTCCCAAATCTCTCGGGAGATGGTGCAATCTACCCGGTACGCAAAACTCTTTGTCCCCCCAGCTTGATGTCAATCTGACAGTTTTGTTTGCAAGTGGGCGGTGACACGCTCGACGAGTAGGTATGTTTCCGAGGTCGGCATTACCCAAGCCTGGATTGATGGCGTCCAAAACAACACTGAGGTAGTGAAAACACTTCGTGACGAGAAGATTGAGAAGCCCGATGGTACTGGTGGTGGCGTGGTCAATGAGAGTCTACGCGATGCTTTTGGCCGCCTTTTCAGCATCAGCAGTTTCGAGGACTTTTCCAGCACGCAGCCTTTTCAACTGGGTCTCGAGGGCGCAGTCTACCACAATTGCGAAGGCCTGCACAATGTTATGCACGTGTGGATCGGCGGCCCCGAGACAAGACCTAGCCCTGAGCGCTACGTGTTGCAGGGCCAAATGTCCCAACCTCCCGTGTCTTCGTTTGATCCCATCTTTTGGTTCCACCATTGCAATGTCGACCGCACCATTGCCATTTGGCAGACGCTCCACGACCAGTCCTGGTTCGATGCTACGCGCAACCCCTTTTCGGCCGGTAACGTGGCGGGCCGCAACCTCCGCCCTTTTCACCGCGATGTGAACGGCACTTATTGGACCTCGGATACCGTCCGCCAACTGGCGCCTCTGGGCTACACATATCCGACCTTGGACAAGCAGCCTTACATTAAGGATGGAGTCTACAATGTCCAGGAACATCTCAGCGCTATTAACTTGGAGATTAACGAAAAGTACGGATCTGCCCGGGCCGCGGCCATAAAAATGGCCCTCACCGCCGACCCTGGCCAAGAGGAAGGGGAAGGGGGAGGTCTCGCTCTCGGCAGCCTCTCGCATCTTCTTGCCGCAGTTGCCCCGGAAGAGTCGGAGCGCGACCGCACAGTGAATGACTATGCTGTCAATATCCTCTACGAGAAAATGGGCCTCCAGGGGGGACGCACTTTTACCATTCACGTCTTTGTGGGGAAAGTTCCTGATGGTAATCTACCGTTTGACTTTCACGACCCGGAAGGTAGCCTAGTGGGACAAGTTTTTAATTTTACCTCGACGGAAGATGGTGCCGTCGGTGAAGATGGTGAAAGTGGAAGTGGATGTGATAATTGCGCAGCTCAAGCTACGAATCGTACTCTGGCTACCGGCCGAGTGGTTCTCACCAACGCACTCATCACGCGATGGAAGAATCAACTCACCCATACCCCTGAGCCGGGAGTCGAAGGACCTACCGTGCTAGCAAGCATGGAACCGAACGATGTAGTGCCATTCCTGGCTGCAAATCTCCACTGGCGTATCACGGCGGATTCTGGCTTGCTTAGCATTGAGCAGGTCCCCTCGGTTAAGGTTGCTGTTGTCGTTGGCAAAGCGGACCATTTTGCGGATGCGACAAAGTTGTCGAGATATTATGACTATAGACCGGCGTATCAGGTCACGGAGGGAAAGCCGGGAGGTGTGGGCAGGGAGGATGGTCTGTACCCGGCTGGGTCAGAGTGGCAGCCTTCTTGATTGTCAATGTAGGCATCAAATTGTATGTAGCTCGCTTGATGGGTAGATAGAGATAGACAGTCTATATAACCATGCTTCTTGTGGTACCTCTTTCCAAAACCTCGTCGTCAGCAGCATCACCAAGGCATATCCGTATCAATTTGCATTTACATAGAATTTTTCTCGCATTTTGAATGCAAAGAAACTAGTCTAGGTACCTAGGCTAATCTAAGACGAAAAATAGCACCGGGCTCGGGCTTGAAAGGGTCCAAAAATATCCTCAAAACCTCCAAGCTACTACACCCCACACATATCAAGTTTACCAAGCCCATCTACAACCTGCAGTTCCGACTTTAGTCATCCACGAATCTCGGGCTTCGTAGGCAACAATTCCAGCTATCTCTCACACATCACAGACAGTCTTTGCGACAGCCACGCGGGCTAAGAGCCTCCCTACCAACCACGCCACAGATAAGAGTTAGACCAAACACGAGACCAAACAGTTAAAAAAAAAAAACGGATTTAATGTAGCCGTATGATATCACCTCGCCGCGACACGTAGGGGGGAGGACTATCCTCGCAGCAGGTAGGGGAAGAGGTTAGGTTTAGCTAGGTATTTGAGAC
>Ga0247765_1000123_pt1 | contig 60746 bp, 67 predicted proteins | sample UWRJL106311C6_FD_179949 | JGI IMG/M metagenome (GOLD analysis project Ga0247765, IMG submission 179949) | Plant litter microbial communities from Arlington Agricultural Research Station in Wisconsin, United States - UWRJ-L106-311C-6 | ecosystem: Environmental > Terrestrial > Plant litter >... | reverse complement strand
CACACCCTTGCATGACGTGCCCTGACAGTCACAGATACCATCATATCCGCATTTCCAAGGCGTTGGGGCCGCAATAAGCCCGATCCATCGGCGGTTCACAGAGCCATCCGAGATCATCTGGCAATTGTTGACAAGAGTCAAATCACCTCTATCTATGACTTGGCCTTAATAATCATTGATGAATGCTCCAAGGTCTTTTTTGATCGGACAAAACCGGATCTGCGTCCCGAAGTTGTTGACATCTTTAGCTCCGCCATCTCTAATATCGTGAGTCAGAAAACAAAGCAGGTGACCACAGGGCGACTGACACAGAACAGGCGGAAAAGAAAATGGAGGCCTACTCACGGTTTGGCCGCGACGTCAAGCGAATGAATGCCGAAGATCCCCTTCAGACGGCTGAAGAATTGCTGCGCAAATCGCTGAACATCAAATTTGAATGGTCGGTCTTGATGGAGGCCCAGAACGTTATCGACCAACTGCAAATCATGCAAGAGATCTTTACACAACAAATCACAGTCATGGGTGACTTTGAAAAGGCGCTGCGGGCAATGAGTGCTGAGCCAGGCAGGGATCAAGCGGCGCTGCGGTCCGCGCTGGAGCGTGCTGCGGCTCTCATTGTCGAGATGAAGCTGCGCCGCACTGAGCTAGCCAACCTCGAAAAGCGTCAAGCGGACGCGAGGAGTCAGGTGAGCTTACTGTGATGCCTGCTTGGGATTCCATCTGTGGGATGCTTGCTTGGGGTCGCAGCTGACTGACTCATGATCAGATTCGTGAACTCCTCGACATGAAGCAGCAACAGTCAGGCATTATCGAAGCCAAAGCTGCCATCCGGCGGGCAGATGAGACGGTCGTTCAGGGGCGATCGATTGTCGTTTTCACCGTGGTGACCATCTTCTTTGTAGGTTACGATTGCCCCCACAGCGTTACAGCGAAGGAAGCTAATGTGACACTGACGAAAAAGCTTCCGCTCTCGTTTTTCGCCACGTTCTTTGGCATGAATGCGCAAGAGTTGAACGAGGGTAGCATGCGTTTAAGCACGCAACTCACCTACATGTGTAAGACTACCCGAGCGATAAGGAATGATACCCTGACGTCGCACTAACTTCCCTACATAGTTACCATTTCGAGCGTCATTATCATATTCTCTCTGGCTATTGCCTTTAGCAGCTGGGCGCGAACCGTCCTGTTTGGGGCATTTCGGTTCTCGTTTGCCTATCTTGCTCACCGTATGAGGCAGGGCAAACCCAAGCCGACGCATCTCAAGGGTACATCGGCCCAAGCGATGCGCGAGTTTATGATTGCCAAGCAGAATGAGTGGGAGAGGAGGGATGAAGCGGTGGGCACGGCGAGCGGGTCTCGGTCACGACTTCCAATGCACAGCAAGGACGATATGGACAAAGAAAAGAGCGGATTTTTTACTGAGATTGCGAGGGCGCGGATTTGGAGGCGGAAGCAGTCGGAGTGTTCATGAAGTTATGATCTTGATGATAATGATGGGCCTATTCATGGCCGTGATGTGTTTCCTGGGATACCAATGAAAGCGAGGGCCAATAAAAGTAAGTAATTAGATACAAGAAGAGAAGAACAACAAAGCAGTGGGTATCACCTCGCCAAGTCTATCTGTCCATCTACCCCATGATTTGGATCAGTGCATCAGGCCTGATGTGTGCATGCTCAAGCCTCAACCGGACTCCGATCCCCGTCTCTCTCCAGCATTTCTGTGACCAAGCTAAGAATTTCTCCATGAACACTCTCGTCGGCCGCGATAAGCCCGTAGGTGCCAGTCAGATCTCTCCCCGTGCCAAAGTCAATGGGTCGCCCTCTCAGGTCGGTGATGCGCCCGGGTCCGGACTCGGTGTAGATGAGCTGGGCGCCGGCATGATCCCACAGACACCACGGCGGTCTCCTCGACGCCGGAAAGCGCACCTGCACATGGCTGCGCCCGCCCAAGATGAGGGCCGCATACCGCATGTGGGAAGAGTAGATTTCTGTTCCGGGGTACGGCGCGCCCGCTAGATCTGCAAGCTCGCGGACTTTTTCCGATTTTGTCGCAGCACTCAGCGACGAATCGATAAAATGGAGGGATTCCAACCTCACATTCTCTTTGAGACTGCGTCGGCGATCAATCCGCGTTGCGTCGAGTAATGCCCCGGGGCTTATCCGTCGAAGGACCGCGCCCTGGTTGCGCACGGCACTGAGCATGATTCCGAGGCCGTGTTCATCCACATTCGTCTCTTTCATTCTCGTCACTAGACCCCCGGCGGGGGTGGCGACAGTGGCGGGATTGTTGACATTGATGTCGTTGTCGACGTTGAAGTCGGGAATCAACAGATTCGGACAGGCCAAAACTCCCAAAACCTCTTTGCCCTCTTCAACCAGCGCCAACGCCACAGCGTACTGTTGATTTTTAATAAAACTCGCCGTCCCATCAATCGGATCCAGCGCCCAGAATCTTTTTGTCTCTGTCGTCTCTGACGGGGACGAGGAGGAAATCCCGCCCTGTCCGTGGCCGCCGAGATCAATCAGGTCACACATCTCCTCTACCGATTCCGGCCTCGCCAAAAGCGCTTCGCATTCTTGGTCATCTAACCTTGTCACCTGCACCAATTCCCAAACTTGTTTCCTCAAGAAAGAATCAGAACGAAGAGCTCGCGCGTCTTCTTCCCCGACAAAACCATCTTCCGGAAACGCTCCGCGAATCGCACTGATTAGGAGTGCTTGCGCGGCGAAATCGGCGATTGTGACGGGGGAGGTGTCGGATTTGGATATCTGGCTGTTGCGACGGCGGTTGCATGCGCTGGAAAGAATCTGGCGCGTCAAGAGGGCGACGCGCTGCACGGCGAGTTCGGCGATTAGGCGCTCATGGGCGTACGTTTTGATGGTCATTTCTGTGCACACGACCGGTGGGGATGTAACTGTGTTTGTAGGGTATTCGTATGTTGTCGATGATGGGAGTGATGGTATTATCGGTGGTGGATAAATCTCGTCGTGGTGGTGATGGTGACGTAGTACGGATACCGCGGGTGGATTCCCAAAAACTTTAGGTCCCGACGACGGTGATGAGGTTCGTGATGATAATGGTGGAGAAAACCAGTCACGCTCCACTGCCACTGCTGGCGGGGCATGGGTTCCATTAAGTATCATTTTGGATTTTGGATAGGAGACAAATGTCTGAGGACTCCAGTCACTCCCTCCCTCCCTGTGAACAAAAGAAATGGGATGATACGGAGGCGGCGACATGGGCACGCGGCAGGCAAAAAGCAAACAAACCGCGTGAGATTTTGTTGAGGGGTGATTTGAGAAATGGAATGGCAAAGTTTTTTGTTCATCCCTCCCCCCAAACCCCGCTGCGCCCAGATGGCATTTCCGGGATTGTTCTGCTGGGCCTGGGCTTCGCGTCCCGCCACTGAACTGACTGCAAACCGTTTAGCGTTGATGCACTCATCAGTGAGGTGACCCTCAGTCAGGGCAGTCAGGAGACTCCGGAGGTTGCGGTCGGGTGTTCATTGGGCGCAGCAGGTGAGGGGTGCCGTGACGGGTGCCGTGAGTGGCTATGCTTGGGGGGCTTGGGGGCGCAAGCAGACGACGGCCGGGAAGCTCCAGAGGCCGCCTTCGTAAAAATTTCGGGACCTGCATTCCTGGGAGGGGAAACCTAACGTTAGTTAGAACTTAGTTGGGGGGGGGAGGGGGCCAAGAACCGCACTGCGGGGTGGGCGCTGCAAAAGGGAGACGCGAACTTGAACCCCCGAAGCCCAACAGATCGGACCGCTGTAGCTGCTGATTCCGAGGGGCTGAGCGAACTCGGCACGGAGCTTGCAGGGCATCAATCATCTCGTAGTTTCAACTTCTTCTTTCTCCCTTTCCAGCTGCAAACACTGGGGGAAAAAAAAAGCCTTCCGGTAAGCCCACCTGACCGACTATTGGACGCCACTCCGCAGCATGTCTTTTGCTTGCTGATGCTCGCGCGACGGCGGAGGAAACTTGGTAAAACCCGGACGCAACGGAACTCGGATATGAACCGCCGCGCATCGGAGCCGACACGTCAGAAATTATCACCGTCGTGCAAAACTTAATACCATCCACAAAATTGTCACCGCATTCAGCAATATTATTCGAACAGCACAAAGTAGGTGCGCGGGGTTTTTTTTCCGCCTCGGGATCTTTATTACGAATAGTCTACACGATACTTGTTTTTTCTGCAAAAGTGTTTGTGTGTGGGTGTCAATCAATTTACTTTGCTCAGATAGGACGAGATACGAACTGCTAGAACTGGGCTTTTTCAGCTCGTCCGTCAGCTCGTCGGTCAGCTCGTCCGCCCTGTCCGCCCTGTCGGACATCTGTCTGCCCGCCTGCTCGCCACGCTGACCTGAGAGCGAGAGAGAAAGGAAAAAAAAGGTTCAGCCCTCCATCGGTGTCGATGCCCGATGAGGATATGAGGATGAGGATGAGGATGAGGATGACTGACTGACGAATGAGAATAAGAAGAGAAAGAAAAAGGGTGAGGGAGAAATTGAAAAATTCCAAGAGGAAATTTTTTTTTTACACAATCCCAGGTTTTCGCCCCTTTTCCACCACCCACGCATCATCTCCCCCATGAATCGACGCAGGCGCTCCCTCTTCCAGGTGGACTTCGGTGGTCCGCCATATTTCCCCCTTTGCCACCACTTCATGTTCGCCGCCAGGGGGTAAGATGCTCTCTTCGCTCTGGGCATCTCGCATTACTGACTTCATCCGGATTCCTGTTGCTCCATCTTCCTTGTCCGTGTCGTTTCCGTACATGCGTCCGTAGCCGTGGCTGGCGCCCGTGGGTTTATTGGTCGTGGTGTTTACGACGGATACGAGTCCGAAGCGTTGAAGTAGCGCCTGGAAAGGCGATCGCAAGCACGGAATACATGCCGTGATGAAGGCGATTTGCTCCTCGATCGCCGACCACGTTCCGACGGTGATGCCTTCGGCGTTGGGATCATCCGTCTTGCCAAGTCGAGCTGCGGCAACGGCTTTCATGATGGACGCGATGGATGCGAAGACGCCAAGGGCCATGAGAACGCCAATGATGATGCGCTCGCGCAACGGTCGCTGCACCTTGCGGAGGAAGTTGATGGGCATCAAGGCGAAAATCACATCCGTGACAATGTGGAAGCTCGATACCGTGATAGAGTTGATGCGAATGGCGTCCTGGCTCCAACACTTCTTGTCCGTGACCTGGTTGAGGAAATCCCAGGCTCCGTGCAGCGGGATGCACTGCAGCGTGACGGAGAAGGTGTTGTAAGTACCGACGACAATCTGTAAGCCGATCATGGCCCACAGGAATTGCTGCCACCTCCGGTCCGGCTCGACACGCATAAGCATGGCCGCCACGGATATCTTGATCAACGCCATGGCCCAAGCCCAGATGGGTTGCGACAGGACGGCAAACTTGTTGGAATCGATAACATCTTGCAGCGTGACGGTCATGGGGTCTTGTCCAAAGGCAAAGGGGACGGTTAGGAGAAGCATGAGGGAGTTGACGAAAACGAGAACCTGCACCCGTGTCAGACATGATTCCTGGGACTGGCTGGCCGGCTGATGGCCAACTAAAACAGAAAAGGTTATGACTAACATAGGCAACGGAAATGACATAGTCATCCCACCCCAGACGAAGCACCGGAATAGTCCTCGTCCATATGCGCCCCACGAAGAGAAGGAAGGATATCACGTTGAGGGTAACAGCGACACCGGCGAAGATCGCCGCAATCTCTTGAGCCTTTTCGGTTGGTGGGGATGGGATTGTACTCGCGTCCATGAAACCGCCTGGAGGACCGCCGCCGCCGCCGAAACCGGGCGGGCCACCAGCACCGGGAGGACCACCAGCACCGGGGGGACCGCCGGGGGGGCCGCCAGGAGGACCGCCACCTGGAGGAATTGCTGTTGGGTCCATGTTATTTTTTTGATGGAAGTCTGGACTGGACTGAGTGCAAGAGATGTGACCACGGGGTCACATGGAAGTGGAGGAACACCAGGCCTTTTATGTTGACCCCAATGCTAAGGTAACCAGACCAAGAACGGACAGGCTGGAGATTTCTCTCTCCCCTATTCCACCCCCCCTTAGTGGACACTGATTTGCAAAAAAAAAGAGCGTAACCTATTTAGGGTACAAACTCATGGGCGTGATCAGGGAACATGCATGTTTTGAGACCTTACACACTTGGAGATCTGGGAAGACTTGGAGAGACTGGGAAAGGTTCCTCGACATTTGTGGAGTTTCCGACCCGCTACATCCCCGCAGGACCTGATAGCTTTTGGGTTATTCGGTGTCCACTTGTCAAGTACTAACGGGTACTAACACAGAGAGAGCTGGGCAGGTGGAAACCAATTAGGCAGAGTGGATCCCCGAGAAAGTCTGTTCGCGACTTTTTTTTAATCATTTCAGTCGCGGCGTTTTGACTCTCGACAAGTTGCAACTTGACACCGTCTGTCCGGGGGATGATCCCCGATTCCGGAACCAAAAAAGCTCGGTGGAGGGGACGACACCTCCGACAGTCTTGGCGCTCCTGGGCAGCTATTCTAACCATTGAAAACGTTGACGCAGCGGAGCAAAGAAAACAGAGCCAAACAAAGCTGCACTAGTCTAGTCCCGTGGATTTCCCGCAATGACAATCAGAAAAATGGTCGCCCGGTGTTTCAGGGCAACCCACGTTTTGGCTCGGCTATTGCGTGCCGTCTGTGGAGTTTCGTGACAAAACGGTCCAGTCTTTGGTGATCGTTGGTCGACGGTTTGTTGTCGGTGCGTTTTGCTCCGGTTCATGTCCCGGTTCGGTTCGGAACACGGCACGACGTCCGTCATGTCTCCATTCTGTTGCGTCAAGTTTTGGAACGGAGTTTTCCGTCAAAACAAATCCCTGACCACCTACTGCCCGTTATCACGTTCATCAGTTTGGGACCTGGACCTGGACCTGGGTATGTATGTGTATGTGGTATAAATTCTCCACCTGGCATTTTAGCATTTGCCACCAGCTGAAATTTCACAGCATGCAAGCATGGATTTCACCTAGTTTGGGGGGCAAACAGCTAACTTAAAATTGCCCCACTGGCAAAAGCAACATTTGCGCATGTCCCGAGTCCCGACAGAAATTATATCGAACAAGCTTCTTTTTATGTCGCATTCCTAGCATGACAGGTCCCAAGGAGCAGGTTCACTTATTAGAACTACCCTATATAGTTCAAGGGATTACGCGCACTAATATCCATCTGATATTTGGCAAGGTAGGTAAGGTAGGTAGGTAGGTAGCCATTTAGCTTGGCTCCAATTGAGCCCTTCTTTCATTTGATATTCTCATATAATTCCAGGTTCGACCCTGAAGATGAAAGACATTTATCTCTCAAAAGTGAGCCTTGACGGTACTCAAGCATGCAAAGCACGGATTTGAGGTCATGACTCACGACCATGTGTGCGGTCTGGTCGGCTTCTCCGCATTTTCAATTCAACAAGGCTCAAGCATGTCAGGCGTGTCTAGTATAGGTAATGTTCAGGTAGATGAAATTAGAGATTTCGCAATGTTGAGCCTTATAGTTACGCTGTGGATTTTTTCTTGGCTTTCCCCCTGTCCTGTCCTGTTTTGTTTTGTTCCTGTTCTGTTCTGTTCTACAGTCCAACCCCTGAAAGATTTGTTCGCGCGGTACTTGACGGCTTGGCTGCAGCTTTGCGGGCAACCTCCCCCCGGCATTCTTTTCCAGGGGCTATGATGGAAACTTGAGGCCCCAAGGAGTAAATTTCAAGGCCCCGAATGTCAGAGTCAAGGCCTAAAATATTCTGGCTTGATCCCTTGCATTGAAAAATAGCTTCCCAGCTGTTTATGTATTGCACAACCCCCCTGCTGGATACCTACTCACCAAGTCTCACGCTAGCAATCTTTCAGGGGGTTGGATTGTATTCGCATTACATTACCTGTCCCCACATACTCTCTACCCAGGTCCGTGCCGTACGGCTTTCTTGAGATCCATCAAAGTCGACTGAACTTGGTCGAATATACTTTGAACAGCTGGACCTGAAGCTAAAGTACGTAGCCGATAGGACTTCATCTCATCTCATCTTAACTTTATCTGCTCTATCAATCTAGATCATCACACCCCCGCCGTCCATGTTGTGTTTGGCGATTGATCCCCAGTTATGACATCACCAGGTCCCCACGGTCCGGGTCCCATCCCCATGATTGACAGGGTCCGTTTTGATCCATGATCTCTATTGATCTCTTCGATTAACTGTTGGCCGCTTGATTTCAAGATCTAGGACCTAGAATCACATAGTCTTCGGGGATTGATGGTGAAACACCCTTTTGGCTTCCATCAATGGAGGTTGGAAACAAACCGCAGGCTCTCTCGCAAACGTTGACTCGAGTACATGTAGACGGTTGGCATAAACGTGCAAACTTATGTTGGCTTCTCTCTCATGCTGCGTCGAGCTCTGCTACATTCTGCGGGCACTCTGCCACGCCCAGTCAGAGATGTCACTTTCAGGTACAACACGAAATTTGCATACAAAACGGGCCAAGTCTCTGCTCTCTCTGGATGGTGTACAAGTATTAAGAGGGGTATCTGAACAATCAGCCTGCACGGACGGCTATAGCTTCGTTTATCCCCTTCCCCTTTTCCCTTTTCGACCAGACTTCAATGGTGGGCAGAGTATCCAAGCATCGCCAACGCCGCGACCAAGAGTCCAAGACCTGCGAACTGCAACCCTCAACTGCAAGCCACCTACTGGCACAGCCATAGCGCCGAGAATTCATGATTGACGAGAAAACTTTCTTCCTCCCCATGTCACCGCATTCAGTATACGATGATCACAGTGAAAAAGACTTCTTTGTGAAAGCAAGAAAGATATCAAAAATTCCGGCTGGAATAGCCCCAATGGGACAATTCATAGTAGGCAGCATCCACGATGTGCAATGCAGGCTGCCTACCATAGTAATGAGGTATTGATGATCTCCCCATACTCAACCAAGGTAAGTATGAAGAAAAAAAAAAGAGAGACCAAGAGAAGAAGGGGTGGAAGGAGAATTTATAGGGCAAAGTAGATGGTCTGTGCACGGTTGCAAAATTGACGTTGCCCCACTTTTGCTTCCGTAGGGCCGCGCGGACCAGCTGACTAGCTGCCCTGTCCCATCACATGCAATGCACAATTCTCGCAGCAAAAAAGATTCTCGCAACAACACTGACCCAAAGTCACCTGGCAAACATAACCATCACTCATCAGCAGTAGCCAGCGACACTGAGCGGCTCAAGCCCCTATACTCCCCATTTATCATCCAGGAGAGCTTTTTCATCTTCAAATTGAAGTCTGTGCAAATGCATCAGTTGTGATACGCTGTATTTGCCACAAGCTCTTCAGCTTGAGGCTATTCGCTACTCCCTGTTGCTGATGTCGCTGAATCGTATGGGGCACGGATGTTGAAGCCTAACAATGGTACCAGCCTGCGTCGCCGCTGTGTGATGACCTTCTCCTACATGTAGTTACCATGTTCATAACCTGAATACCTTGGTAACGGACCAGAATAATATTGCCGACAAAGCCAAACCCAACCAAAGACACATCCCAAGGGGATCTGGATATCCACCGTAACATGCGCCGAGCTCGTTCGTCAAGAGCCACAGGTTCATAGCCCATGAATACAGGAAATGCGTTAGCGACGACTGGTCCCAGGAAGAAGTTTCTGAACCCGCCGCCAAGGTCGTCAAGGTAAACCAGCTGGAGCTGGCGCGTGGGTTTGCGATACAGCCAAACCTGTGTCGCCACGTTTACTGTACCGGACCCGGCCCGCCCGATGTTGCTGACTGAGAAGCGGGCCAACGTGGTATAATCTTCCGACCATATCCGAACATGTCCACCCCAAGAAGCGAAGCGGGGTGCATGTGGTGTTCCCGTCGACACGATCCCATAATGTACCCAATATCGGGCCCAGCCGCGTTTACGACTGTGCATAGAATACTCCTCTCCCGTCTGGAACCCAAGCACCTGTAAGATATTGCCGTCATCCCAATGAATACCCTCGTCGCGGGGGAATTCACGACACCAAAGTCTCATGCTCCCTTCCCAGTGGGTGTTGCGAGCGATGCCAGGTGTCCGAAGCCAACTCGGCCAACGAGAAGCTTCGAGTTGAGCGTCAATTCTGAATAGGTCATCACCACCGTGGCGTAGACTGTTTGGCCATGGGTCGAGATCGAATGGCCAGCTCAACGAGGCTGGTGGGGGATCCTCTGTTCGTGGGAATTGTAGAGACATTGATGATGGACCAAAGTCAGAACGAGTTCTTGAACTGTGCGGTGCAAGGCTGACGGTGAGCTGGTGTCTTTCCAGAGCAGACGTGCTGCTTCAAAATCTCGGAATCGGGCAGCTTTTATGTTGATTTGCTGACCCGTAGGGCTCTTGGTCGCACTTTCCGGCCTTCGGGTACTAGCTGGCGAGGGAGAGCGGTTGTCTCGTGCCTTGCGCGACCGCAGCTGCTCTACGGAAGGGAAGCGCACGGGGAAGCTCTTTCTCCGATTGAGGGCCGCAGGACACATGCATTCTGAAGCCTTTCTTTTGCTCCTGCGCAGCCCGGGAATCATTCGAACCGGGCCTGATAAAGACATCAGGCAAGTGAGTGGCGGATAGTTTCCGTCTTTCGCCGTCGAAATAGACATTCTTTTCAGGGGTTGGATGCCTTAGCGAGTGGAGCGGGGGTGATCCGGTCATCTGGGATCGCGGTGGCTGATTGGGTGGTTCGGGTTACATCGCACTTTCCTTCTCGTCTCAGGCAGACGCCCCCACCAAAAAAAAAAAGATCGTTTTCTGATGTGCTGAAGACTAGCTCTTCTTGTCGATTTCCAGTTCTCCTCAGAGTTTGTCTGTCCGCAAGACCATATCGGCCCATGCTTCCTTTGCGTCAGGGACGGTGATCGCGCAGACGCGATGGGATCGAACGAACGGGGGGAGTTGCGTCGCCGGGGGCGCATGAATGACGTATGGATTCTACTCGTTTCGGCGCTCTCGGCGCTTACCTTCCTGGGCGCCATGGTCGGACTGCTCGCTGCGTTTGACGGAAAACCCATTTTCGACTCGGGGGCCATCACGCTCAACACGGTGGTTGCCATCTTGTCCACCTTCAGCAAAGCCGCCATCATCTCGGCCGTTAGTTTCGCCATCAGCCAGGCCAAATGGGTCGTCTTTTCCTCCGGCCGAAGACGCCTTCTCGACTTTGACCGCATCGATGCCGCCAGTCAGGGGCCGTTGGGGAGTCTGAATCTCCTCTTCAACTCCCAGGTCAGAGATATGTGAGTTTTGGCTTTCACAGTGCTTAATTGCTGCTGACAGACCTGATTATTGAAAAGTGCTGTGATACGCCTCTGCGCTTTGTTAATGGTACTGGCTATCGCATTGGACCCGTTCGCCCAGCAGCTGCTGCAATATCGCACTTTGACCGTTTTTGTCGATAACCCAGTGATGCCGGGGACGTCCGGGACTACAATTGCGCGTGCTGGGCGATACTCCAAGGGCACCGAGGTGCGCATGTCTATTGTGTCGATAAACTGTAAGTCTGGACTTCCCTCTCCAGGATTCGTGGTCAACATAAACTGATCACGGTCATCAGTCACGGAGGGTACCGACACCACCCTCGCAAGACCTTCCATCCCCCCTCCTATCCGTGCCGACGCCGACTTTGCCATGCAATCAGCGCTCGCGTTCGGACTTTTCCAACCACTCTCGACCGCTTCTCAGCTAGTCAGCTTCACCTGTGCCACCGGCAATTGCACATACCCGCGCTTTTCGTCACTCGGTGTCTGCAGAAAATGCGTAGATGTGACTGATAAGATTGTCGCGAGCGAGGTCGACCCTCGTAGACGCCTCAACATCACATTGGACATCACAGCCCCTGGCGTGCAGGTTGATAACCGCCAGATTATGCGATACGAGCTCCCCAATGGTATAGCCCTCGATAATTCAGTGGAAATGGTCATGTTGGGAACGACAAACGGGTCGCGGACTCTTGTTCACCGGGAAATCGACACCTTCCTTTGGGCTTCCACCATTCTCCGCCACCCACCGGGCACCAACCTCACTCGTATCGAATCCAATGCCCGAAGCGCCGTCACTGCCACCGAATGTGCGCTCTATCTGTGCGTCCAGTCCCACACCTGTGGCGTAGGCGGCGGCATTCTCGCCACCTCATCAACCGAGATCCCCAGTACCGTCAACCCTGATTCATGGAACTTCTTGGACGACCGGAGCAGTCGTACTCCGCTTCCTTCCTCGCGTCAGCGGAGTCTATCATTCCATCCACGGTTCTCGTACCCACCACGCAGCGACTTGTCTCTTTCTACGTCCACTGGGGAAACGGAAACCTTTAACATATCCCAAGCTGCTGTGTCGGGCCTATCTGCCCTCTTGCAGCGCACTTTGGCGGCGTGCACGAGGGGTTCAACTCGGACGTGCAACGCGACGCTGGAACCCGTTGCGGATAACTGGGCGCCTATCAACGGGTTTTATATGACGGTGCGGAGTGGTCCACAGTATGCTCCCGATGCGGCAGCGGTGCTCTTTGCTGCGGGTAATGTGTCGGATGTCTTTGATTCAGTTGCCGTGGCGTTGAGCAATGTGCTTCGGTCTGGGGCTGATGAGGGTGTACTTGGTGGTGGGTTGGTGCGTGGCGAGCTGGGGATTCTTGTCACAAGGTACCATGTAGATTGGCGGTGGATTGGACTGCATGCTCTGGTGGTTGGGTTGGCGGTTACGGTGGTGAGTTGGATCCTGTTAAGGAGTTGGCTAAGTGGTGGTGTGCCAGTTCTTGGATCGAGTGCTTTGGCTGTGCTAGCACGGGGTGAAGCTGTCGGTGGATTACTGTCGGGGAGTAAGAGTGTGGAGGAGATGGAGGGTAGAGCCCGGGCGGCTGAGGTGGTGATGTTTGGGGGAGATGAGTTTGAGTTGATGGCACGAGAGGAATGGACCCATTCGAGGTAGGGCCGTTGAAGGACAGATGTACCGAATCTTCAACTCGAAATGAATCGAGATGCACGAAAAGAATATAATGCAATGATAACTCGATTCTGTGGATTGGAACTATGACTGTTTGTGATGAATTCGGTATGTTTTGGTTATGGGTCTCTTTGTTGACGGACACTCAGGCGTGAGTTCATTTCGAGGCCATATTTGAGAATCCTCTACAAAGGAAAAGTTCTGAGTTTGTGCTCGGACACATTGAGACTCTGACCTTTGGGTTTCGAAGAGTCGGTGACACGACCAACATGGTCGTTATGAGTTTTTTGATCACAGAGGCAATTGCTGGCCTCAACGCTCATGTTAGTACTGTCCTCGCCGGGACAAGTGTTTTTAATAGTCTGTGTCTGCCTCTGAGTCAAAGGACGCACGTGTTTTGATATGTTTGTTTGGTAAATTGCACAAAGTCGAGTCAGACCAGACAGTCTGCAGATATTGACATGACCGGCAACTTGATTGGAAGGGAGCTAGCTAGGTAGCTAGCTAATATAAAATCTCACTTTAGAGAATCCAAGACTGTAGACTTGGATTTGGATTTGGATTTGGATTTGGATTTGGATTTGGATTTGGATTTGGATTTGGATTTGGATTTGGATTTGGACGTGGACTTTTATTCCACATCCTTTTTTTTGGGGGGGGGGGGGGGGGGAGGGTTGCGCAGTTGGTGATGTGGTGTATTCGATTGTCCAGCCGCCGTGATACCAGATTCTCATGTTTTGGTGCGACGAATCTGGGCTTGTTGTTGGCTGGTCTGGTGTTGGCCAAGCCAGACTCTCTCCTCTGCGATATGATGTCTTGTAGAATTTGATGAGTGACGGATTGTTTTGATTTCCGGCGATTTTTACTATAATGACAGACTACCTGATTTAAACATAAGGAGCTTTAGGTGCGGTACAACTTTCATGTACGCTTGGTACCGCCGCGACTCTTGGTGGGTCTTTATAGTCATCATCTTTTACAAGTTTGCCCTGGGTTTGGTACTGGCCGTGGCCGAGGGGCATCCCACCGGCCAGGCCGTGGCGCAAATGATTGTCGAAGCGCCCCTTCTGGGCATCCTCGCCTGGGCTCGGCCCTTCCAGCTCTGCTCCAGCAATAATTGGGCCCATACAGAACCCTAATCCTATGTGGCTAGCAAGGCCCTTTTGCAATCACAGATGTGCCTTGTTCTGAATCATGCGGAAATTGCTTGCTCTCAATCTCTCCAGCTTTCGGCTAGAATGGCTCAATATAACTACTTTCGGCTCCAGCGCTTTCGCTGCGGAACCTCAACAATCCAGCAGTTTTCCACTGTCGAAGGCCGAGGAAACGAGGTATTTCGATTCCACCACGGTCCTCGGAAACTAAGCTAGATCGGCGTTAGTTGATTACCAAAACGCACGTGAATTTCACATGTGAATCCTCACAATCTAACACTAATGAGTCAACCCTACAAACTCGCACAAATTTTCCACGTTCAATTCTCTGTCTCCGTTTCGAAACATAAATTAAGCAGTACGTCGATACATGGAGCACTCCTCTCTGTTCACCACCCTCTCTCCGAGCCGTCAAACCGTCAAGCCGTCAAGTCGACATGGCAATCGAGTTTCGCCCCTTTGGCAGGCTCCCCGGGGAGATTAGAGATATGATCTGGGATCGTGCAGTCCGGTCCCACGAGCCAGGAGTCCGGGGAGGCGGATAGTTGCGGCTCTCCGTGGTTCCGCGACGGCGACACTACAGGAGGATCGCTGGTCGGTGGTAGTTTTACGTTCGCGGCAGCGCTTACCCAGTACAATGAGGAGGCCGTCAGGAAACAACAAGACTATATCCTACAATATGGGCCAGGAGCAATTTCCCTACCTGTCACGCGGATGAAGTACAGGGTCCTCGCTTTCGAGTACTTCTAATATATTTAAATCGCGACCAAGTAAAACACCGCTTAGAATTAGAATATTATTCTCCTGTTATAACCCGTACCCAAGGTAGGTCAGACTACAAGGCAGTACGCCTGTCACGGTACAGTACCTGCCTGTGGCTGGCTAGATGTAGGAGGACTACGGTGCAGTGCCCTGACTGCACAACGTTCCACTTTTTGTGGTGTTTACGCATTGCGTCCTTTGGTGCCGTGACAGTAGTATTTTGGCTTCCTACAAGTTAGAATTCTCTCTCCTTGGTCCAGGTTTTTCACCCGGCCGATAGGCACGGTTTTCCTGTACAATAGCTATAGAAGGATCGGCAAGCCTAGAATAGGGCATAGCGGAGTACGATTAATATATATATTTTCCTTTGGTATAATTTAATATATCCCGTGGGATAGGAGTGTTATTAATATCCGTATTATCATTATTAAAGCCATTTTTCTCAGCATATCTCCTTTTCTCTTCTGCAGTTCTTCTCTTAACCATTTTCAAAGTCGGCTGCTAATAGGTTAGGATAAGAGGACATGTTTAATAAGAATAAAAATAAAGTAATCCGCTTGGAATATCTTAGCTTGAGGGCGAGATTTATCCACTTTCGTGAATGAGGGAGACGGGAATAGAGATCTAATAGAGGACGTAAGCTGGGTTTTTATGTGACTTTGGGGGTCGGGGGGGACCAACGCCATAGTGTCCGCATCAGCGAAACAGCCTTCCCCTCCGCATGATGAGCAACCCCCCCCGTGACGGCCTCCTCCTCCACATATTTGACCGCCTTGTCCGCCATGGCCCGCGTGCTCTCGCACAAGTAGCTCTTGAACTTACGCACCGGCACGCCGGGCCTCGAACATCTCGTGGATCTCCTCCAGGGTCCGGTTGCGCGTCTCGGGGATGTACAGCCAGGTGAAGAGGAGGAGGACCATGTTGGATCCGAACCAGATGAAGCTGTGGTTGATTCATGCAGTCACTTGTGTCAGTTACCGTTCGCCATATCGATTTACGGTATGGAATTTGGGGGGGGGGGAGAGAGAAAACTCGCCGGGTTGATGAAGTAAGAGGCTGTGGAGACGCCTAGCTAGTTACCCACAAAGTTGAGCGACGTGCCCAGCCCGTAGGTGTAGGCTCTTAGGTGGTTGTTGGGGTACTGGGAATAAATCGCAATCATCCAGACCCACGTGGCATACAGTTTTATTATTATTTCTATCTTTTAAGCGCGCAACGGATTTAAGAGAACAATGAAAGGACTTTCTGCTTTCTTTCTGATGAGGCAGAACAAATTTGTTTTTTTCTTCTTTCCTTTTCAGGAATGCTCTTTCAATCCCGTCCCCAGCGCCGCTTCGTTCATGTTTCAACCCTGTTCTCTTTTGTCCACGTCGCATTCACCCACCAAGCAAATAAACAAGATATGTTAAAGCTATAGTTCCCATGATATGACAATTTTTCTGCTGTGTACACACAAGCTTGCTTCGCCGCCACCAACATGTTTTTTGTTTCACATCAACATTTGGTAAAAACGGGAAATTCGTTACGGAACTCTTGGCCCGACCGGAGCCGACCCGATACCTTGGAACGGGCCAACCAGGCGCGCGTCTTGTTCTAGTTTTGGTGGAGGGGAAGGTTGGGTTGGGTTACAAAGGGATCATGATCCCGTCAAGGCGTGGTGGTGGCGCGGCGCGCGTTCTTTTGTCTTGTTGGGACTGGGTTCCCCCCGTCTGGTCTGGTAACACGCGGCGTGTGGCACAGTCTGTTATATCTTGAACGAGTCAAGTTTATCAGGGGAAAAAAAAGAAAAACGGATATGTTTGAACCGATTCGACCACTTTTCTCGACTACTTTAAAAGAGACCCCCTGCTTTTAAAACTAGTGCTAGTGCTCAGTGCTGACTGGAGAGTTTTGTGGCTCTGTGTGACGGTCGCATAAAACTGCAATTCCCAATTTTTGGTTCCCCCTTATCCCTAGCGCTCACTGACCTCTCATTTCCAGTCTCACTTAACTAGGTCCCACCTCCCACCTCCATGGAGTCCCGCCCCCCACTCCCGGGCTTTGAGTCTCGAGTCTCAGGTCTAATCTAGGTTCTGGTAACCAACCAACCACCGTAACATTGACACACTGACGAGTAAATTTTTCTTTCTCTCTCCAATTTTAGTTCGCAATTTTATCTACCTTCCTATTTTGGTCTCCAGTCCTAGTGGTCGTAGGGCTGATGACCTACCTACCTGTCTTGTGCTGTGCTGCTCCATTCCAATCCAGTCCCAGCCCGTCCCGTCCAGTCCAGTGTGGTTTCTCAAATGTTTGTGCATGTGCGTGTACGTGTTCAGTGCAGTGATGCAAATTTTTTTTTTGTCTGTATGTTTGTCTGTGCGTGCGTGCTACTGCCGCTCTCAACAATCCCCCTTCCCCCCCCTCCTGATAAGTGTTGAACTTTTTTTTTTCTCACCCTCAACTGCCGGAATTTGCGACCATCTAAACCGTAAAAACTCAATGCGGGGGGGCAAGAGGTGCTATCCGTCAGCCTTTTTTCGCCTCCTTACCTCTCATTAATTGCCGGCGCCCAGCCAGGCTCGGGTTCGTATACGCATCGCATCGCATCCGGGTACCTGCAGCGGGGAGGAATTGCCCTAATTGCCCCCCAATTGCTCCTAGATTGCCCTAGATTGAAGTTTGACGTTAGCTTTCGCATTACTTTTGTTAAAGTGAAATGCTTCTGTGGGTCTATCCACTCAGACTTCTTCCCTCCAGTTTTTTTATCATGTTATCAACCACTAGAACGAACGTGGAGTGTCGTGTAGCGTATTATAGCGTGATAACCTTAGCGCACCCATCTCCGACGCATCTGCCTTGCATGTACACCCCCCTTTTCCCCCCACCAAAACCAGCCGGTCATCATGGTCAATCTTCAATCATCGTCGAATTGACTCGACACTTTTTTCTCACGTCACCCAGTCAAGCCCACTTCTCCGTATTATAAAATACCGGGTAAATCCTAGCCATATACGACGCCAACCGGTCCCCCCAACAATCCCAAAGCCCCCCCCCCAAAAAATGGCAATAGTATACCTCGCAGCAGGAATTGAATATACGATACGATACGATGCACGACATGAATCCAGATCCTTCGGAAAGGCCACCCGCAACCAAAAAAAAAAGGCTCGTGCTGTTGAGTGGTATTCGGGCCTTATTTGCGCCTACATATTGTCGCCACTGCACGTGGGTGCAGGAAAAAGGCGAGCGAGATGTCAGACGGGGCCCTGGCTGTCAAAGGCACCGCTTGGCGCCGTTCGTGTCGTAGTAGAGACAGTTTGCGTAGCTTTTTGCATTGATTGCCGGTGGGCCAACTCAATGGCTGGGTCCACTATCCCCGTCAGCTTTCCTTTCTCTCCCGTACCCACCTTCTCGACCTTGGGATTGGTGTTGATAATTCCCGCGAGGAAAGCCAGGACATCTCACGCCCAAAAATTTCTCTTATCAATCGGGCGCCACCGCCCGAAGCATGATGTGCTCAACACTTTCAAACACCAAGCCTGCCGAGGCTTGATATCAGCTGCCAGCAAAACCGCGCCATGACGGCTTAGGAAGCTGTAAAGAAAGATAGAGAAGGCCGCTAGTTAACTAGCGACCGTCTGTCGGCCCGTGACCGAGAACATGCAGGGCCAGGTGATGTGCCAAGTCTTGACCCTACTGCGTAATCCGTGAGAACGCCTGGGGAAAATGGCGCACAGCAATTGCCTAGCATCGTAGCCACACTTTTCTCATTCCAAGCACATTCAGGTGCTGCTGAAATGGGGTATTGCCGCCGAACTTGCATGTACGCAATTCCCTGAGACATCTCAGCCCAGCCCAAGGCCGAACCAACAGGATCGGGGAATTCCCAAGTAATTGGATGACGGCCAACCGGAAGATCATTGCCTCTTAGAGGAGCCGTCCCGGTCGACCCAGTCGCACTGCACGCCCGCACACCGCATCACCCACCACACCACACCACCATCGCATTGCACTGTAACCATAATCCTCACCGACCGGCAGGGGGGAGGCATCCGTCCCGTCCCATCCTCATGGCACCCCTCCCCCCTTTCCCCAGAGCCCCAGACACCACGCGAACCCCCAGAGTGCCGTTGTGTGCCAATGCAACCGACGAGGTAGCCACGCGGGCGCGTCAAGGTTTTTTTTCCCCCTTCGCGTCTTCCCCTTCCCCTGTTCCAGCTGTTTGTTCCCAGCCCAGCAAAGCATCAGCACCACTGGGGCATGTCAGTCAGTTAGAGAGTCCCCGACCCTGACCAAATATCAGCACTAGACCCTGTCAATGTCATCCCCAGGCCTGGCCCAGTCTTGCGTCTGCGGCACATGCTGACACTCGCCTTTCCCCAACCTCTCTTACCTTGATGCGCCACCTTTCAAACCTTATGCCCTTCTAGACTTTTACCATCCCCCGACGCTCGCTCGTGCGCGAGATAGGGAGAGAAAAGCGGAAAAGAAGTCGCCATGCCATTATACAGCGCTGCTCCGCCAGCCCGGCCGTTTAGCGACGACAAGCCGACGGTGCTGGTAGCTTGGTGGATTGCCGGACTCTGTTCCGTGGTGATCGCGCTGCGGCTCGCGGGACGTTGGATCCGGGTAGAAAAGTTCTTTGTGGAGGACAAGATCGCGGCTGGTTTCTTGGTGCCGTTGGTGTTGAGGACGGCCGTCATCCACGTCGTGTTGGTTTACGGTACAAATAATGTTTTTATCGAGGAGCCGGTGCAGTTTACGGAGCTGGAGTTGAGGCATCGAGAGGTCGGGAGTGGATTGGTGTTGCTGGGGAGGATACTTCATGTCACAACGTAAGTGTTGCCTGTCCAGATGTGTCGTGTCTCCTTTCTAACATTGTTCGCCAGTCTCTGGGCACTCAAGTTCGTCAACCTCGAGTTCTTTGGTCGGCTCGTGGCTGGGCGCAAACGATACAACCGCATATTATGGTGGATCCGCGGCGTCTTCATCGCCACGTTTGTCGCCAGCGTGATCAGCACCCTCGCCGAGTGTCGACCTTTCCAGGGATACTGGACTGTAACACCCGACCCGGGACCGCAATGCCGGCAAGCTTCCGCACAACTTATCACCGTCGCGACCAGCAGTGCCATCACCGACCAATTGCTGGTGGTGTTCCCAGTGCCCATCATTGCGTCGAGCCAGCTGAAGCTCACCCGAAAGGTGGTGTTGATACTCCTCTTTTGTCTTGCTGTCGCCAACGTCGTCGTCTCCCTCTACCGCGTGCCGCGTGTCCTCGCCGAGGCCGGCTACCAAAGCACGCGCACAACATGGGCGTCAGTCGAGATCCTGGTCGCCACTTTCGTCGCCAACTCTCTCGCCCTGGGCTCTTTCGTTCGCGACACCGGCCCGAAGAAGGCTCGCTTCAAGCCCTATGCTGGGGGCTCCGGCATGGGCTCAGGGATCGGATCCTCCGGCACGCGAAGTGCTCAGCGCGGGCCGCCAACAGTCGATATCGAACGGGGCCGCCCCAAGACTGTGTCGGAGGAGGACGAAATTACAGCGAGCAGAGAAACAAGTAGTGACGCTGGGTCTTCACCAAGGAAACGAGAAAAGTCTCGCAGCCGCCGCACAGCCAGCCGGGACTCATTAATTCCCCGTGGTCATGGTCACGTACCGGCCTTTTCGCTGGAGAATGCCAACGTCGTGATGAAGACAACGACCATCCAAGTTACCGTGAGTGAGCTGGGAGAAAGGCCGAGGCCCGCTACCCCTATGGGGATAAGGCCGACAGAGAGGAGTAAACCGGCCAGCAGTAGGGGTAAGGAAAGGGGGTCGACGTTGGTGCTACGGGATATGGAGGCTCTGCCAGGCCAAGTGCCTCTGTCGGCAGAGTCGAGTTCCGCTACGCTGCGGGACTAACATTGAATGACGGTAATGTGTCACGAAATCTGTAATGGTAGTGCTTGTACCAAGTATTGTAGCTGCCCATGACCAACATGCGTTGCGTTGTGACTTGGGGCTTTTCGTGCTCTGTCATGCTTGTTCGGCGCCGTCTGCTAATCCAGTCACCTCTGCATGTGTTCTCTCGCGGGGTTGCGAATTCCACAGACGCATAAACGGTGTGGTTGCACAACTGGGGCTACTGGTGGTTGGAAACAGAGTTTAAACTCCAGTCGATGGTCGTATAGCCAGTCCGGGCAACATGTTGCGAGTGGTAGCGTTCCGAAAGTCCCCGCATGGAGAAAAAGGGGGAGGGTGCATTGGCGGTGGGGTGGAGCTACCAGAACCAGAGAGGCCAGGGGACGGAAGCCAATTGCCAGTCGGACCGGTAATGGAACTCAGTTTTGGGTCTGCAGCGTAACTGACTTGCGACAAGCAGCTGCGTTAGTTGAGTTGACAAGTGGATCGCGATGGCACATGGCCATTGGAATTTGGGGGGTAATCTGACCGGGTTGGGTCCACTGGGAAATGTCTCGGGTGGCCTGCGGGTCGTGTGCGCGCCGTTGAGAGCTTGACGCCCCGCCGTCGTCGTTGATGCAATGCCTCGTGGCAATCTCAGGGGGTGTCCTCGGAAGCTAACGTTAGTCTGGATCGCGTGCTTGTTCACTCCTCGCCGAGACAGCACGTGCTGCTCTTATCTCTTTGCAGCCTCGGTGACTTGTGACGGAGATGATCAGGATGTTCTGGGCGCGTTTTGGAGGCGAAAACCACGCAGATTCACTAAATTTCAGAGAGCAAACAAATTGGCCTAGGCACCTTGCCCCCTCATCCCTGTTTTCTCAGCATTTCCATGCGGAATTGTGGGGACACAAGCAGAGCTTCTTCCAATGCGACCCTTGCTCCTTCCCGCTTGGCCGACTGGCCACTGCGCGGTTGCGATTTGCCGTGTGCAATTTTCTGGGCATCCTCGATCTTATCACCAATCCCAGACCGCAGACCCCAGCCACACTCCTCACTGCGCAGCTGGGACTCGATGCTGGATCGTGCATACGATTCGACCGCACCGAATTGGTAATGTGAGGGTAGGATTCGCCGAGAATCCCGTCTCTCGTCTCTTGCTTGCCTGCAGCGCTCAGGTGCGGGGCACGGAACGCAGTCAGCAGCGCTCGGTTTGCTCCCTCCAGGGCTGATGCGGCAGTGTTTCTCTCCCTAGCGGGCGCCATTTGGTATATACAGGCGCCCCCGGCTGCCTCTGCCGGGTATTGCATCTCAACGGCCCGCCACACTCACGTCAGTGCCCGACACCTCGACATCGCTCCATGACGCACGACGCTTCCTCCCCTCCTCCAATGAACCCCGCACCATGACGGTCGGTCGTGATCTCGAGTTGAACGAGCTGCACGGCAGCCGGAGTCTGGCCGAGGGCAGCAGCTTCACGGTCCACGCCCGCGCCGCCGAAGCGAAGCGTCTTTCGGCCGGTGTCCGGGGCGCCACAGCCCGCTTCATCGACTCGTTCCGCCGCGAAGATGGTGGCCGCATCGGACCCGACGGCAACATTGAATTCCACGTCACCGACGCCGATGGCCTCCCCAGCCAGACCTTTGGTGCTCCCGCCGGCGTTCACGTCGCCCGCGACCATCGAGGCCAGCGCTACTATGACTTGCAGACAGCGAACGCCAAGACGGCCAGCTCTCTGCTGACGCGCGAGCTCAAGGGCCGCCACCTTCAAATGATCGCCATTGGAGGCTCCATCGGCACCGGACTCTTTGTCGCATCGGGCAGGACCCTCAGTCAAGGCGGGCCGGCTTCGGTGCTACTTGCTTACCTCTTTATTGGCATCATGCTGTACTGCACCGTCCAGGCCCTCGGCGAGATGGCCGTTGTCTTTCCCGTGGCTGGATCCTTTTCCGCTTTCTCGACGAGATTTCTTGACCCCTCTTGGGGTTTTGCCATGGGCTGGAAGTGAGTATTCCAGCTATGCTTGGTATCCCCAAACACAAACTGACGTAATTCAGTTACGCCCTGCAGTGGATCGTTGTGCTCCCACTCGAGATTATCGCGGGCGCGTACACGATTGGCTACTGGAACCCCAGCCTAAACCCCGCCATCTTCGTCACCATCTTCCTCGTTGTTATTGTAATCATCAACCTGTTCGGCGTTAAGGGGTATGGAGAAGCAGAGTTTGTCTTTGCTATTCTCAAAGTCACGGCCGTCATAGGCTTCATGTGAGTGTCTCGACCCAGCTGTCGTGGCCGTAACTAACGACGCAGTTTGCTTGGTATCGTTATCAATATTGGTGGCACACCAAATGGGGGCTATATCGGAGGCAAGTACTGGTCCGACCCCGGAGCCTTCAACAACGGCTTCAAGGGCTTTGTCAGTGTGTTTGTGACAGCTGCTTTCGCTTTTGCCGGCACCGAGTTGGTCGGTCTCGCCGCGGCCGAGACGGCTAACCCCCGCAAGTCGCTTCCCACTGCTATTAAGCAGGTGTTTTGGCGCATCAGCCTCTTCTATATCGTGGCTCTTACCCTCGTTGGCCTCCTTGTTCCGTACACGGAACCCCGGCTTCTCGGTGCCTCTCACATCGCCGACGCAGCCGCTAGTCCATTTGTCATTGCTATCGAGAGCGCAGGCGCCACTGTGCTGCCGAGCGTGATGAATGGCGTTATCCTTATTTCGGTCATTAGCGTGGGCAACTCAGCTGTCTTTGGCTCCTCACGCACACTTGCTGCTCTGGCAGATCAGGGCCAGGCACCCCAGATTCTGGCCTATGTCGATCGCACTGGCCGACCGTTGGTGGCAGTCCTCCTCACCTCGGCCGTCGGTCTTCTCGCTTATCTTTCAGATAGCGAGGTGCAGTCCAAGATTTTCGACTGGCTGCTGGCTATCAGCGGTCTGAGTACCATCTTTACTTGGGCCAGCATTTGTCTGGCACATATTCGATTGAGGGAGGGATGGGCATACCACAACCGGTCATTGCGGGACATGGCGTTTCGCGCACAGGCAGGCGTCGTCGGGTCCTGGATCGGGTTCTCGTTTAACATTTTTATCTTGGTGATGCAGTTGTGGGTGGCGATATCACCCATTGGCGTTGAAGATCAGACTACTGCGGAGGCGGTGCAAACTTTCTTCGTACAGTGTGCCGCCATCCCGGTTGTCTTGATATTTTACCTAGCACATAAGTTATGGTACAAGACGAGTCCGGTGAAGGTGGAAGACATGGACATTGACACGGGTAGGAGAGATTTCGGGAGGTTAGGCATCATCAAGGCCCAAGAGGAAGAAGAGCGACAAGCGTGGCCTGCATGGAAAAGGCTGTACAGGTATCTCTGCTAAGGGATACCATGCCAATGAGTGGATAGATGTGCGCCATGTATATGTTATGTATATGTAATTAATGTCAATATGATGTCTTGATTAGATCGACTCGAGAACTGAGGGTTCCACTGTTTACATCAGCATGATGCCTTTTACTCTGCAGATTCCCGAGAAAAGTCCAAGCGGCCCGTCCCGAGCCTGTCGTAGCGTGGCGAAGACGGCGAGGTGGATGGAGACGTGCGCTAGTGTTCGCCGAGGAGCTCACGCTAGACGGGGCTTCGCCGAACAGACATGCTTGGCGGGGCGGAGACATTTCCGGGGAGTCGGGGAGTCGGGGAGTCTGGGAGGGGAAGTAGTTGGAGGTCGCTGATTACGTAGTATCTGGTTTTTTTGTTTTTTGCCAAGGTTTACTTTGTTTTTGCGGAAGAAGTATGCAGCAGTGTCAGTCCGTCAGACAGTTAGTTAGTCAGCTCATGATCATGATCATGATGGTGGCGTGGTTGGTTGGTTGTCCCCTATATTGCCGTCCGGCTCGACCCGACGTGGCCAGACATTTCATTTTGCTTGAATCACGGGGTTTTAAGGGTCATTGGTTATAAGTCGACCTACCTACCTACCTTTTTTGACCTAGCAACCAACTAACCAGCCAACCTAACCCCGTCTACCTTACATCATCGTCACAGACAGGTGCTCACTTACTTTACCTGCCGACCCAACTTTGTGAGAGTGATTTATATCCACTCCAGTCTGTTTGTTGCTGTGCCTGTAACATTAAACTTGAACACCATCATCACCGCCAAACCATACCAAACCACACCAAATCACATCGGCAATACCGACAACACACCGCTAGAACGAATAACGGAGAGAAGAGAGGGAAAAAGATGGGCTCTCGAACTCCCAAAAGGATACTAATAGCAGGCGGCGTCGCCGGCGGCATGTCCTGCGCGACGCGTCTCCGACGACTCGATGAATCCGCGTCCATAACGGTTTTCGAAAAAGGTCCGTACGTGAGCTTTGCAAACTGTGGGATTCCATATGGGATTAGCGAGGTCATTCCCGATAGGGAATCCCTTATTCTCAACACACCCGAGGGATTCAAGAGGAGGTTTAACTTGGATGTGGTTGTGAATGCTGAGGTCGTGAGGGTGGATAGGGATAGGAAAGTCATTGTCGTCAAACACAAGGGAGAAGCAAAGGGGGAAGAGGAAAACGAAAAAGAAAAAGAAAAAGAATGGGCATATGATGTCCTCGTGCTAGCGCAGGGTGCGGAGCCCGTCAAGCTAAATGTCCCCGGAGCGCAAGGGGAGCAGGTTTTCCACCTGACGACCATTGAGGATATGGATGGGGTGAATGGATTTATCGAGAAGCATAGTGTTAAACAAGCGTGTGTGGTCGGTGGCGGGTTCATTGGATTGGAAGCGGCAGAGAACCTAAAACTGAGAGGGTTGGAGGTGACGTTGTTGGAGTGGGCGGGACAGGTGTTGACGTCGTATGATCGCGATATGGTTGGTACGTTTCCCCCCTCCGCCCTCTCTCTCTCCCCTTTCCACTCGTGGGTGGGAGACTGGTACTGACTGACAGTGGACAGAACCCATCCACGCTGAACTTCGGCGCAATGGCATCTCGCTGCATCTCTCCACGGCCGCCACCTCCATCACCCCGACCGCTGTCCACACTTCCGCCAACACCACCCACCCTGCGAGTCTGGTAATTGTCGCCCTCGGCGTCCGTCCCCGCACTGCTCTCGCCGCATCCGCTGGCCTCGACATTTCCCCTACCACCGGTGGCGTCCTTGTCTCTCCAAACATGCAAACCTCCGATCCCTCCATCTACGCCGTCGGCGACATGATCGAACCACCCTCCCCCTCGGGGAGCACCCCCCGCCTGGTTGCGCTCGCCGGCCCGGCTAACCGCCAAGGCCGTATCGCCGCGGACCACATCTGCGGAATCAACCCTTCTGGCAGCTACCGTGGGAGCGTCGGCACTTCTATTGTCAAGGTATTCAATCTCACCGCGGGAATGGTCGGTCTTTCCGTCGCCGCTCTCCGAAAACAAGGAGGGAATAATCCACTCTGGGTATCGGCTCACCCCCCGGATCATGCGGGGTACTACCCCGGCGCGAAACCTGTTTCTATAAAACTCGTGTTTTCCCCGGATACGGGAAGAATCCTCGGTGCTCAGGTCGTGGGGATAAACGGTGTAGATAAACGCGTCGATGTCTTGGCCACGGCCATGCAAGCGGGCTGGACGGCCCAAGATCTGGAACATTTGGAATTGGCGTATGCGCCGCCGTACGGCTCCGCTAAAGACGTGGTGAATATGGCGGGGTTTATTGCTGGGAATGTGCTGAGAGGAAATGTCCAGGTGGTGCATGCCGATGAGATTGATGAGAAGGAACTGGAGGAGGGTTGGCAGGTGGTGGATGTGCGAGGCCCCGGGGAGTTAAAAAAGGTCGGGTTCGTCAAGGGGGCGGTGAATATTCCGATCAACGAGTTGAGAGAGAGGTTGGGAGAGTTGAGCCCCAAGAAAAAGACGTTGGTGTATTGCCAGGTGGGATATAGGGGATATCTGGCGTATCGGATTCTGAAGCAGCGTGGGTTTGAGAATGTGTACAACTTGGATGGGGGGTTCAAGACGGTGTCGCAAGCTGGGTTGAAGGCGTTGCAGGAGATGCCCAAGAGTGGATGTTGACAACTGGTGAGCGCGAGGGGAGATAGATTGTGCCTGGAGATATAAAACAGCAGCCATTCGATTTCTTGCGCTTTCCCGTTGCCCTCGCCGCCATCACGTGAGACCAGGCTCCGACCGCGATGCGCAAAACATCACGCAGCCTGATGGACAGCAGAGGAAATCCTGTTTCCCAAAAAATCCCGCAGCTATTCTCAGTACCTATTCTACTACAATAGCAAGAAACCATGCCCGACACTTCGGTTATCGGCTGCCTGCTGGACGTGTCTGCCTCGATGCAGGCGACGTTGGAGACAGGGAGTGGCGATCAGCGGGCTGTCGAGCGACTCCGGGCCGTCATTCGAGCGGCGATACAGCTGGCTCGGGCGGAGCAGAAGCACGACCCCGACGCCGTCCTCTTCGTGGGCGTCTTTGGGCTCGACACGCAGCAGGGATGTCCGGCTTCCATTGATCTCTGCAGTGCCATCGAGGGCGCCCTTGCTGGCGACGGCACGGACGAAGGGCTCGACGGTCATCAGCTGCTCATTCGTCTTGCTAACCGCCGTAACCGGGCACACATCAAGCGCTACATCCAGACAAATCTCAAGGAGCATGAAGCCCGCATCATTCACAGCTACCTGCAGCGCCACCCGGATGCCATTGACGCCTTCGCCGCTGCCATCCCGGACAGCGATGCTGCTGCCTTTGGTATCGGCGCAGCCCAGAACGCCGCCGATTTTGGGAGCTTCCTTGGCTTTAATGGTCTGTCGGAGTTTATGGACCGTCAGACTGAAGACTCAGATGCCATGAGGATGGCGCGTCGCATCTGTAAAGAGTGGCTCAACGACTATGCCCAATTCACACCCCGCAAGATCGATGCCGTGGTGCGGCTTCTCGAGAAGATGGACGCGCAGATGGACAATGGCCTCGGTGGCCGGCGAACTACCCTGCTTGACGATCTTCGCAGCTACATGTATGGTAACACGCCAATGAGAGAGTCCATCACCAAGGCCTCGGTCGTTTTTGCCGGCCGCACGGCCTCTCGACAGCAAGTCCTGGTCTTGATTTCCGACGGGCAGTCGACCGACGGTGATCCCACGCCGGTTGCCACACAGCTCAAGAGTCGGGGTGTCGACGTCGCCACCATCTTCCTCACGAACCAGTCTCATTACGCGCAGAAGCGCCTCTATGACACGCCTGCGCAGAACTGGGACAGTGGCCAGCGCACCCTCTTCAACATGGCGAGCCGTGTCAGCGGTGCCGCCCACCCTATCCCCGTCCTCACTTCGCTGGGCTGGGTTGTGCCGTCGTCGGGCGAGTGCGGGCTATACGCGGCCGTATGCAGCACCGATGCTCTCGAGGAGTTTTGCATCATGCTGCTCTCTGCCCGCTTCGGCAGCGCCGATGCCCTGCTCGACATTCTGGGAAAGGTCAACACCGACAGCTTCGTCAACGACGAACACGTGAGCGTGTGCCGGAACCCGTCAAACCAGGGCGACGAAGGCGTCTGCTACGCCCATGCCGTTGCCGCTGCCGCCCACATGGCCTTGATCCGCATCGTCGACCGCGAGGGAGGAGGTTGCCCGTCCATTGCAACCATTCGTAACAGGATCTTACAAAGCTTCCCGGCCCGTCCAGGTGGCCAATCGACTATTAGAGCCCTGGCCGAGGTCGCGCGGTGGTACCGACCGCTGCGGTTCAACGAGGTTGACGAAGACGGCGCCCGCCAGGCCATCCTGCGTCGCCGACCCGTCTTGACCACCTTTCGTCTATCCAAAGCAGGTTGGAAGGTTTTTGCACAGCACTTTGGCCAGTCTGGTCATAGAGGCCGAGACTGCCGCATCGAAACACTCACACTCGCAAAGATGCAGCAGCAACAGCAGCAGCAACAGCAGCAGCTGATCCAGAACCGGCCTGGCGATGGCGACGACGGAGGCGGTCACGCAGTCGTGCTCACGGGCTGTGATCCCCAATCGCTAGTGTTTTTAAACTCGTGGAACGATACCTGGGGAAACCATGGGAGTTTCAGCGTCGAGAACGCGCGCGTGTTGGCGCGCCCCCCCGACGTGGTTGCCGCACGCTTCTTCGACGTGTTTTGGTTCGAGGGCGACCTTACCCCGGGAGAGCGCGCCGCCTATGATCGCAAAGCCGATGCGGCAGTGCAGGGCCACGCGGCGGAACATCCGAGCTTGTTTGGCTTTGAGTCTGTTTGTCCTCTCTGTCGTGTTGCGTCGCCAATTGCGTCCTTTACGGGGAGTATTCGCCGTGCTGTCTGCCCGCGGTGTCGGAGGTCGTTTGCCCCGGAGCCAGGACAGCTTGTTCGCGCCTTGTATATCAAGGCGGGCCTAGGAGAGGTCTGAGTCTGTCTGCGTGTATGAGAGATCCTCTTTGGACATGTTGAGATGAGATACAAGATTTATTTCAGCAGCAGTGTGAAGCATGCCTCACGCAGGGCGTTGAGGGTACCGTAAGTCCTAAACACGCACGAAACATGTCTGCAAAAATATTCCGAAATATCTCGTTGCGCTATACGAAAAGCCAAGTCCTGACCATTTCCCCAGTGGTGTTCATCCAATCTATTAAATGGTAGGCAAGAAGACCTAGAACTGGATGCTAAAAGCACTGCCTAAACTCCAGGATCCTGTATTCGTTCTGCTTCCAGGCCCCAAAATCTTGACCGACTCAATGAAGACGTCGGTATTGTAACCAAACGTCCCAGTTGCCTCAAGCCTCCCTCCATCCCAACTGAACACAATCTCGGATTTTACATTGCCGACGTCGAGGCTTATACCGTCATCGAGGTACAACTCACCACGAGCTGTATCACACATCCCAGGCGCCACCACCAGAGTAAAATTCTGTGATCGTACCTCCGACGTGGTCATACCCCCGCGCACACGCATAGGGAGAATGGAGCCCCCGCGAATATGAACGGGGATATCCCCCAAGCCGACGCCCTTGACAAACACCGCAGATGCTGTCCCTTTGATTCTCTCGCCAGTCCAAAAGTCATAAAACACGTCGTCAGGGAGATAGAGATCAACTGCTTCGCTGCCTTGCTCTGTGACAGGAGACACAACCAGCGCGTCTCCCCATAGCCATTGGGTATCAATCCCATAGGTATTCTCATCGTGGGGCCAAGCAAACCACAAAGGCCCCGCAACAGGAGAACCCCGAGTATGGGCGGCCCAGAGTGCCGTGTAGAGGTAGTCCAGCAGGCGGTAGCGGGTCTCAAGAGCCTTGCGGGCTGCGTCTGCAACAACATCCCAACGGTAAAACTCCTGGGAGGGTGATGTGAGGTCAGCATGGTTGCGGAAGAAGGGCTGAAAGGCGGCAAGCGTCGCCCATCGGGCACAAAGCTCAGGCGTGGTGATGTTGTTGAAGCCACACACGTCTGATCCGACCATGGGAAATGCCTGTATCCCTGCCCAGCCGAGAAGTTGTGCAATCGCTGTGCGGTAGTCGGCCCATGTCGATGCGTTGTCGCCAAACCAGTGCGCTGCGTGTCTTGCAGTTCCGGCAAACGTCGACCTGGTCAACACGAATGGCCGTTTCCCTGGATGAAGGCTGTGCAGGGCCAGGGATGTGGCAGCTGCCATCATATGGCCATAGAGATTATGTGTGTCGTACTGATGGGTGCCATCGGCATTACTAACGTTGGTGAAGAGGGCGCCTGAAGACAAAGCTCCCTTGTGGTTGGAAATCAAGTACCCAGGAGTGAGAAGGTTGCGGTCAGAGAGGCCTGACTTGAAAGCGGACTCGGGAGATGGCGGCCCGCCATTGTCATGCTGTGTGGCCGGAAGCGCATCAACCATACAGGAAATGCCGTCACACATGTTGGAGGCCTCGTTCATGTCGACCCAAAGGCCGTCAATGGGTAGGCCGGACGATTCGTTGTAGAAGCGTGCAATCTCGTCAGTCCACCAGTCCTGCGCGCTGGGCGCGAACCAGTCCGGCCACACTACTTCGCCGGCCCATTGCAGACCACGGTACCAAGAGCCGTCAGCTGCCCGGAGGAACGCCCCTTGTGCTGACCCGCGGTCAAATGGACCATATCCGGGGGTCCGGGCAATTCCCGGGTCCATTATCTGAACATAGCGCTGACTGTTCTTGTGGAGCGTGTCCACCAAGTCTCTTATTCTGCTGAGAGGATATTGGACAGGGTCTGTCGTGAAGTCGCGGTGAGCATCCATGTAATCAATATCGGCCCACACCACCTCAAGGGGAATCCTGGCGGCAGAGTAGTTGGCCACCACCTGTGTGACGTGGTCGATATTTGGCCAGCCGTATTTGCATTGGTGGAAACCCATCGCCCAGTATGGCATCATGGCCGGCAGGCCTACCACCTGGGCGAACTGCTTGCTGACATCTACCGGATTGGGCCCTGCAAGAAAGTAGAAATCGAGCACTCCGCCGATTGCGCGGTATTCGAGGAACCGCTTGCCGTCTGCCGTCTTATCCACCAAAACATCCATGCCGTTGGCATTGAGGAGGAACACACCGTGTGTGCCCGAGACCCGGTGATCAAAGTAAACGGGATGTGTGCCGTAAAGGTTTGCGTTTCGTGGAATCCAAGGTGATTCGGCGTTCCAGAAGGTCCTTCTATATCCAGCTTGTGGAAGTCGGAAGCCATCCGAGTGTTCGCCCAGGCCATACAGATTTGCATTTTCTGGAAGACTTGTACGCAGTTGGACATACTGGGACTCGAAAATTAGGGGGGCCAGCGCTGTGTCGAAGAGAATCTCGCTGGTTTCTGCTCTGCTGACTTGGAAGGAGAACGGCTTCTTGGTGTACAAAAACTTCAGTGAGGAATCATACGAGGAACCATTCTCATGTTCTGGCCGCGGAAAGACTGTCTCCTGTACTTGATAGACGTGTGATTCGATGTCCTCGATCAAAACATGAAGGCGTGAGTCTAGCCGGTTAGCGTGGAAACACGGTCGTCAAAGCGGCAAGAGCCTTACTTGTCTGGTACTCAACCAGCAACCGAAGATTACCAATATCTTTACTATAGAGGTGGCAGTCTCCGACAAGAGCGAGCGTGGCATGGAGTGATGAGGCGTTCTGGGTGACACTGGTGGCTTCGTAGCCTTGACACGCCTGTTGTACCGCTTTTACTGGCTCCTGTCTGATTGTTAAGCCTAGGGTAGTTCCAAGAACCACGAGAATCATCAGCAAGCCCAAGCTAGTCATCGTCAGCCGGTAAATACCATTCAATAGCAGTAAGAGGGTTATGGATGTGAGAGAGCCCCAACATGGAGGGGCAGACAAGGCCGATACATATCGGAGTGCTAGGTGTTTGCCCGGCCAAATAGGTGAATCATCACTCACAAGACCCAGTGCATGCGCTGTATACGCTGCACGCCACTCTTGGCCTTGGCCTCAACTAGTGACTTCATCCGCTTCCCTGCCGATTTGATGCAGGTTCCGGTCGGGTCGCGCATGTCTGGCCATGGAATAATGTTGCGATAGATGCTAGGGTGCAGGAAAGCGGCAACCCGTGACGATCATCGGCGGTGTGTGGACGCTCAAATGCTGTGGAGGTCTTACCCAATTCTGCTGGTCTGGGAGGGTCTTGCCGCATGACCAGACGTCGTCGCGCGTCTAGCGGCATGCGACTGTCGAGATGTGGTCAATCGGCCCTTACACGTGGCGACCACAGCGTTGCGCGTTGCACTACATGTCTCTCGGGTTTCCACGGGGCTCCTTTCGTGGGAGGATACACAGATGATGTGCAAACTCGGCCCGTTACGGATTGCTTCTGTTTGCTGCGAGAGCCAAGTTTGATTGCGTAGGGCAAAGGCGTCATCAGCTCCTTCCTTTTTGGCGCGAAGAAGACAGAATAGGTACCTTGAGGTGCATGGCCGATGACGGAAGGGGGCTGTGCGTTTCAGGGAAGGCGCGGCAGGCGGAGAGGTGTCAACTTTTCGTGTCCCGATCAAATTCTCGCAGAAATTTTCTCGATTTCGAGCAACGCAACCAACCAGGGCGGCTCTCGCGCTCTAGTTCCGTGCCCACAGTCCGGAACGCTACATGACTAAGAATATTCCAAAAGCAACAAGATAAAACGAGCAAAGCTGGGTCCACAACCGGGTCGGTCCCGTGCTAACCACGATGTTGCCCTCACCACTCACGCCACACAACACATCCTTCAAAGAGTGGCGCCCCCATCGCCGCCATCACCGTCATCGTCCGATTCGTCGTCGGGCTGACGGACCAGAACCGGAACGGCCGCCCTCCCAGAACCAACCGCTAGTTGATCCATCATATCATTGAGCGCCTCCAATTCATCCTCATCACCTTCCTCGTCGCCTTCTTCATCGATGCCAACCAAGCCCACTCTTGAGGCAGCGTCTAAGTTATTTCTCAGCGGCTGGCTACGACGAGAAGTTCGACTTGCAAGAGGATTAGACGGGGTGTGGCGCGAGTCGTAGCGGCTGCCTCGGTTGCCCGCTTGTTGGATGATGGCGCGCGACACCCGTTCTTTCAAATGTCTGGCGACACCCTCGACGAGATTTTTGGTGGTGTCCTTGGGCACACGCCACCTGAAGTACAGGTTTCCGTGTGAGCTACGGCGCCCTACCTGGAGTGGGTGCTGCTCGAAGTACATCTCGCAGAGGATGCAGGTTGCTAACAAGGTGTCAGCCAGTGGAACGAAAACGGCTGTGGGGGAACGTACGTTTGCTGCAACCGATATATTTTCCGAACGTGCTCTCCTGGAAAAATAGAACATCGTCGGTTTTGCGCTGGTCCCAAATATCATCGAGCAGGTTGAGCTCAGCATGGACAACAGTGTAAAAGGCGACTTCGTTTGCGCCTCCTTCGTTCCTTTCGTCAGACGACTCATCAGGAGACATCTCGCGAGAGCCGCAACCCTTGTCACTGTCCGACCATTTGACCCGGGCGAGGACTCCAGCGTCAACGGTACGCACAAGCTCGGGACTGAGAGCGTTGTATGCATCAACAACCTCAGCATCGGCATTGATGATGCGGAGAATATGGTTGCCATGGCACTGGTGCTCCTTCATGTCGATGGGTTTGCAGCCCTCGGGCTTCGACTCGACATGGCAAACTTTGAAGTCATCGAACAACTCTGGCCACCGGCGACGCGCCTCGACCAATACCGGAATGGCAAGCGTGTAAGAGTGCAGACGGCCGATGGCGTGGCAGAGGTGGCCCCATTGATTCATGTTGGCTGCTGTTGTCTCGCCCCCACCCCTCCCCCGAAGAAACTTGTCGACAACCTTGTACCGTTCCGCGATGGCCTCAAGGAGGTCATAGCTACGGAGGGCGACTGTTTTCATCAAGGTCAGAAAGTCGAGGCTGTCCCCGGAAGACATAGGCGCAACACTTACACTCGACGGCTGTCGACCAGTGCCCTTCAGCGTCTTTGGCAATTTCCTGAATGTGTTTTAGATCGCGGGACACGGAAGTCGCTGTGAGCCTTGTCAGGGTGAAGCTTTGAGCGCCAAGCTTGAGACTCACCTTCTGCTGTCTCCTCTTTCATGCAATTGTAGACGCAGAAGTCGACGTATTTCACTAGGGACCTGATGTAGCACCTGATGCGGCAACGGTTGAAGCCCACGACTTTCCGCAGCATGACAGCGCGGAACTCGCGGACTCGAGCATCATCGCTGAGGGCTTTTTCATCAAGATCGGCGAGAGGTTTCAGGATTGCATCAGTAAGAAATTTCTTGACCGTGACGAATTTGGTGTTGGAGCGACCATTGGACGCGAGACGGTACTCGATTTTCCCCTCGGACTGCAAGATTGCAGCCGCGGTGACGTCCTTGCCGCCGTGCTTGATGTCGCAGATATGAGCGATCTTGTCGACAAAGCCTCTGAAGATCTCGGCGGGATCCCTCTCGGTGACCTGTCCCGATTCCGGCGTCGCGGACTGGGACTCGGCCAAATTTTTGTTGAGAAGATCCAGCAAAATGATGGATCCGTACAACCGCTTCATGAGTCCACGGTCGAACTCGTTGACAACCGAACGACTTCTGCGTGGTGCCATGATGTTGGATGAAATGTGATTGGCTGTACAGCAAAAAGACTTTGGTAAAACGAGTAGTGAGGTTGACGCTGAGGAAAGCGGGGTGCCCAAGAACACTCCGACACAGCCGGGCTTTAAATGCAACTCGATGAATTCTTGATTCTGCCTGGATAATGCGCAGGGCTGCCTCAGACGGGTTTAGGTCGCAATGCACGGCCTCACTTTGGGGCATGATTGGGGAATACAGCCAGGTCGTGCGACCCCGAACCTCGACTTATCACCAACGACACCCACAAGGCGAACCGGGCGGGCAAAAACAACTTCGGCCTCAAACTTTTCCAATCACGATTTCCCAGCGCATTTCGCGTCAAAGCCCAATCATGGTCATGCAGAATGACAGGTCAGACAACGCGGGCGAGAGCATGATTGGTGAAGAAAGCTACACATCTGGGACCCCTGCTCCGGCCCGCCACTGAGATTCAGTTCCGTCCTGCGCACTCGGCCTCAGCGCGTCCCGGCCCCACTTCCGTGGTCCGTGTCGGTCCGGCGTTGGCTCATGCTGGTTCGGGGCATACGGTGGGCTTCGTGGGCCTCAATTTCTGCCCTATTTTTCAGGTTATTATACGCACTTTCGGGATATCGGGGCAGATGACACAGGAGAAGGTGGAAATTGTGTGGTATATGAGTAGGATGTTGCCGCTGAGGCCGTCAGTCTTATCCGCCGCCTTTCTCTGGTGTCCGGGCGGCTTGGGTTCTTCTGGAAATCTTTGTACTTCGACGTCGTTAGTTTTGCTATACCAGATCTTCCCACTGCAATCTCCGGCGGAGCCTCCCAAACCCCTCAATGAGTGTCATGGGGTGCATGTAAGTACTCCCCATTGTGTCGCGTGAAGGGTGGGCGTCACTGACTTAGCAGGCCTAGGGAGCCACCTGACCTAGGCTTCAACCCTTTTTCTGCCGACCTGTTCGCGCTGTTTAGACAGCGGATGGACTTTCTGCAAGAGGGCCTGTCTAGCGCAAGCGACGGCCCATTTGACCAGGAGGATGCCCTGGGCACCGGTTTCGCAATGGCTGAGAACCTTGCCGCCAGCCCGGGTGCTGAGACCATTAACCCGATACTGCTGGACGTCAACGCGGGACATGACTACCTGGGGGCCCCTCCCTTGTCCCCACCCAACGATGCCCAGTTTTCTTTTCTCATCGACCTTGACAATGACAGCCCGACCTCTTTCTCCACCACCCACTCGTTCGGTCTCGAGAACGACTCGCAGTTCCAGCTGCTGGACCCGGACCACTACGATCCAAGCCTTTCGCAGAGCTCTTAGAGATCGCACCTCCAAGACATGGACGTAGACAGCCCGAACCCCGCCGTTGAGACTGACGACAATCTCGAGTTTTCTTCTCTTTCTGAATTTATTGCATCTCCGTTTCTAAGTCCCCAACCCAACACCACCCCGCCCCATGGATCGCCGCACAACGACTGCAACACGGCGCCCGCAAGCCCTGCCTCCCTTTCCCATCACACATCCCATCTTTTTTCGGTTCCAAGCGACACTCCACAGCTGACCCTTTCGCTTACTGACCTCGACGCATTTCCTAATCTCTCCATCGATCATTGCCATGACGGCGCGATACAATCACAGCCTGGTCCGTCTGCTGTTCCCGGCACATCTGCTGCCACGGTCCCGGCACCTACAGGCCCCGCCCCAGCACCCACAGCCCCCGTCCCTGTCGCTTCTACAGCCGTGAAGCCTGTGGGAAGGAATGTCAAGAAGCGGTTTGTCTGCGACGAGTGCGGCAAGGTTTGCAAACAGAAGGGACTGTTGGAGTAAGTTTCATCGTCCATCCCTCGACTAGATACATGTACTAACATGCTCGAGTAAACACATGCACAACCATACGAAGCGTCGGAAATGCCCTATCAAAGACTGTCGCTACCGAGGTGCCGCCGAGTACAAAGACATCTATCGTCACCTGTGGGCTCACCACGAAAACTATGCTAGAGAGCATGGAGTCAAGAGAGATCTGGACAGATGCGAGGTGTGTGACTACTATGGGCGGAGGGACAATGTTAAGCGGCATAAGAGGCTGAAGCATGGCATTGGGGTGGCTTGATGGGTCGTTGCACATTTCTTTCTCGAGCGCTTATGTGTTTTTTTTTTGCGAGCTTTTCTTCCATCTCGTTATACTTTGCATTGTTATCTGTTCTTCCCCTTGATTCCCTCCCGCTGTCGACATTTCTTTCGAGGCACAGAGTTCAAGCATCTTCACTTCCTCCAAAGGGAAAAAAACAGCCGTTCGAAGTGGCATATGCTTAGGGTTAGTCGATCATAAGCGGAGGACCCTCGTTATAGCTGCAAACCTCATTCCAGACCCCTTCAAACCCCAGCTGCCATGCAATTCCGCACCGAACGCATCGGCAGACCTGTTGGATACATCCACACCGCAACCTCTAGGGGCGGGGGTAATGTCTTACAGTTGTGTAAACGTCAGCGTTAGTCTTGGTCATCAAGCACTGTGTCATGGCCGCGACACCATCGGCCTCGCGGTCCAGGCATTGGGTCGCCGCGGTAGCCAAGATAGATCCGCAGATCTCGAGGCCTCCCAGCTTAGGACCATCCTCCGGGCCCCAAGTGCCAAAGTCACAGTTGGGACGGCCGGTCGGGACTGGAAGCTGTCTGTTGACTAGGTGGGCGAAAGCTGCCTCGGTGACTTTGGGGATGCGATCAGCAATGTGTTGTTGAACATGGGTTGGACCAGGAACGGCGAGGGATCTGAAAACCATGAAGAAGGGGATGATGAGGTTGATCAACTGCATGGTAGTGGTGGTGGTTGTGGTGGTTGTAGAACTAAGAGTGATGATGATAGAGAGAGAGAGAGGACATCTGGACCAAACGAGGAGTCCGGGACATGTTTGTATTTTTTTCTCAGATGTATTGTCTGTCCTTGTACGTATACATCATCATATTTGTTGACAACCCCCACTCCATGACGTGATGCAAATTTATTGATCCTTTACAGGTAGAGAGTAATTTACTGTTCCTTTATGAGTGAGAGTACTGAAGGGGCGAGGATCTGGAGAGATCAACATACTCTACCCCACCGCTCACCGACACAAACACTAGAGTTTTAGCGAACTTCGGCTCCCCAATCGGCCGGCCAGCCACGGGGGGTCTTGACCCACCACCACGGGTTTTGTCTCTGCTTAAACGCGGGAAGTTATAGGAGATGCCTTTTTGCCTGTATGCAGAATTTTCTTAAAACGTACTTATCTACATACTTACCTGCCTACCTACCTACCTACCTACTTATATTGCCGCGATAATAGAAGGAATGAGGTTGGAAATACGACGACACCCTTTGAACTCACCGGTTCGACAAAGCGAATTGCTTGTATTTTGGAGATCAACATCCATCCCTCCGCCACTACACTGGGTCTTGTGAGAGAGAGAGTGAGGGGGAGAGAGAGACCCAGATTCCAGACCCAGACTAGTCCAGGCTGAATTTTTTTTGCAGTGTAGATGTTAACTTGTCAAAGGCAAGGCTGTCCAACATATGATGCTGGTCAAGGGTGAAAATGTGACACCAAGATATCCCATATACGTACCTAGGTAGGAAGGGAGGTACAAATTGAGCCTGCATCGCAAACACTCCATCTTCTAGACTACCTAACTAACTAAGTACCTAACGAGGTAGGGTTAACACACACCCGCTTCTACACCAAAATAAACATCTCTTCTTCTTCTGCTCCACCGGCCTCCCCTTCCCAGAGGTCAGCAGCAGCGCCAACTAGTCCTTGGACAAAACACTCTCCTACAAGCTGCCACTTTTTTTCTCTTTTATCCTCACCACGCTTGTCCATGACTTGGCCTTGGTAGACCGCCCTCAACAAATACGGAACTTTTCCACCCTTCAATCTGACAAGGACATCACCCTCTCGCGCTGTCCACGGACAGAGTCCATAGTTGTATCTGTACTTGTGTGCCTTCTTGCTCTGGTCTGCTTTATGCGGAGAAAAAAAGAAAAAGCACGGCTCAATGCACGAGGGGAGGTCTCTGCTTATGAAACTTTCAAACTTCTTTTCGTCGCCGTTTGTTGTATCAGTAGTAGTAGCATCGCCAGCACCGCCACCGTCAGTCGAGTCTGTTGAGGGACGAGAAACAGGTCTCAACGTAAGCTGATACGTCGCCGGTGCGTATCTATAGTGCGCATTGACATGGTCATTCAGAATGCCCCGCAAACTCGCGGGATCCGGAGCTGGTTCCAGGTAGTTTACACCCTGGAGAAGCCATGCTCCTGAAAGTGCACAGGGGTCGAACATGTTGTGGTAGGCTTCACTGGTCGACATGTTCATGTTAAACTGTGTATGTGTCTTCGAAGAGTTGGGTTCAGTTTGATCTTGTCGTGGAGAGGACGGTAAAGGGACAAGCTTGGCGGGGGGATGGCCAATGGCGGAGATTTTCCCGATACGGACCCCGGAGAGGACGAGTTCGAGGGGGTTTGAAGAAACAGAGCGGATAAGAGAAGTTGCTTCTTCTTCTTTTCCGTCAGAAGATTTGACGGGTGAAGCACCATGGACAAGACCAAAAACTTGTTCAACCAGCGTCATTTGCGCCAGCTGAGCGTGGCCTTGCGCTCCGATAACCCAGGAAGGGGTCCCTGCCTCGACCGAGGCATCCCCTCGGGAATCCTCATCACAGAGAGTGCGTCGCCAGGCACGCGCCGGGTGGGCATGGACCAGAGACAGGATATCCAGCGAGCGATACTCGAGAATCCACCAGCGCGTAAAATCCGCCATGACTCTTTCCAGGGGTTTCTTGTAGTCTGGCCGCAACAGAGGCGGGATTTTATCGGCGATGCGAGTCTCCCTCCCAAATGCCAGGAGAGCAAATAACTTGTCGCGAGAATCCGTGGCTTTGAGATCCAACGCCTTGAGAAAGACTTGCAAGATGGGCAACATCTCAAGTTCAAGTTCGCCGCCGTCGGGTTGACTACGACGTCCTCTTCCCAGAGCGTTCCAGATCGCTGGCATAGCATCCCGAGTCTGCAAGTACCAGCGAGATTCGGCCGCATATTCAGGGGAGCTGATAACGTCGTTAACAGCAAGAAGCTCATGCCAGGGAATCGATTCGCTCGGGGAATACACGACGGCGGACCTCGACAGCGCGGCTTCTTGGATGACCCAGACGCGCTGAAACCAGGGGTGGTGGAAAAAGTTCTGCATGAAATAGCTAAAGTGCACATTGTTGCCCCCCTCTTCACCGCCAGCAGCTTCGGTGGCTGACGAGCTAAAAGTCGATAGCTTGATGTGGTGGGCAAACACCTCGCGCATGAAGCTGAGAGAATGTCTTTCCTTAGTCTGCGTGATCTCATCCAGCTTCTCTGCAGAGAGGCTATGTTTTGTGCCAGAACAGGTGCAGTGCTCTCCCCCAGCACAGATCCGGTGGTTGCAGTTGTAGATATCACGTATCAGTCGGAGAGCCTCGTCAAGAGCCAGAACGTGGTCATCAAGCCAGATGTGTACCATTTCCGCACGGGCGTAGATGGAGCCCATCATAGCCACCTGGTGGCCTCGCTCCTGTAAGTCCTCCTGGTTGATGCACACGGCGTCGATCCAGATGCGAAGGGGTTTATCGACGTGCTGGCAACGAAGACGACGGATGGCGCGGTTAAGCGTCGGGGATATACCCACAGTACCCAACATACCGTCGCCTTCAATAATCATGGGAATCTTTTCCGAGGAACTCCCCCAAAAGTACGACAGGGCTTGAAAGGGAGGTTGCGTCTCTCCCGGCTCGGCAAGGTCGACGAATTCGAACTTGGCTTCAATGTTTGCCCCTGGCGCATCATCTGGCTTGACCACCAACACACGGATTTTCCGTCCCTCTCCGGAGAGAGGCTGATAGACCCTCCCCTCATTGGGAACCACCACGGCAGGATTTTTTGGAGAATCTGTCGCACGGCGCGCATCATACTCAATCTCGATACTTGCTTCCAACACAATGTTGACCCAGCATCGGAAATGCGCTCTCGGCACAAGCTGGATGATATCCCCCGGCTGCACTGCTCGCAGCCAGGATTCGATACGCAAGCCGGAATTCTCAGTAGTAGTAGTATCCCAACGCCTGGTGAGTCGCGAAAGCTGTGGCTCTCCGGCCGGGTTGCTGTGTATTTCGATGATTCCGATATCGCTCCGTCCGTGTGGGCGACGGAGAGAGGTCTCGAACCAGGTATGTGGCTCGGACTTGTCATTTGCCCAGCCTTTTTTTTTTTTCTGTTAGCTTACAATCAAGAACTATGAGGTGAGAGAGGGGGAGGGGGGGTTAAATTGTACCTTGATCGCGGGAAATGGTTCTAAAAGTCACGCTCGTCACGGCGAGCGCGTCGGGCGGGACGGTAAGCTCCAGGTATGGCCGCCGCGGACAGTGTTCATAGACTTGTACCGTGTCTCGACGAGTTGATCTGTGAGTTTTGGGGATCATTGTGGGCAGACAAAGTTGGACAAAGCTGTAACGTCTGGTAGGGCACGGAGGAAATGGTGATGGGTAAAGATTGGGCACTTGTTTCCAGACGGGCTGGGGCCGAGCGGGGATTTTTATCATCCTCCCAGCACTTTTTTATCTCTGATCAGTTAGTGGTTGGAAGGATTCAACTTTTAAAGAGACCAATAAGCTTCTCAGTCTCGCACTCGCAGAACAGTCACACACACATACACACACACACACCCACACGCACCAAAAGATGGGTTGCAGCACGTCTCGATTGGTTCACATGCAGTCTACCTACCTACCTACCTACCTACCGTGCATATGTCTGTCTGTGTCTTCTCTCCCCGCATTTGCTCTTGTCTGGACTCCAACTTTTCTCTCTGTAGGACTCAAATTTCTTATCCAACCAACTCTAAGTAAGGCAAAAAAAGAAGAAAAAAAGAAAAGAAAATGGGGGATTCAGGCAGCGATAATGTATGTGGTTGCAGAGAGTTTCTGATTTTTTACCGGCCCGACCACTACATGGCGAATCATGATACCTACTTGCATCTTTCAAAAGTCCATTGCCACTATTTAGTAATTCTAAGACTTTTTACCTTTGATAGAAATTTCATTGCATCGTTGGAACCCCTCCAATAATACAAGCGGTGCCAAACTTCTACCTCACCATGACAACAAAAGACCATCATCCACTCGGTGGATAATGAAACTGTGCATCCTCCGAGTGAGACACATAACCCCCTCCACTAGACATCCCCCCTCGCTGCAAATTGTCTTCTCGTATCCATCCATTGACACCGTGTCCATAGCCGCGAATAATCTGATCAATCGAGCTGTGATCGTGATCCATCCCACCGTTCATGCTCCCCATTGTGAATCCTGTTCCGTGAGTCGGCCCTGGAAACGCAGATGATGATGATGATGGGTGAGCCGAATTGAGGGAATCCGCGTGTCCCGAGTTCATATTCATGTAAAGCTGGGCCAACATATCATAGTTGGGGTCCCCCGACGCGGATTGACCAGCATAGTTCCCCATGTTGCTGGCTTGCTGGTGATTGCCCGTGACTGCGGCCGAAGCTGCATGTCCCGGGCTGGAGTAGCCCGCTATGTGGTGATCAGTCGAGGCGCCATAAGGTGATGTCAGGAATGCTTGAGAATATTGAGTAGGCGTAGAGGTGCCCGTGTGCAGTTGGGGGGAGAAAGAAGTCGCAACTGGTTCGAAATGTAGTCTAGAGCTTGTCTGACATGGCGAAGCTGGGGGCTGCAAGACATTGTTGTGAAAACCTCGGAATACTTCGCCACTGGTAACCTGAGAAGGTAGGTTGATGCCAGCGTCTGCCAACTGGACCTTACGGAGGGGCGTGGGCGACGACGCGCCGCTGTTGACTGACGGCGTATGCCAGGGATGATGACTTGTTGCTGCTCCGGTCGATGACGGTCTGGAGCTCGGGGTGGACGGTGTCGCCAGATTTGGCTGCAAAAACCGTGGGCTGGGTGTTTCCCTCGGGGGGTGCGAGCTATGTTTTTGTGTGAGGGGCGATTCCGGGGACGGCATGACTGCGTTTGCTCTGGCCTTCATAAAAATGCTATCCACATGCTCTTTGACAGCATTCTCCAGCTCTTTAAGGCAAAGCTCCTCATTAGGTAACAAACTGCCGTGACCGAGAAACTGATTTTCGGGAAGAGAAGATTTGAGCGCCGTGTGAAGCCTTTGCCGGAGCTCAGTAAGGCCGGAAATGTGCTCTCGATGGACCTCATGCAACTCCACCAGTGGCTCAAAGTCTTTGGGATTGTTAGTATCAGAGTGTTTCGGCACGTATTTAGCCAATGACTCACCTGGTTTTGGGATGACCTTGTCGTTGGGGAATAGATCCCGCCAAAGTGTGTCCCATTCATAATGAACAGCGCGGTTTCGAAGAGCTCTGCTGACAGACAGACTGACAGTTTCACCTTCTGACCCCGGGGCTCTGTCATTGTGGCGAATTTTACACACCGCCTCTTGTCTCATGTGCGCATCACGAGCCTCGAGAGTCGTGAATTCTTCAAAACACCTAGGGCATGTGTGGTACTGAAACTTGTACCGGCTGTGAGCATGGTTGATGTGCTTTCTGGCGGACACGTCAGCGTTCAGCCCTCACCTGTCCGGGTTGATTCGCGACTTGAACCACTTACTTCAGTTCAGGCATGTTCACAAAGGGCTTTTTTACACACCTATCATACCTATGGTAGTTGAACTTGAGGGGTTCCCGTTTTCGAAAAGGGCATGGGTAAAGTTGTCCAGTCTTGGCTTTCTTTTGGCTGCCTAGCCCACGCGACCAAGGCAAGTCTTGTCGGCCATCCTCATCACGTCCTTCATCTGGTTCCCTGCTTCCATCACCGTCCTCGTCCTGTTTGGAGACGTTGCGTCGTTTTGAAGAAGATGCCGGGGGTGAGCTGTGATCACTACTTCCAGCAGGTGTGCTCACCGATGTGCTGGAGCCGTCGCCAGACGCACCGGTGACAGAAAAGGGCAGCTCCACAAGGACCCCGTTGGAGCGGTGGACGTCGAGAGACAATGTGAGTCGTTCCAGACAATGAGACACAGATTCGAGGATGTCCTGAGGGGGGTGGGTATCCCCGAGATTAATGTTGAACGCTGCTTCCAAGACCGCTCTGAGGGCCCTCAGATCCCGTTCCTCCGAGCAATTTTCGTCGCTGTTGGTGTTCCGGAGAGAAGGCTCGTCGGCGTCGGAATCAACTGCCATTTCGTTCACGCGCCTGGACGTCAACGCGGACATGCTCGAGTCCTGGCTATCCGGGGAGTGCATGTCGACAACGCAGTGGTCATCCTCATGATGGCCCAATGTGTCTTCGGGTATGCCAGACGAGGGATCGGCCCGGTTGGCGGTCACGGCTTGCTCAATGACGTACTGCATGAGATAATCCTCCCTCGACTTCTTCTCGGCCCAGTCACCCGACTCCACTTGACGCAGGTTGGATGGAGGAGGGGGTCTGATGGCATTCGCTATGGAGTTGCGCGCTCTCGAGTTGAGGGGGGACTGGGGCCTGCCTGAAAGTGGCGATTGGGGACGGGGAGCTCCGATTGGTGTCTGAGGTCGGTGGCTGCGATGAGGGGTCTTGGAGCGCTTGAGGAGTGGAGACTGCGCTCTGATGGCCGGAGATCGTGTGAATTCGCGATTATGAGGAGGAATCGGCAAACCAGGAACGCCAGGGAGACCCGAGTGTCCCGGGAAGCTCGAAATGGAGCTCCGTGGTGAGCCATGGAGTGAGTGACCGGCATCCCGGTCGAAAACGGTGGAGGGAGTCCCAGTTCGGGTAATCGAAGGAGAAGGCTGCGGGGCTTCGTGGTGATCGGGCTTGTTTGGCGGAAGGGACGATCTTTGCAACGGCGTGTTGTAGGAAGGAAGAGCGACTGCCTGCAAACCCATGCCTGTGCCCGCATGCTCCAACAACGAAGCCCCTCCATGATAATGGTCCGACATATCCATGATGAATTTGTTTTTGCCGCGAAAGAATCGAGAGATGCATCCACTCAGGTCCGGTCACCAACAAACTTAAGAACCTGGCCCGGGCTCAAGCCAAGCTTCAACTGTGCCGCAACTGCGACCCGAATGAATGAATGAATGAATCGGCGTGATGGGATGCATCACATTGCAGAGTGCAGCGCGCTCGTGCCCTGCCATGTGTCAGTGGCCTGATTGGTTCACAATCATCTCAGATCGCATCGCCCCGTCGTTGATGTGGACGGCGCGATAGCCACGTCGACAAACCCCGAGACTGCGCGTGGGGCCACCATTGGTCAGGAGAGTTCTCCTGAGAGCAAACATCTTAGAAACTCTCATTCTGGGATTGAGGTTACCAAGTACTGGTAGCTCACTTATAAAGACCTCAAAGATGATGATGGTGATGGAGTCAAAGGTGGGTGATTTTCTGTTGTTCTAGTATAAAAGACGGTGGTGGAAGCGGTTGCTAGTATAGGTAGCATGGGAAATTTGATTCTCACCTTCTTTTCCACAACATACTTGAACAAAAACAACCATCGGCAAGCTCCGTCGGTTCCAAGGCGATGGAAGTGGAAGAAAATCAGAATGCAGTTGCCAAGAGGTTGGACTCACGCCCGCATCAAAACCTAGCGCTTGGCCTTAAGATTAACTTCAAGTTTGTTAGCTCCATGCTCCTCAATTTTATTTACGACACCACTTCGGTCCAGGATCGGTTACTCCAAGCTCCCGAAAAGGATATAGACCGGATCACCGCTGAGCGAATGACGAGAATGGACAAAACAGTAATCTCTGCGTTTGGAAATATGGGATTGCCAAATTCAAGGCAAGACCGGGCAGCCAGCAAGTAATGTGAAAGCTGGGCCGCACTGCGGTGTGACGGGCAGAAATCAGGGAGGGGTGCAGCGTGTGGAGATTGGCTGAAATAGCATAGGTTAGCATAGGTTGGGGTCTCCAATCCGCTCCGATCGACATGTCGGGTACCAACAATACATTTGGGTTTCTTTCTCACCGAATTTGCCTGTGACGTGTCAAGCTGTGACGAATGCCTTTTTCTCCCACCCGCTCCGAGGGCACATTTCCCGCGGTTGCCTTGCGCATTGTCGTCAAGTGGCTGCAAGCTAGTAGGCCGACGTTTCTCTGGAACTTGGCCGGGCGGTGCGGGGGGAGCGTTCGAATCGGGCAGGCTGGGAATTTACAGCGGATGTGTCGAAAAGGCTCTGCGGGTACCTGAAGGATCCGCATCACCTGCAGCCCAAAAATCCCACCCAACCCTTGAAACTGGAATGCCGGATTCGACAGAAATTGTGCCCACCAGCAGATTATGTCGTGCAGGATGGACTGTCCAATGATGTCCAGACACTTTTCCGACCTCACGTGTCTCAAGGTTGCTGCGAGCGACACTGTGACCAGTACCTATGTTTCGTCCTGTTTACTTAACCAGCATTGCAGAGCCATGACCAACGGTTCAAGGTGCTCTTTTCTCACCTTCTTGTCTATCTCCTCCGACGCGAGCAATTCGGAATGGAGAAAACCGAGAAGTTGAACTGGTTACCATTGAATCCTATCATCCATACGTCCCCTCCAAGCCAACCCAGGCCCCGAGTTGGCTTCGGTACTTCGTACCTTGCAGAGGGTGTTGGCTTGTGGCTGGGCAGCTTACTGGTAGTTGGCTTACTTGGGTTAGTTGAGCTTAGATGAGTTGGCTTGATCAGTCGAGACCGGCAACAAAAAAGCTCAACTACCCGGCGCCAAGATCCAAAAGGCACTATCCCAACCGGTCAGCGCATGAAGCGACGCCCCCTAGAGGCCCAGCTGAGAGGTTTGGTTATTGATGAAGTTTAGAACATCATGCTACTGCAACTCAGCTGCCTTGTCGGGCAACCAATAGCCTTACTGCGTAGTAAGCATAGAAAGGCGGCTTGCTACTTAGGGATAACATTACGTACCTGAACTTAGAGGAAGGCGGAAAGAGATAAAAAGGTTGAAGTCTGCGTCCGGTTCTGTTCACCCTGATTAGTTCATGTTCCAATCCGAGTTCGAGAGCAAGTCCGCGAACTGTCCTATGCCGCGAACTGTCCTATGCCGCGTACGTCAATGTCTACCAGCCGCACTTTGTGGTTGAATCCCTTCTCAAGTCCATTCCTGCCGCAGCGTCGGCCACAAACCCGCTGCTACCAGAGCCTTCTAACACCACCCACACGGTGAACGCCGATTTTGACCCCCACCACGGCGCCGTGGTGACGCCCGAGCTGATCCACGCCGTTGCCGATGCTGCCCACTTGGATGGAGAGACCTTGGAGGCCGGTGAGTCCAAAATCAACCTAACCGTCCAACGTCGTTATCTGTCAGACCTAGCTGCGCTCGGCAAGGTCAAATGCATCCACTAGGTGGATGCACGCAAGCTGCGCAACAACAACGTGGCGCAAACAATTCTTCGTCTGATGAGGCTGTCGACCCTATTCAGAACACGCTGTACAGACCGTCTGCGTTGCTGACGCAGGGTTTGACAAGGGCTCCGTGGAGCCTTCTGATGTGCCTGCCGCCTTCAAGACCGCTGCCGGTGGCGTTTGCGTCAAGCATTTGTACCCCCTTGGTTGCCCATCAAGCACCGCCGACCCAGATGGCCACGGTACCCACGTATGTGGCTCCGTCCTGGGCGACGACACCTCTGCTATCACGGGTGAGCGTATCCAGCGTACTGCAGTCAAGGCTACACTCGTCGTGCAATCGGTGCTTGACTTGCGTGGCGGCCTCGGCGGCCTCCCTAGTGACCTGCGCACTCTCCTCCGGGTTCCCTACACCGAATACGGAGCCCGCATACACACCAACAGCTGGGGTCATCCCTTCCGCCAGGTCGAGTACAACGGCGATTCGCGTGAGGCTGATGACTTTGTCGCCAAGAACCGCGATATGCTTATCCTGTTCGCGGCCGGCAACGACGGCAATGGATACTGCTCCTGCTGACGGCGTCAACGACCGCGCCCAAATCGGCTCGGTGGCGGCAGCCAAGAATCGTATCTCGGTGGGTGCGTCTGAGTCAATTCTTGACAGCATCGACCTCAAGTACGAGCTGATGGGCTACCCCAAGGCACCGGTCAACACAGACAAGGTAGCCAGCAGTGCGCACGGCATGGCTGCTTTCTCGTCTCGTGGGCCGACTGCCGAAGGCCGCATAAACCGGACGTGATCACCTCTGGGACTTGTATCCTCTCCACCCTCAGCGCCCGCGCCACCGATACCAAGTCTTGGGGTGAGAGCAGTGATCCCAAGTTCATGTATTCTGGCGGCACCTCCATGGCCACGCCTCTGGTGACCGGGTGCTGTGCTGTAATTCGCGAGACGCTCGTCAAGAACGGCACCCCCAATCCCGGCGCCGCCCTCATCAAAGCCGTCTTGATCAACGGCGCGGTCGAGCTCAATGGATAATACAACCTACTGAAGCCGGACCCAGTCCTAATGAGAGCAGCGGCTGGGGACGCGTCGACGTCGCCAACAGCGTGATCCTGCCAGCAGCTAGTGAAACCTCCTCCGCCTCCCAAGGCATCAATACAACTGCGGAAAAGACCTCAGGCTTCCGCGACGAAGACCACTCCGCTGCTCTCGACACCTTTGAGGAATTCTCCTTCAATATTTCCATCACTGACTCCCAGGGCAGCGGCAGCGCGCCGCCCCAAAGGCCCTCAAGGTGAACCTCGTATGGACAGACCCCGCTGGTGAGACGCTCCAAAATGACCTAGACCTGATCGTCGTGTCACCCCCGACGGCAAGGCGGAGCGGCATGGCAACCAGCGCACGCTCGAGATTTAGTCAAGACGAAGGCGGAGCGGGACGCCGAGGAGAAGGCGACGCCCAAGGATGGACATGCGGCCGAGCCTTTTGACGGGAAGAACAATGCTGAGCAGGTGGTGTGGACGGGGCTCCGGCGGGAGAAGCGACGGTGATTGTGAGGGGACACAATCCCTCATCGGTAGAGGGCCAGACTTTTTGCGCTGGTTTGGAAGTTGTACTAGGTACCTGCCTCCCTTGGGAAGGCACCTAAAGCGAGGTTACGTATACTTGCCACCTGTACCGGACAGTCCAGGTGCTGGAAGGTTGTTAGCGTGGAGCTGGCTGGGATGGGTGTTCCGGGGGCGTCGTACAGTGCGAAAAGGGACATCCATCTGGGAAAATTGAACTCGAAACCTACACTGGGGACTAAGCAAACCTAAAGTCCGCCATTGAATGTCAACGTAGTCGAACTATGCCTTAAACCATGTTTGAATGCCACCTGGCCTGACCCGGAGTCTGACGCAGTCTTCCCTTGCCGTGACGTGTCTCTCGTTCGTAGCGCAATTCTCGGCCTCGCCTGTTGGCTGCGAGAGGGACTTCAGCGTGGATTCAAAGACTTGTGCGTACTGTGAATGTCAGCATAATTAATCAGAATGGCCAGATCCCCCTCACGAGGTCCACGACCAGCGCTTCGCATCAGCAGACCCCGACTTGTCATGGTCGAACATTCTCATGGCTTACAAACTATAGACAGATGCCAAATTGGTGCTTCAGGTCATTCCTGTGGACCCAAAGTTTGTTGACGGACGGAGGAGCTAGTGGGTCCGCAAATCAATGAGCGCCTGACCACTCGACACTGCGCGGTGAAACCGGGAGCATAAAGTAGGCCGATGCCAGTGTTTCGTTAGTCGCTTGTACGCAATCCGACATTGTCAACGCTGTATTCGTAGGCATTCCCCAGGTCTTGTCGGGGAATTTGATGTCATCCAAGTGGGAATCCTGCTCATCGTAAGCCGCGATCCAGAACGGAAAACCGCGTTGAGAGTTGGCTGGTAAGGCATGCTCGCGCCTTCCCTCGCTCCGGGGTGGCCCGTGCCTTCCTCTGACTTCTCAAGACACGGACTTGGAAGGAGCGACCGATTGGTGCATAAGGACACTCGGCGTCACTTTCCACGAGTAAAGTAATGAGAGAATAGTTCCGGCGCAAAAGGCCGTCGATTTCCATGCGTGAGCATGTGGATTAAGATTGGAATATGTACAACAGCGCGTTATATTGCAATAATATGGCCCCGATGTGGACGCCATGCTCGCCATAATCATGTCAGCTCCACAAAAGGAAATCGGGACAAAATAAACATTCCCCGCATTGCACTCCTCCCAGAGCATCGTCCTCTTTCCTCGTAAAATTTCATCATGCGTCTGTACTTATGTACCACTCCACGCCAGCAAGGGGTATCCTGTAAAACTGATTGAGCATTGGGATGGATTTCTTGTTTCTCCCGTCCCAGAGGCGGTTTAGACCGCGGCACGCTTCTCTTCTGCGGCCTGGGCGGCGAAGGTTGTGGTGGGCTTCCACTTGGCCGAGGTACGGGGAGTGGTCTCCTCCATCATCTTGTCGACCTGCTCGAGCGAGAGACCCTTGGTCTCGGGCACAAGGAAGTAAGTGTAGACGAGGGCGCAGGTGCAGAGGCCACCCCAGACGAAGAACACAGACGACTTCAGATTGCCCTTGCTAGTGCCAACCATGTAGGGGGTGATGACAGCAATGATGGTATTCCACAGCCAGTTGGAGGCGGTCGACAGGCCGACACCACGCGAGCGGATGGGCAGAGGGAAGATCTCGCCAATGACAATCCACGCGCCGGGACCCCAGGTGGAGGCGAAGAAGAAGATGAAGATGGCGATGAAAGCAATCTGGGCGTTGACGGCCGAGATGTTGTTGGCAATCGAGTCCTTAGTGCCGGGGATGGGTGTCGTGTGGTTGAAACCGACAGTTACACCAATTATGGCAACGAGAAATTGGCAGATAAGCATGCCGAGAGCGCCGTACAGAAGGATAGTGCGGCGACCCCATTTCTCAACAGTGTAGAACGAGATGGGAGTTGAGAGGACGTTGATGATGGTGAAGATCATCGAGATCAAGAATGTGTTGCTGATAGCGCCCGTGGACTTGAGGAAGGGAGTCGAGTAATAAAAGATGAAGTTGACACCAGTCCTATTTGCTTTGTTAGTTTGCAAAGAATCGAAAATTCTGCATGCATCAGTAACTTACCATTGCTGCATCATCTGCAGGGAGGTGCCAAGGATGGTCTTGCGGAGGTTGGAGTTGCCGTTCCAGAGCGAACCCTTGAAGCAGTTGGCCCAGCTGCCGAACCAGGTAGTGGAGGGGATCAGCTGGCGCTCGTACTCTTCGTTGGCGACGATCTCAGCAAGCTCGACCTGGATATACTCGGAAGATTGGGGCTGGCCACGGAGGCGGGAGAGGGCAGCGGTGGCCGCGGCAATGTTGCCACGCTTGACGAAGTAGCGAGGAGAATCGGGCAGGAAGAAGAGACCGCCGGCGAGAATGATAGCCCAGATGAATTGGATGGCGATGGGAATGCGGTATGCGCCAGTGTCTGGACGGCCCTCGGTACCGTAGACCACACAGGCAGCAAGCATGATACCAATGGTGATGCAGAATTGGTAGCCGGCAACCAGGGCGCCACGAACTTTGCGGGGGCACTGGAAATGATGTTAGCAGGGAAATTACAAGCAGAGAAGAACAAGAGGGGGGGCTTACAATTTCGGACATGTACAAAATGACGATAGCAGACTCGAAACCGACACCAAGACCGGCGATGAGACGACCAGTGACAATGGCAGCGAGGGGATCACCAGCACCAGTGATCATCTGAATAACGACACCGGCCATGTAGATGAAGCAGCCCATAATGACAGTCCATTTGCGGCCAATGAAGTCGGCGACATCGCCGGCAATGACAGCGCCGAAGAAGGTACCGCAGGACAGGATAGAGACGATCAGAGAGGTGTGGGATTCAGAAACGGCCTCGGCGCCGGGATACTCGACGGCGTCGATGAAGATTCGGGACCCGAGGACACCGTTGATATAACCGGAGTCATAGCCGAAGAAGATACCACCAAAGGACGCGAAGGCGCAGATCAGGTAGGCCTTCCAGGTAACTGGGGCCTCGATGCGCTCGACATCCTGAGTACCCGTCAGGCCGTGGACGTGAGTGGCCTGCGGCACGCTCGTCTCCTTCTCGTGGGCGGCGTCCGACATTTTGCTCCGTTGGCAGTGACGCCAAAAAAATTGACGGGAATTGGCGTGAGTCCAAGTAGTTGAGCGAGGAGGGTCCTTCACGTTGGGAAGGAGCGGGGGAGAGGAGTGCTGGGGAGGAGGGATGGAGGAGACACAACGACCACGGCAATAATAAAGCAAGCAGCCGGGACGCACGTCTTTATGAACCTTTGGTCTCTGGACGGCAAACGGTTACATGAGCTGCGGTGTTCCAGGTTTTGGAAGCTTGTCCAGCCCCTGCGGACGGTTAGCGCAGCCCAGCCAGTCAGGAGCACCGGAAAGCTGGGGAAAAGTCGATTACCCCCGACTTGGCAAAAACGCGATACTTGGGGTATTTCGCCGCTGTCCCGCCGGGGTCGCGTGAATTCTTGCTGCGGGGACCCACGAAAGGGCGACGGTGGCGGTCCTAGGTAGCCCTTGTGGGATGAGGGACGCGATGCCATCGGTGGAGCCGTTGGAGCTCTCCAAGAGTCCAAAGTCGTACCTGCCCTCTACCCCAACCCCAGGTCATGGATCCCATGCAGAATACCGCCGAGTGCTGCGGGCCAACCCTGGACGGGCATCGCATGTAACCCAATGGAACGCAACAACACCAACTCGTTCGCTGGTCAAACGCAGTTCCATTGGACCCCGCAGCACCGAGCAGTCCAGACTGCTGCAATTGTCACGGGCAGTCTCGAGCAGGGTCATCAGGCAGCATTGTCCTCGATAAATTGGCCGAGTCGGTCCGGCGTGCTGCATTCTGCTCCCCGTTGAGAATGTGCCTTCGATTCGTTGAACTGTACCTGGTCCAGAGGGAAGGGGGGGTTGCACAGGAGGGGGGCGGAACGGATCTCTGTAATTACGGTATAATACGCCAAAATCATCCCATATGAAGTAAAAGGGTGAAGGCACCAAGTATACACTGCACCCGTTACGTAGGTCGAGAGAGACGTTGTAAATGGCTCCGCTTATCGCCACAGATCTGGCCGAGCATTTCACCTAGCGACCCCTCTAGCCCGGCCATTTTTTTGACGCTAGAAGCATTCTGTGGCCCCCGCTGCCGAACCGAACCGATTTGCTCCAATTGAGGCTCCCCGCGGGTCCTTCTAGCCCGCCCACGCAACTGGCGCCACATCTCTTTTTCTTTGCTTTTGTATGGCGCCACCTTCCATGTCCCGCTCTAACTTTGATGATTCAGCCGACAGGCCTCGTGGCAGCCCGCGACCTGTCTCAGACAGTTATCTTCCAGCTAACGGGAAAAAATGATTTTCCAATACGTGGAATTACGCTGCCGTAACCTGCGCCAAAAATCCCAAGTCGATGTTTTCCTCGACGGCGCTGCCGCATCCAACCTCAGTCATGGCCTGGTCATTTGACGCCCGACCCACGGAGCTGGTTCGTTTACCCACTGGGACTGGGCGAATCCGAGGCAAAGGTTTGCAGCCACCCGCACACCATCATGAAGCAGTGCTGCACTCAATTCGCCGAGAAGGGCTGTCCCATTCATCCCACCGCCGGCGCTCTGGTTGCTGGGAGCTCTCTAATTGGCTCCAGGTCGGAAAGTGCCACGGAGGGTGGTGGAGGTGACCAAGGTGTCAGATCAGGATTGCAAGGACTCGTCGGTTAAAAACGGTCCTTTTCTGGGGACAGTTTTTTTTTACCAGCACCCATTTTGTCGAATGCTCCGCTCCCCGATCCTGGTCAACGATCCCCCTCTCCCCCCATCGCGCTTTCCCCACGGGCAGACTTCCCCAAACTGAAGCCCACCGCGCCAGTGGGCAAATTTATCTTCTCAAAAATCTGCAATCTCGTTCCTGAAATCGATGCAAGATTAACAGGTAACAGTGACATACAAAGAGCAAAACAAAGCCTAGCAATTTCCTGTTGTAATGTGGCATGGAAAGCCCCTGGTTCCTTTTTTTTCCCTGCCATCTGATCGGTGGATGACATGAGTGGCTGCGATCACAAACTTCAAACGGTGGCCGGCATGGGCTTTGGTTGGCTGAAATTTTCTGGGGAAACCTTTCTTCTTTCTGCGCTTACCAGGCGTGCCAGGGCCAAACTCGATGGCCCCAAACTCAAAGGCGCATGTCATCCAAGACAAGACCAGGGAGCCATGCTTTCACTGGCCAGGGCCTCCAGGGGGACCAAACGAAAAGGAAAAAAAACGATACCAGGTCGCTCGCGCAACGTAACCTCTGACCGATCACGTCGCTGGGAGTTGTGCACTTGACAGCAAACAGCTTCAGGAACTTTGTCCCCTCCCCTTGCTTCGGATTTCCCGCGGCAACCAGGTTCGGCCGAAGTCAGCCGCCGCCATCATGTGCCTCGGGTGCATTGTCCTGTTTTGTCCTCCGGCGACATGGCCAGTGTTTGCTCGGTGCTTGGTTCGCCTTGCTGGATGAAGCGAAGACGCTCGCCACCATCCATCACAGTGCTGAGCTCCGCGAAAGCCCCGGTGAAGCCCCGTCTCCCCGCACTTCCCAAACTCCTGGTGGTCCGAGCAAGCGAGCCCCACGAGCCTGTGTTCCAAATCCGACATCGACGTTTGGGTCAGACAGCCCCAAAAAGCACTATTCTCATACTTACTCGTGTCACGACTAAGTTCCAATGACGTCGGAACTGTGCAGGCTGCACCGTAGGGGTTTTTTTTTTTCCCTACCCAGAGTGTCATGAATCGTCAGATCTCGTGGCGCGCTGCATCGTGGTAATCATGCCTAGCCGAGGCACGCTCAGGGTTAACCTCTTTTTCGTCTCAATTGCGACCGCCACCACCACGCCTTTCTCCAATCCAATGGAGGCTGCCGCTTTGCGTCCCGTTTGGCAGCGAGAGACCCCGACAACCATGGGGCAGTCCGAATGAGGATTTCCAGGTATCATTGCGAAGGAACCCGGCTCAGCATGCAACAGCGCAGCGTTTCACTGAACCAACAGCAACAGTCGCGTGGGCCGCCTCACTACCACTCGTTGTATAGAAAAGGGAGGCCGCATGCCAACCCGTTGAAGTGATTGTACAGGCATCTGCACGTCTACACATATGTCCCATCAAATCCCGCCGACGGAAGAAGCCAGCATGTGGTCGGGTGATTTTGGGCGCGCCTGTCGTACCAAACTGCAAACAACGAGACATGGAAACCAGCCCATACACGATAGCGGCAGCTTGCCGAGCCTTTGGGATGAAGGCGGGAAAAGAGCGTGTGCGCACTGCCGAAGGCAAGCCGGCGGCAAGCTAAACGCCTTTTCTTAGCGGTTGGACCATACCAAACAACCCAAGACTCCAGAGCCGTTGACCTCTGCCGGCTCGACGGCTTGGCCTGCGCCAAGAAAAACGTTCCAGTTCGTGTGGCCATGGATAGTTTGCGCGAAAATGACCTCGTCACGAAACGGTACGGGACGAATTAGGTGCACTTGGTTCCGATACAGGTCAGAATTCAGAACTCCGAGCAAGCGCCGCGGCTCAAGGTAGCTGTGGCTTGCAGAAATTGAACCGGTGACCCGCGCATTAACCTCCAAGAGGGATCACAGCGGCTGCGTCCGTCCGCGCACAACACGACCCCTCCGAGCATGGATCCGCCGCCCGCTTTCCCCCGCCTTGCTGACGTCGAAAAGGGCAAAAAAACCGGCCACGGTCCCTCGGTCTCCGCCAGGGTTTTAAATCGTCGACGTCGGCGGCGGCGGTGCCTGACGAATCGGCGTGGGTCAAGACAGTTTGCCTCTTTCTCCATTCGGTCCGCTGCAGCGAGATCGCCGAGTTCTGCCATCTTTGCTGATTTTTCTTTTCGAGGAATCGAATCGCCGCTGTTTGTCGCTTACTCCAGGCCGTCCGCCACCCGCTGTCCACGTTCCGAGGGATTCGAGGCCCCTTGTCGCTGTTCCGCGTCTAGTAGCGTTCTAGGAATCGAGAAAACGGCCAGTTCCGTGATCAGCGGTACCAATGGACGCCAAGAACGCCAGAATGAAACGGCAACATCTCAGTGTTAACGACAATGGCTGGGGTGAACGATTGCGGTCGACGGTTTATCAGGGACCAATTCGAGCTGGCCCAGTCATGAAGTGTCGAAGAATATCAACAAGGCTCTTTATTCCATATCCATTCTTCATCTTCCCACTCTCATCTGTTTGCTTCCCTGTTTCTGCCACCCCTTGTCTCATCCGAATGCGGGGCACCCATCGAAGGAAAAAGCTTGGTGAGTGGCGCACCCGCAGGCAGGCAAGCTTTTCCTGTTGTGGGGGGGCTGCGGCGCTGATCGCTGAGGGGGGCAGCGGTGTGTGCTCATCGGCAACCACCAAGTCGGAAAAATACGCTACAAGCATGGATCGCTAGAACGTTTTCCCCCGTTCCAAGGAGATATGGAGTCGAATGGGTCTAGCGCTATGTCGGGATCATCATGCCATTGCCATGGGCCGCACAATCTATTGCAGACTTGACAGAGGAGGTCCTATCTATTTCGACCCCAAAACCAAATGGCGGAGGATTGGCAGCGCCGCAACCCGACAAATTGGGCGGGATTACGCCGTTTCCTCGCAGGGAATCCTCCCGGAACCTGGGCACACAAAGTGCACATTTCATTCCCAACAAGTGTCATATTATTCTGCATTTTATAATCTCGGTGAGAGCAACTACTACGACCTAACATCTGGTCTCTGCATTTGCAGATTGGAAACCACTGGGCTGACGTGATTCGACCTTTTTTTGTGCTCCCTGATGCGCCCCGAAGAACAGTTCCGCATGCAGACGTCGTGTCAATGGAAATATGGGCTGCTGCAACTATTGAGACGGGTCAGATTAACAAATGACGACGATCCCTTGCGGGATGCAACTTGAAACGATGGTCGACGCGAGCTGCCGCAATCATGATGCGACGCTACACAGACACAAACGCGGCGAAATTATATTGTACAGTAGGTACACACCACACCGCAGGCTCCTGCACACCAGTTGAGTGGGATACGAAATAAATGTATAAGATAGCAGGAGCTGTGGTCCAGGGACGTGGCACAAGCTAGATACCTACCAACCAGACTGGCTAAGTTAGCACTGAATGAACTCCGACACGGCGAAAATAACGAGAGACCACATAGAGAAAGATAAATCTGGCAGACACCTAATTACTTCGCTGCATGCACGTGGATTTAATTTGGTTTTTTTTTTTTCATGTCTGCTCCCTGCTCCCTGTCCTGTTCTGTCCTGTCCTGTCAGGTACATTAAATAACATTACGAGATTTTTTTCCCGTTTTCCGTTGCCCTGTAATTAATTCTCGGCTGCTGGCAGAATTGGAGTTGGGCCGGCTTGTCAACACGCCAGACTGCAGACTGGACCAGACCAGACCCAGACCAGACCACCCGGGTCCCTGCGTGCGTGCATGCGTGCGTGCTAGCCAAATATTATGGAGTGAGGATAGCATGTAGAGGGGAGGGGCATTACCTACACAGGTTGAGTAGATGGATGAATCTCAACGTGTATGTTTGGTGTATGTTTTTCTAGGTATTATCTAAGTATCTTGACGATATGTCACTGCGTGCTTTCCCGTCGAAGAGTTGCCCGGGCCAGTTCAGTCCAGTCCAGTCCAGCCGGTAGGTGGGGGGGAAGAAGAAATATCCATAAGGATCAAACCTTCACTTTACTATACCTGCCGGCCTGTACTGTACTGTATGTACTGCATGCGCTGTACGATAACAAATTACAGCCCCATTTTTCACGCAAGGAGGAGGCTGAGCTGAGGGATCCTGGGCTGTTGTGTGCAACGCAATGATGCAGTCAATTAAGGCCAGACCCTGAAAAACGCCTTGTCGATAATTGCGGTGCGTCCACTACCTGCTGTGTACCTACCTACCTACCTACCTACCTACCTACCTAGTTCGGACTGATCTGTTTCAATCGGTAAATTGATGAGTACACGCATGTACACACCCGCACTGCACTACACGTCTGCACTGCAGGCTGCCTGTGTCTGTCTGTCTGTCTGTCTGTCTGTCCGTCCGTCCGTCCAGTCTCGCTGTTTTGTCTCAGTGTCATTTCCGTTCAGCCCGAATAGAACCCCCTTGCTAGGATTGACGGGAATGGTGGCCATTAGCGGAATTAAATGTCTTCAGTTTCTGTGGTCATGTTGCAGTTGCAGTTTGGTCTGGCCCAAAAGTGAAAACTCCGGTCTGGTCGGTGGCTGGGTTACCTAGGTACCTACCGACCTAGATTGTCTCGGGGGTCATGTTGGATTTCCATGTCTTATGTGGGCCGAGTGTGGTCATGTCTTGCTAAGAGAGGGTTCAAGTGGCGGGTTGTTGGATACCTATGTAGCCTTCAAAAGCATGGGGATAACCAGGAAAACTAAATCTTGGGGGGGGGGCATGGCACTGGTAACGCGCGAGCTCGTTTCTTTGTGGAACAAGGACTGTATGCACACAGTCAAGTCACATCTATCCCGATATATCAAAATCCTGCTCGCACGAGGCGGGTGGCAGAGAGAAGATAAGACGCAAATAAAGGACAACAGACTTCCGGAGAAAGGATTTCTCAAACGGGCGTCTTGCGCCCTTCGATGAGCCCAGGCATCTAGGCATCTAGCGCCCAAGCGACGGCCCAACAGTGAGAAGAAGTCCGTCTAGAACTTCCCACCCTGACAGTGAGACCTTTGGATGGAATTTTCTCTCCAAGATACCGTGTGTTTGGCGTACATGTATGTCAAAAGGCGAGGTACCTGAACATTTCATGTATAGCAAAAAGCGTAAGGTTCTTGACCAATTCCATCTTCCATATTTCGTGGGCAGTCAAAGTGGGACGTACCCCCTTAAGCTCCGGTGATCAACTATGGGGGCCCAGGGTAACATCGACGAACGTATTTACAACTAATCATGTGCGCGTAAGTCCTGGGAATAACACAGCTGCCGCACTCATTAGCAAGGGTCTTTCTTGTATCGTTTTTTTTTTTTCTCTCCAAGGCTGTACTTGGCAAAGGGGTGGACCAGGTGTTAAGCCAGACTTGGCTGCTGGCATGTGTCATATCGACCGACTGAAAATCGCTGCTCGCCGGATAAGTGAGCCCGCTTCAACGGTCACGGCAACCTATTCCTGAGGAGGCCTTGTGCTTGTGGGTACTGTGAAAATCATATATCAACAATCAAGGAGAACGGAATTTGAGACTCATCCTGGGGTCGCTGGCTGCCTACCTCGGTAGGTAGGTAGATAGGCACCTAGGTAGAAGGCCCGACCTCGGAGGTGATTCGGTCATCGGAAAACGTAATTTGAGGCGGGACGAACCCAGCCTTATATCACACAGTGATGTTTTCAGCTCATTCAAGGCTGCGATTGAAGGTCCCCTTCAGCTTAGGAATTAAGCTTACACGTCACCAGGGCAGCTGAAAAACCAAGATGGTGCACTACTGGCATTGAGGTGGATGTAAACAGATCTTGTGAAGAGTACCACCTAGTAGTCTCACCACGGAGAACATTCCAAAAAATAACATGACCACTAAAGAACATCTGTAAAGGGATGCAAAGGATAAATAGCAGTGCAGTGTGATCGCCCGCGATTTAGCTGGCTGTCTGTGAAGAAGATCTCGGCTGACGCTTTTGCCTTCATAAACGGCACTTGGACAAATGCCGGGCAACATGTAGAACTGTGCTCATTTGTGCTCTAGCTGCAGATGCCTCTCCAAAAACTCGGTCTTGATTTGCTCTTATACGACACGCAGAGCTCAGTAAGGTGCCTACTCAATTGTGTAGGTATGGGTGAAGTGGGCGTGGGCGTGGGGGCTAGAGCCGCATTGATCGATCCCAGCCTTATGGCCCCCAACACAGATTAAGGGGGGGACCTTCAAGCCGACAAGGCTCCGAAAACCCCGAGTTCGGAAAATGCTTTGATGCGGGGCAAACGAAATGGAAATTCATCACGGCTGTGAACTCCCCCATGTTGACTTCTCCACTTTTGTATTTGGTTGCCTTGCCGATCCTCGGTGACCTAGCCTGTATCCGTTTTCTTGCCAATTGGCACCAGTGAGTTTGCGGTCTGGTTAGTCATGGTGGCATCATAGGAATGGAGCATACCCCGCGCTTGAGGAATTTACATATCCAAAAGTTAAAGTCGTCACCAGATGGGGTTAAATATCAGGATCGAGTCCCTATCCTGGACCGCCATCATCAACTGCAGTAGCTTTCATCTCTCCTCTCAAAGTGCCTTAGCTTTAAATTCACAAAAGATGCCAAAATCTTCGTCTTCTTCCACCAGTGAAGTCTTTTCTTCTTTATGCGGGGAGGACGGCCTGGGGACCGTCTCTACCGCCAAAACAAGTATTGTTGGGCTCGAAACACCCAGCTCATCACTCCCGGGATTCTTCTCGCCGAAAGATGACGAGTTACGGCAAAGACACCTGATCCACAACACCTACTTGATCAGTGTGGAAACTGGGCACTGCCATCTTTCGGAAATTTTGTATCAACTGCCCTCATACCCACCAGAGATTGACGACAGCCTTTTGTGCTTTAAAAAAAAAAATGTGGTTGAGGGCTTGTTGGGGGAGGATTCAAACCTTGCCAGGTCCACGCAGCCGGAATTTTGACCAATCAGGTCGTCATTGGGAATCACGACCAGGGACATGGGGCGCATGCCAAGATCGCCTCTGAGGGGAGCTGAACATTACACCTGCGTTTTTTTATCACCGACTTCGACAACCAAACCAGACCAAACCAAACGCGCGACGACAACATGGACAATAACCAGGCACAAACTCACACAAAATTCACGATATAACCCACTATCAAAACGCACACAGCAGAAAGAAAACAAAAAGACAAGACAACATGGCGTCACCCCTATCCCCTCAAATTCCCTCAGTCTCACTGGAACTTTGTTCCCCAAATAACATAGCGTTGCCGGCGACCTCTAACCCCCCCCCCCCCCCCCCCCCCCACCCCCACCCCCCCCCC
>Ga0247765_1000122_pt1 | contig 60755 bp, 56 predicted proteins | sample UWRJL106311C6_FD_179949 | JGI IMG/M metagenome (GOLD analysis project Ga0247765, IMG submission 179949) | Plant litter microbial communities from Arlington Agricultural Research Station in Wisconsin, United States - UWRJ-L106-311C-6 | ecosystem: Environmental > Terrestrial > Plant litter >... | reverse complement strand
ATGTTCGTCCATGTTGGTGATGTTCCGGGGGAGGATGCGTTTGGACCGCAACTGAAAGTCCAAACGGTTGTAGAAATCTTCGTACGTGGCCTTGGTAGAACCGCGCGTTCTTGATCTTTCCAGCAATACGCTTTTCTTGGTCTTTATACGTTTGTGGCGCTTGAGAAAGCGGTCAACCCAACGATGGCCAAGGGGGGTAAAATCACCGCCTTGCCTCAACACTTCTTGAGCCATCCTTGTGATCTGGGCCTTGGTTGGAGCGCGCCCTGCAGCTTCCTCGTTGAGAGCCCAATCGACTAAGAACCTTTCCTGAACTGGTGATAGTTTTCTGGCTTCTATTTGGCCCGCTGGCCTGTTGGTTGCCCCGCGGAGGCGGTCGCTCAATGTTGACCGCGGCACGTTGAACTCTTGGGCGGCATGGCGCAACGTTGCGCCATTTTGAACCGCATCAATCGCGGACTGAATATTCTGCTCACGCATTAGATCCATTGCAAATTTGGTGGGATTTGGGCTAAAAACCTGGGTGTGGTGATGAAAAGAAATGTGGTGGTTGTCTTTTGGGTCTGCAGATCGCAATGTCCGGAAAGTGGGTCGTCCGGTTTGGGGGTCGCGACCTCTAATAATAGCTTGGCCCTCTGCTGGAGCACGGGGCGTCCCTAATGGGGGGGCATACGTCACTCACGGAATCGACTTGGTTGGGAACATACCTATAACAGTGCGAAACCAGGCTCAGGATGTAATGACCCGAAGCCCCTAGACTAGTAAATTGTAGCTCAGTCTATGCAGCACCAAGACTACCAAGTGGGGCTGCTTAGTTTAGTTAAGGGAAAGCAAAGTATAAGTTCCCTCAGGATATCTCATTATCATACTAGCATTGTGCTTACGGTAGAATGAGCTGAATCCTAGTTATTCTATCAATCACCACAATACCGCTATCTGTAGAGCCTGGTTCCCATGGCTTCGGTCTCAAACCCTCGACTGAACTGTATTTTGCATCAGAATCCCAGCTGGAAGGAGCACTCGGCACGACGATGCAAATTCCTTCCTAGCGGGATTCCTCGAACTCCACTTTCGTCGGTGATGGTTATCGAAATTCCTATCTTCCGCGTGCAACCAGACTTGTCCAGTCCCTGATCACGGGCCGTGCAACGGCATTCTCAATCCCAATGCTGCCGTTTACCTTATTTTATCCCATCGGGCCCATCTACCGAGGAAAACTCAAAGATCGAGTCCTTTGGACTTTTCTCTGGGCTCCAGTCGGGGATGCTGAATTTCAACCTGGCGCAAATTGTCCCTTGCTCGGTCGTGCATCGAAAGGAAGCCACCTGGGATTAGATTCTCTCCAAAGTTACCCAGTCCGCATTAACAGACCAGAATCGTATGATGATACTCTTCAGGTTTCCTTTCTGCGCTAGTGTTAGCGAACAGTCCGACCCCTGTTGGAGCTGGGAGATAACAAATTGTCGTTCATGGGGATAGCTCCGGGGAACAACTGACGCGCAGCAGATGCAAGACACCATCAACCGACACCAATCACAGTCACTTCCGCTTTACGTATCAACTCTTATAACCCAGTCTGGCCAACTGACTTGGGGCCCACATTTCAGGAGGAAAACTGCGGTACTACCCGCCGATCAACGTCGCCGACCACCAGGAAGTTTTGTCAACACCTCATCGGTCGTCCAATCAGCTTCCAGAAGTCCATGTCCCTCGCTAAGACTGCCACGATTTGATTACCGGTTTGTATGATCTTACGGTATCTGGTATTGACAAGCTTTTGTTATCAACAAGATATTTGTTGATTTGAAGGCCGCTTACTGATGTGCCTACATATGCACTCGCGGAAAGGTTTTTTGCGCGCGGACTAAGGTAGCTGCATGACGGTATCTGAGGCTAGATGGATGTCTTGAACAAGATCCGCCTTAGTCAGAACAGAAGTACAAGCTCAACGCCAATGTTACCTGCCTCTCGACCCGAACGATGCCTGTACATGTATGCTGTCACTCCCAAGAATGAGATTGGGACGATGCTTCCACTCGGCGATTCGATCACCGCCTCCTCCGTCACTCCAGATTCCATCGATTAGTCCCTCTTACCACCATCCTGGAAAGTTATCATGGCACAGGCGGATTTTCCGTCGCCATGGCCCCTTAATGGTTCATTGGAGCTTGATCAGGACATCAATCCCTCATGGCTGACGCTGATTCCAAGCGTGGGATCTGCTGCCCTCGTCTGTCTTGTCTCCTTTGCTCTGCTATCTGTGTATAGTATCAGAGCGACCAGAAAGGTAAGATTTCATGTCTCATAACATTTTCGATGAGTTTTCGAAATCAGCTAACAGAAACCCTAGTCGGGCATTCGCCGTCTCAGCAACCATGTCCTGGCCCCCATTCGCAATAGATACAATGCCTGGGTTTTTCTCCTCAACGGCCCCGACATGATCAATGATGGTTACAAACAGGTCTGTATCACCTCACCCCGTGATGTAATCCCATACTTTCCGCCGACTGACACATGACATGCGGCACAGTCAAATGGAGATCCCTTTGAAGTCTCTTGTCCAGACCGGCGTCAGGTGTTTGTTTCGTCGGCAAAACATGTTTCCGAGATGGATGCCGCCAGCACTCCCAACGGGCCACTTTCGCTCTACGCTGCAAGCGTACAGGTACGTGCCCACCTACCTTTTCCTCACTGAGCCAACATACTCTCTCTGTCTCTTGAGCATGTCGTTTACCTAGAAATGATAGGCACTGCAACCGCGTTACACCATAAACCGCCTCGGTCTCGTCGACCGTCCGCTCGAAGGCCCAGGATTCATTCGCGCGGTGAGAACGCTGCTTACCAATAGCCTGGCCGGTCTTGTCCCCGAGCTGGATGCTACAACGCAGCAGCATTTCGAGAAACTATTTGCGAGTCGTTCCTTTGGAGGTTCGTTAACAAGCCAGCAAGGGCTCACCGACATATCTTGCACTAACAAACATGAAGTCTCAGGGGCTGGGGCTGCACAAAGCTCAGCTGCACGCTCTCCGGTGTATCAGCTTTCACTTGATCTAATTGTCCACATCACTGGAAGGGTCATTTTCGGTAGTGAACTAGGTGGGTGTTTGTACGACAGAGCCAGGGAACATGAAGGACTCCACTGACGGACTGAAGCCAAGGATGAAGCATTTTTGGAGGCAGCTCACAGGTATACCGAAGAACTCACCGTGTCGGCGGAGATTGTTCGATTGTCGCCAAAGTGGCTGGAGCCGTGAGTGGCAGAAAATGCCGGCGGGTACGCAAGTGACTAACATTGAACAATGATAGCCTCGTTGGGGCTTTGGTCCGCCGTCGGAATGCAGCGCAAACCGTTGTCTTCCAAACATTACTGCCAGTTGCGAACCAACGCATCCGGGAGAGAGAACTGGCAGCGCAGGGACACGAGGTTCCAAAACATGTACACGCCCTCGCCCACTGTGAGCGATGGCCCTGAGCAGACTGACGAAAATTTTAATTACAGCGCGATTGTCTCCAGTGGATTCTTGAGTCATCCTCTACCAAAGCACCCCGCACGGCATTTGGTCTTGTCCATGAAGTCATGTCCATCTGGTATGCTGCGGTTCACCCAACGGCCATTACCCTCGCGTTTGCCATTCAGGACCTCTGTCTCCATCCCGAATACGTACCAGCCCTTCGTGAGGAGATTTCCACCCAGCACTCCCGGTTCGCACAAACCGCGCAGGGGCTGCCTCTGCTCGATAGCTTCATTAAGGAGTCGGCGCGGTTGACTCCCATCGAGTCCTGTATGTTGCCTTACCTCACCTTCCCTGTGAAAGACATCAAAGCAACCTACTCTACTCTACCTCACCTCACTCTACTACACTACTTGCAGGTACTTTGAAACTGACAATCATGGTCTGTAGTATCCAGCCGTCGCGAAGCCATCCGCCCCTTTTCCTTTTCCGACGGAACTACTCTCCAACGCGGTGACTGGGCCGTGACCCCTCCCGCCGCCGTCATGGGGAGTTCTAAGTATTGTCCTTTTCCAGAACAGTTTAGTGGGTTCCGCTTTGCGCCGCAGGAAGTGTTGGATGCCTTACATGTTGAGAATGCATGTGGAGGTGCACGCCAGTCCACACCGTCGCGACTGACGGATGTGGAGCCCGGATTTATGATGTTTGGAACGGGTCGACACCTCTGGTATGTATTTCTTTCCATGAGGTCTGGCCTGGCCTGGGATGTGGGTGACGCTTTTTGTGCTGACGATTTTTCGTGCCCAGTCCCGGTCGGTTTTACGCGTCTGTGGCGTGTAAGGTGGTGTTGGGATATATCCTAGCCAACTATGATGTGCACTTGACGGATCCACAGGCACCGAGGTCGTGGTCGTGGCGGTCGGCGAGGGTTCCTTCAGAAAAGTCGGTGGCGGTGTTTACGCTGCGTGCGTAGGGTGTTGTCAGGAGGAGGGGGGGAGGGTTCGAACAGTAAGGATACTGAGAAGGGAATGTATTAAGACTGTTAGAGGCGGAGGTTATGTTTGTCATTACACCGACCGCCGGTCCTCTATTTCATTCTCTATTCTACGCAGCCTCAAACTCCTCAGTGTTATTCTGAATGGCCTCGTCCGTCCAGCTATCCCAGTCATCTGGTGGTGTCCACGCCTGATCTATAATGGAAATAGCTTCCTTGGCTGACATTCTCTCATCAGGGTCATACTGTAAAATACCAAGCATGATCGGAAGGAGACAATCCAGCGCGTGACCGTCAGAGCCAGAATCGGAGTCAGAACTCGAGTCAGAACCAGAGGAGGAACTAGAGTCAGAGCCAGAGGAGAAACTATCAGAGGGCCATAGCCTAATAGTACCGAAAGTCAAATCAGTCTTGTGGACACCAGATTGCTTTTCTTCAAAAGCCGTAACGATAACCTGACGACGAGAGGCAAACGTGTCGCGGATCAACTCGCTTTTTTGGTCTGGTCCATTGCCTACATGTATCACCACAAGGGCATAGAGTTAGCTCCATCCATCTGTCTGTATCTTTTGTGTGTGTGTGTGTGTGTGTGTGTGTGTGTGTGTGTGTTTGTGTGTGTATCTATTTGCGTGTGTACGATTGTGCATGTGTGTCTGTGAGGAGGAGAGAGTGAGGCTTACATGTACTGATTCGATCCACGTCATGTTCTGTCCCCCCTTCCTCCCGCAACAACTCCTCCATCCTGCCCTTCCATTTTTCCTTTTCCGGAAGCGGCCTGAGTTTGCGTGCCATGATATCCAAGATTTTTTTCGGACCAGGGTTCCGGCCATAGCGAAACGGGATGGCTTGGTAAAAGAGCGCGTAGATGATGCAGCCTATTTTCCAGAGATCTTGCTTTGCCCAGTCATGTTTTGTGTCGGGTTTGGGCTGCAATAGATATCGTTCGGGCGCGATCATGTCGGGATGTTCACCGTGCCTATGCTTGAATCTGAATCTAATTTCGGAAGACGCAGAGTCCGGTTCCGGTTCAAGTTCAGATCTGGTATCATCCAATTCTGAAGAGATAGGAAAAGCACTACCCCAATCAACAACCCTAAGCTGCTCACTAGGATCATCCTCCCAAGAAGGCCAGATTGGCGCCTCAACAATATGGCGGGGGAAATTCGGTGTCCAGGGAATTTCCGGACAGTCGTAGGGCAGAATGTGAGGATCACCGTTCATCATGGTGGAGAAGAGCCATTCATCATCCCCATCAAGAGCGTCGTGACAGGTGAAGAGGACGTTGGAGTAAGCGATGTCTGAAGAAAAAAAAACTAATGTTAGTGTAGTTCTTATATGGGGGCTCCTAGTGGCAAGCAGCACATAACGAGGGAGGAGAGTACATGGCGCAAAATTTGATAGACAGGTAAAACAGGTAGAGAGGTAGTAGACATACCGCCATGGACATACCCGGCCCTATGCGCCTCATAAATCCCCTTCAACAGCCTCCGAGAGGCCCCGAGTATAGTATCCGGTCGGAATACCTTGTCATTATACTCATAACTTTCGAGAACACAACTGAGACTTGGGCCGAGCAGTTCCGTAACCAGACAATTATGCGTTCCGTTGGGTCCTTTGATCGTAAACCAGTTGAGCAGTCGCGGTAAATATCTCGTCCCCCGATCATCTTCACCCTCCAATAACCTATCAAGATGTCGATGGATCCGCACCTCCTCGTCCTCGTCACTATCCACATCTTCCTCAGTAGAAGAAACAGAAGCAATCTTAATCTTAACAGCCACCCATCTGTGCACTGCATGTTCATAAAGATCCCGAGCAATCCACACGGTAGAATATCCTCCCCATCCAAGTTTCTGATGAATGAGATATCTCCCATCACAAAGTAGGTCCCCTAAATTCATAGGGTGGAACCCGCCCAAGGTGTATTTCCCAATATCCTCGCACGCGATGGGGTAGGCGGTCATGTAGCGGTACATGGGATATTTCTGCAGTATTTCTTTGTTTGGGGTGGCCATGGTGTTCTTTTGCAGCTGGACGTGGTAGATTGGGTAGGGATATTGTGACTGTGAGATTTGCTACCACTTGAAAGATATCTCTCTGGTTGATTTTGATGTTAGGCCAGTGGGTGAGTCACGCCGTGCGGGGAAGATGCAGAGAATGCATGTCTAGTGAATCCTTTTCTTCAACCTCAGCTCATGTTCCGAGCCGTGTGTTGAGAAGCTCGTGGAAGCTTAAGTGTATCTTATACGTATCAGGTTGGAGGCGATACGAACATTTGTTTTGAGCGGGCCACAGACGTGGACGAAACAGTGTCACCAGATACATGGTGCTGTGCAGGGGTGCATTTAAAAAGGGGAATATACAAACGACACTCACATCACCACAGTCGGTAACCTGAACAAGAAAACACTGGATTCATTCAACTGCCTTAACTAGATAGTAGCTCCTCCCGGGGTGCCCCAAAGAGAGAGAGAGAAGTTAGCGCCTCCGAATATTCACATCCAACTTCACCGGCTTCCGCAAAAACCCCTCCTTCGTCTCCAACTCATCCTGCCTCAGCTCGATCTCATATCTCCTAACCCAGGCCGCCGCAATCAACTTAAGTTCCATCTCGGCGACATTTCTTCCGACACAAGCGCGCGGGCCATAGCTAAATGGCATAAATGCATTCTTTTGTTTCGGCGTGACAGTCTCCCATCGTTCGGGACGGAATTCATCCGCATCTTCGCCCCAAATCTCTTTCGAATGATGAATCGTATACGTCGGTACGCTGAGCACTGTTCCTGCAGGAAAACAATACCCTTTTATCCAAACCCCGGGGGAGTCATCGGGTACTTGTCTCGGCAGGCCAATTCCAGAAGTGGAGTGGTGGCGGAGAGCTTCGTTGATTACACATTGGAGGTAGGGTAGGTCGCGGACCATTTCGAACGCTGGGACAGCAATATCCGATGGGATGGCGGCGTCGAGTTCGGCGCGGAGTTTGGTGAGAACCCCCGGCGTGCGGAGGACGTGGTAGAGAAGTGCGCAGGAAGAGTTGGAGGTCGTGTCGCTTCCAGCGATGAGTTGGGTTAGCGCTTCCGCGGTGAGTTCCTGTCTGCCTAGGGGGTTGCCCTTTTCGTCGCGCCCTTCCATTAATCGCTGCAGGAGGTCCTTCCGGTCTGTGGCGGGGGGGTTGTCAAGACGTGATTTGACACGGGCAATGGCAATACCAGCGAGGTTGTCGACGGCTTGGAGGCCCTGGGTGAAGAAGGAGTCGAAGAAAAAGTACTTGGCGTAGGGTTTGAGTTGTGGGAGACAGCCGAGTGTCGCGGAGACTTCGCCGCGTCGGTTGAGAATCTCAATGGCGGGAGCGTAGATGGGCTTGCTGGTGGGCGTTTCGCGGATCTCAGCCATGTCGGCGCCAGATGCGAGCATTCCAAAGGGGGCACCAAAGGCAAGGTCACCGATCACGTCGAAGGCGAGGTAGTTGAACCAGTTGAGGCAGTCGAGGTTGGCGCCACGACCGGCAGGGGACTGGGCGATGAGTTTATCCCATTGGCGAACAAAGAGCTCGAGGTTGGCGTGGATGTAGGGTTCAAATTGGTGGATTGACTTGGCCGAGAAGGTGTGCGAGATGATCTTGCGCTTGCGTGTATGATCAGGGCGGGACCGCGTCGTGAAGATGCCGCGGGTGATGCTGACGAAGGTATCGTAGAACGAGCTGGTAGCCTGGATTAATACCGCCCCAACAACCTGGAATCTCAGAAGCGTACGATTTGAGAAAGCCATTGCCATGTCCTAGAACCAGGGGGATAGCCTCATCGTCGGCGATGCTGACATGGTTGGGTTGGATGCGCACCACAGGGCCCAACTTCTGGTGAGCCTCGTGAACAGTCTTGTATCGGTCCCCGCGACGAGCAGCCCGCATCAACCAAAAGTTGGAGAACTGTGCCGAAAATGGCGCTGGGATCCGACGAAGGTGGCTGTAGGTGACAAAGTATGGGACAAAGTAGTAGGCCAGGAAGCCGATCACCACCACGGCCGGTGCTAGAGGCGAGTATAAAAGATTTAGGAGAGCCATGTCTTGCTGGCAGAGACCTCGGGAGTTGAGGATGAGAGGGGAAGAAAGAAAGGTGTGAGAGAGAACTGGCTGCTGCGCTGACACTTGACAAATCCAGGAGGAAACCCTCCTTTTGTATCACGCAAGCACGCACACGGGGGCAGGCGGGGGACCATCGCCATCACCACCACCGGACATGAACCGAAGAAAAACCCCCCATGTACCCACGTACCTTGATATGGCTGTTGGAGTAAAAGCCACCAACCTACCTTACCTTGCCTACCTAGCGTACATTGACGCCGCCGCTGCACCGTCGCGGCACCGGGCCCTGACACTGACAGCAGCAGCATTAGCAACTGACATTGCCGTTGGCCGTTGGCCGTTAACTGTTGGCGTCGCTCTTTCGGTAGGTCGCTCACCGACCCTGGCCCTGACCTGACCCTGTCGCCTGCCACGTCCCATTGGCAACTCGTACCAAAAACAACCCAGGTACCCTACCTCAGGTACATGTACCCAGTATACGCTAGGTGAGGTAGGGAAGGTACCTCTCAACCGCCAAACCCAGCAATGCCTCAAAAGGGCCACCCGCGTCGCGATAAAATGCGATTGCGATTCCGATGCTATGCCATGCGACGCTATGTGACGCGGGGGATGTGACCACTAACGAAAAATCCCCGCAGTAAGCTAATACTGACGAAAGGCGGCTTTACCCGCCATGACGACATCTAATCCACCACTTGGGGGGGGGGGGGGGGGGGGGGAGGGGGGGAGGCAAAACGGTCGGTCCAGTGGCGGGTGAGACAAAGTGTCAAAAATGTTGATTCGGCTCGCGGCCGGCTAGTAGTGTCGGCTGGGAATCCTGGGCAATGGAAAGGAAGTCATTACCCCAGACCCCAGGTACACTGCACCTACCACAGGCCACTAGCACTAGTACTGCTAAAGGACGCGGCGTCTTGGCTTGAATGCGGCAAAGTTCAAGCAGGTTGGCAGGTTGGACTGTTCCGCACGCCGACATGTGCTGTATGCGTGCGTGCGTGCGTGTGAGTGTGCCAAGGAGGCGAATACCGAGTCTACCACCTAGCCCAGATACTTGAGTATTGACACTACAGTGGACACTTGAGCCTTCGATCTGGGGGGTGGGGAAGGATATCGCACCGGTGCGGGGAGCCGAGACCTGGAGCCGGGACATTCGGCCTTGCTCGCGATTCCGAACGGGTACATTGGCAGTGCTTCAAATGGAGACCTGGACAACGAGACGTTTTATGGTGGAGTGCTAGTATCGCCAAAGGCAACGCCCTCTATCAAACACGCTCCGCCGTCGTGTTTCCATTTGCTGGAGAAGATGCGAAACTCGATCCGCTTTCCCCGCGACTCCACGTTTCCAACTCGGCAGCGTGGCGATTCGGCCAATATGTTGATGAGCCGAAATGCGAAGGGACCATAGCATTGGCACCAACAAAGAGTGAACATCGAGAAACTGCCAAAGTGAGTGAGATGCTTTTGGATTATGTACCCTGCAATTGTTTCATAACGTCTTTATTCCCCCAAAAAACGACATTTCCTGAACGCCACCGCCCTCAGATGCACGTATAACACACACAAGTCTCCCGTCCACTTAGTGGTAGGGTAGGTGTACTGCGCCCGGATATAACATAAAGTGTACACGCCCTGTCTCACCTCAGCATGTAAGAGAGATCGGGGAGGTTGGCGAGGATCTGCCTGGCCGACTCGGTCAGGTCAGTTTGCGGTTTGTTGACCCTAAAATAGTCACCTTCTTCGTCATCCTTAACAACAGGGGGTGATCGGATATCAAGTGGCGTGGTTGGTGTGAAAGAACAGTCCGTTGAGTTTAGTTTTGGTGTTGATGGCAGGGGTTGTAACCCCCCTGAGTTTTGCGAGACATCAGGCCTTATAACTGGCAGACTCTCCTTCTCCAGCGCTGACGATGGGGCTTGTGATGGTGTGGTAGGCATTGGGATATCGATTACTGCATTGGGCTTAACCAGAGGAAGCTCCATCTTGGGAGTCGACTCGAAGAATGACAAGTCAGTTGCAGCCCACGGATCAGGGGTAGGGAGCACATTAACGGGCGTGGCTGCTGTTGGGGTTGGGATGTTTGTAGTGTTCCCAAAGGATACGGATTTGGACTGCGAGGCCGGCGGGTGCGAAGTCTGAGTGGCGGGCGTAGTAAAGACGGCGTCTAGGTTGCCGAAACCGCCATCGGAAGGGCGGTGGTCGGTTGGCGACGAGACCATCTCGCCCCAGTCGTCATCGTCGTCGACGTCGGCGTTCGTATTGGGCGCCTTAGTTGCTGATGGGAGCGGGTTTGGTGGGAAGGCGGGCGACGGGGCATGAAACATGGGACTGCGGGGAGACGGCGCTGCTTGGATAGGCGCGATGGCTGATGTTGCTGTTGGTTTTGACGGTGGTTGTATCCCCGCCGATTGCATTGGTGACTCTAAGGAGGGCGAGTTGGTGCTCCAGCCGAACGTCGCAACTGGAGGTATCACAACGCTCGACGGACGATCCAGGGGGCTCCGTAAGGTTGACGATACCTTCCTTGTTGGGCCAGCCGCCGAGTTCTGCAATGAAGATGTTCTCGTGTGCGTCTTCTTGCGAAATACTGTGTCTAACGCCACCGGTTCCGCAGCCGAGTCCCAACCGAACATGTTCTTCTGAGTTTTCGAGATACCGCCGCCAAGGGTGACCCTCCCCGCAATCGAGTCTTCTTCCATCCATCGCCGGACCACTTTGATCGTCTCCTCGCGAATATTTGAAGTAGGCCAAGTCACCAGCTTGTAGTTCTCGTCATCACCGGCGTTGTATTTCCGAGAAGAGCCCATACGCGAGACACGGTACCACGTTTTGCGCTCGGAAATCTCGGTGAAGCTGTCGTCTATGATGTGGTCCGGGATGTAAATGCTTGGAGCTATCTTTGCTTCAGATTCAGGTATATTGAAGAGCTTGTTCACAGCACTAGTGTCAACATCAAACTTCACAGCACCATGTGCAGTCGCGATGCGTTGCATGACAGTCGCCGGCTCTTTGATTGACTGAGGCGAGGATACGGCAGTGGAAGGTCCCGATTCCGGCAACGGCTGTTCCGTAGGCTGGGGCGTTGAAGGTCTTTCGGCTGTCGCAGCAACTTGTGCATCCTCGTCGGCATCCTCGAAGTCTCCAAACTCCGTTTGATCACCCAGGCCATCATCGTCGGCAGGCAAAGGACTCTTGCTGTGTTCACGCCTTGGAACAGGAGCCTCTTCGCTAACGGCTCTCGCGAGACCGTCAAACTTATTCACAAGCTGCTGTACTTTACCAGATGTTTTCCGGACAACGGTGTGTCGAGTCTTCGCATCTTCATCGACTGATGTAATCGGCGAGTCTTGGCGGTCGTCTTCGTGGTCGTCCTCTGGATCTGTGTCCTCGCCTGAATGCGAGGAAAGGGTAGATTCTTGGTTTTCAGTAGATGATTCAACACTGGTTCGAACAGAAACGTTTTGGGCGTCCCCTGCTCCCGATATCGCAGATATATCTGTTGTGGCGTCCAGGCCATCGGCGAAGGTTGTATTGTGAGGTAACGCATATTCCTGCTCTTTCTCTTCCACGGAGTGAAAGTCTTCTGTTCCCCAAGCCGGCTCCAACTCATCAACCCGGTCTTCAATTCGGTCGACGGAAGTTATTGGTGGTGTTCGGGGCTCTTCAACTACTAGTCGGGGCGTGGAAAAGCCATCGATCGAGGGGGAGAACTCGGCCGACCATGGATCGGGCGAAGGCTGTCTAAGGATACTGCCATTCGTTGGTTTTGGCAAAGCAATGCTACCCGGCCACGCTATGGGGCTTGCCCCGGTGAAGTCATCCTCTCGAGGGGGGGATGCCAAGTTAGGGTTGGAGCCATTCCATCCCCCTGCCCATCCCGACGGTGTTTGCGAGGACTGTATTTGCGCGGGGGTCTGGGGACGTGCCCAATCCCCAAAGCCATCGTCGTCGTTCGCCCAAGGCGATGGCGCCGAGATAACAGGTATCCGGGGCGAGCCGGAACTGGAAAAGAAAGCACGAGGCGGTGGTTCAAGGTCGGATCTAGTGGATTTTGTCGACTTGCTCGGTGAAGACGGTTTCGCATCCTTGTCGGTGTCTGCATTTGCCCACGGTGAGCCCCACGGATCGTCCATTTCGTTTGGCGACAACAATCATGTTGCGCATGCGTCGCCCTCGTGTCACGCGCTACGAACCATGTCGTCTCACAGCGCAATTGAGTCCGTTTCCTGCGATCGGAGAGCCAGGAAATTGTTGAATGCTATTCGAACCGCGACCTCGATATCGATTTATCCAAAAAAGTACTAATTCCGTGCAACAAGGTCGCGGGTTTCGGCGCGCTAGATGTTGAAGATGGTGGCACTCAGTTGCAACAAGTCCCAGCGAAGGGGGACGACGCAACCTGAAAGGTGTGGCATCTTCTCCCCTTGAGGCTGCAGGACGCGCGCTGGTTGGCTAAAAACAGTTTTGGGAGCCTGGGCGTGCGATAACCCGGATACGTGCGTCAGATCTCCCGATGATACGGAGCATTGCCGCGATGCTTGAGCAGACATTGAAACAACCAGGATTGTGCATTGGACTCTGAGTATCTACAGAACTACGCGTTTTCCAAGCGCCAACCGAATGACAAGCTTTTCAACGTTTGTCAATCTCTAGAGCTCTCAAACGTAATTTTTTTTAAGTAGTGCAAGGGACGGTTTATCGCGACATGGCCCAAGCTCCTCTCAACTGTCAACGTGACAAGGCGCGCAAGGTCGTGTTTCTGACCCCCACTTGCTGATCAAGCAAGCCGATCGAGGCCGATGGAGGGGCAACGGCGCGACAAATTCCAATGCCAAATTCGCCTCGAAATGGCACCTCCAAATATGCTGTCTCCCAACCACTTTGAGCACCCAGCTTGCTCAAAGGGTGCCTTTGCTGCTGTTTCGCAACTCCCTTGAGTCGTCGGAATGTCTCTTGCCAAGATCAAGCACATTGTCCTGGTACGCATTTCTCTTTCCTTCCAAGCTACCCCGCTATCCGCCTCGCATCGCTAACATTGACCTGCCAGGTTTTGTCAGGCAAAGGCGGTGTTGGAAAATCCTCAGTCACAACACAACTTGCCCTGTCACTCTCATTAGCGGGACACTCGGTCGGTGTTCTTGATGTCGATCTCACGGGCCCCTCGATTCCGCGCATGTTCGCCATCGAAGATGCCAAAGTAACACAAGCCCCTGGGGGCTGGCTGCCTATCACCGTCCATGAAGCAGACTCCGCAACCGGCGTCGGGTCCCTGCGAGTAATGAGTCTAGGTTTTCTCCTCCCTCGTCGAGGTGATGCTGTTGTTTGGCGCGGACCCAAGAAAACCGCCATGGTGCGGCAGTTTCTATCGGACGTTCTCTGGGATGACCTCGACTACCTCTTGATCGATACACCACCCGGCACGAGTGACGAACACATCTCCCTCGCCGAGACATTGCTCCAGAAAGCGATGCCAGGCCAACTAGCCGGCGCGGTAGTCGTCACAACTCCTCAGGCAGTCGCCACAGCAGACGTAAGAAAAGAGTTGAACTTCTGTGCCAAGACCGGCATCAAAGTACTCGGTGTCATAGAAAACATGAGCGGATTCGTGTGCCCGAACTGTAGCGAATGCACAAACATTTTCATGAGCGGTGGCGGAGAAGTCATGGCAAATGATTTTGGTGTGCGATTTCTCGGCCGGGTGCCCATCGACCCTCAGTTCTTGATGCTGATAGAGACGGGGAAAAGGCCGAGATATCCGGAAGGGACCGCGATAAACGGCCAGGACATTTCGACCCCGGTGCTTCCGCTTGGCGAAGAGCAGGACGTCAAGGACGTCACCCTCCTGGTACAAAAATATCCAGATTGCTCGCTTGCTCCTATATTTCGATCAATAACTGCAGACATGGTTTCTACCATAGGACAGACGAGTTAGCATCAAAATTTAACATTTTTTTCGCTGCAAACTAGCAATCATCGCTCTAGCATTACAGGGCACGCTTCAGGGCACGAATTAGGGCCATCAGATACTAGTTAGTTTGTCCAAAAAAAAAAAATTGGGGGCTAAGAGAGGCGTTCACTTCGTCCTCTTCATTCTCAGCCGCCCTCTTTTCCGTGTGAGATCATCGAATACGCGAGAAACACGGCTCGTTCTTCAAGGAGGGACTGGGCATTTTCGGCTTGAATCCCATCCAGGCTGTCAGCCGCAAGCTGCAAGCTGGAAGAGCGGGGAGAGCTGGTAAAGCTCGGGTAGCTTCAGGACCCCTGCGAAGAACCTAATAACAGTGGGGTCGAGCTGGTGACGAGCCGGGAGTGCCCCGCAGGACTTCAGAACGCGCTGCCCTGCATCCCACGTTAACATCAGAAAATTTAAAATCTCTCACCGACTTCACAACGAAAACTTGATTCTCCCACATCCTTCGGCCTCGTCTGACCTAGCACGCCTTCATTGATAGTTTTCATTGCTCAATCAAATTACTTTTCGCTGCGGTATCACCCCGCGATTGCCGTAAGTTGCTCGGGCACACGACTCCCCCGCGCCTAATGCCCCGCCGCCCTCCCTCGATTCAGGTGCGAACTCTCTCCTGAGTGGCCTTCAGTCCTCCCCACGATTGCAGCGCCCCGATTGCTGCTTGGGGTCGCCATTACGATTGTCTCCATCTTAGTCTATGAGCTTGTCGTATCTCCTGCGATTTTTATCCAAACCTGCAAAGTTCGATTCCCAGACAAATTCTCCTGGTGGCCTCCTACTGACCTGCTGCCGAATCCAGACCCCGATAGCATCGACTACCTCAACCTAGCACCGAACGCTGTCCCGTCATATCATCCCAATCGCAACCACGGCTCACTCAAAGAGAAAGCCCAACATTCCCTTCACAAAGCTTTACCGCCTCCCTATTCGCGCCCGTCCCCCCTAACGTCCCCTCGTGAGACGTACGGCAATATACCTGAAGACTGCTGCTGGCTACGCCAGCGTTCCTAGCGACACCACAATCCTGTGGGCCTACTCTCTCGAACGGACACCGCAAGGTTCGTTTGAGTGGCAGCTAGTGTCCCGCGGACGCTTCCTCCTCCAGATAATACATTGCCAACACTTCTTATACGTCCCGAGATGGTCAACCTCGAGGTTCCGAACAACTACACATTCTCGCCATCCGAAAGTACTCCGCACCTGACAATCAATCATGAAGTCGCTGCGGACTTGGATTCGACTAACGCCTTCGAGGGCCCGGAGAAACTGCTTGAGGTGTGGTTTGCTCCCAGCGCCAAGGCCCTCCCCCCTGGTGTCAAGGAGAATGGCCTGAAGGCGGTCAACCCTTCAGTCTGGGAGGGAATGCTGGACCTCGTAAACTGCAAGGTGCTCTCCATTGTCGACTCTGACCATGTCGATGCCTACCTGCTCTCCGAGTCTAGCATGTTTGTCTTTGCCCACAAGATCATCCTCAAGACATGTGGCACGACCACCTTGTTGCTTGGCCTTCGCAGGCTGCTGCGAATTGCTGCGACCGAGGCTGGCTTCCCATTCCACAACGCCAAGTCACTCGACGATATTCGCGCAGCTGCTACACCCTACCGCGTCTTCTACAGCCGCAAGAACTTCCTGTTCCCCGACAAGCAGCGTGGTCCCCACCGAAGCTGGAAGGAGGAGGTTAAGTATCTTGACGACATGTTCGAGAATGGCAGTGCCTATATGGTGGGCAGGATGAATGGCGATCACTGGTATCTGTACATCACGTCTCCGAACTCCGCTCTGACCCCTCCGCGTACTCCGACCTCCAGCACCGACGGCAGCCCAACTCGACTGTCCAAGATCCCAACAGGCATTGTTTCGCACTACGGTGCAATCGCCGACGACAACAACGATGAAACTCTGGAGATTTTGATGACGGACCTGGATCCCGAGAACGCCAAGCAGTTCTACCTAGAGCAGGCGAGTGCGGTCGCCAGTACACAGGCACCTGCAGGCGCGCAGCAAAAGGGCCAGGCGGAAGCTGACTCGTGTTTTGATGTGTTTGACAACAACGTCCCTGAGGTTTCAAGCGGTGAGGCAACCACAACCGAAGGCCATGCACTTGGCACAGTTGTATCGGATGGCTGTGGCCTCTCGGATGTGTACCCAAAGTCGATCTTTCCCGACGCTCGCATCGATGCATACCTGTTCTCGCCCTGTGGCTTCTCTGCTAACGGCGTGGTTCCGGCTCCTCCTTCGGATGCCAGTGGCACTAAGGCTGCGCACTACTTCACCGTTCATGTGACACCAGAGCCCGACTGCTCGTTCGCATCATTCGAGACCAATGTTCCCGGTGGGCAGAAGGGACGCGAGACGGCCGACGTGATAGAACACGTGGTCAACATCTTCCGCCCTGGTCGCTTCAGTGTGACCCTGTTTGAGGCCAAGGGAAAGCCCAGCAGCTCTCGAACTGATGAGGCCGACAAAAGACGCAGTTGGGGCGCGGCCGTTAGTCAGCGGATGGAGCGCATCAATGGTTACCGACGCATCGATCGGATCGTCCATGACTTTGAAGATTACGATCTTGTTTTCCGCTTCTATGAACGTGAGGGGTGGGTTGGCGATGGTGGCACTCGTGTGGGCGAGGAAGATTGACAGCGTTCTGCGGGTCACTCATTTTGTGAATGTCAACATTCCGATGCTATAGTAAATTCATGTGGTGGTGGCGCCCCCCATGTCTCGGTTGCCAGTCACATTGTTTGTCTCGGCTGGTCTCCCCTTTCACATTCCACGTGCCTTGCATTTTTCTAGCCTGCTTTCATGTTGAACGCCTTTGGCCAAATCCTGCGACTTACCCGATGACCGTCCGATGTGCCGGTTCCAGCCCCCCGATGACACGAGGAGCACCAATGCGCTGGGAAGGTCACTCACTCCCCTGTATTTAAGCTCTCTCCCATTACCCGTCAAAACGTGAGAAGGGCGTCTGTTGGGTGAATTCCGTGTTTGTTGCAGCAGCTCGCCTATAACCCTCTTCCATCGGCCAAGTAGGAAATGGCATACAATCAGGGCCCCTCTCGGCCGCGAATGCCACGGTTCTACCCGCCTGACGAACACATGCCCTTGCCCCGAGATTTTCTCCAACATGCTGCCACCAGGTTCGCTGCTCCAACTGCTGCTAGGTCCGCCGCTCCGACTGCCGCTCCGACTGCCGCTCCGACTGCCCCTACGACCGCCGCAGCTACAATCGACGAGGAAAATAGACACAACCAGGCCACCTCTATTGCTGCGGTTGTAGGGCTCGCTTTCATCTTCGTTGGTGCAGCGGGCGGCAGTGTTACCACTGTTTTGATGTTCCTCAATCGGAATGCGACGTCAACTCTGGGGCAATCCCCGGCCCAATCCTTTGTGGGCATGGCCGTAGGTTCGATCCTTGGTATTCCCCGCTGAAGGCTCTAACCATTCGGCCTTACAGATACTCGTGTCGCTCCTGTACTTTGTCATGCACTTCAGGGCCTCGTATCACCGCGGAATCGTCTACGGTGAGGCTGGCGAACTTCGACACCCGGCCTTCACGCGAGCTCGTCTCCTCGTTGCCGTGGCGCTGGTCGCTTGGTTGATGGCACTAACGCTTGTCGGAGTCGCGTTTATTCACCAATACGATGACGGCGCTGAGTTTCTCTTCATGAAGTTGGACTTGGCCTTTTGCTGTATTTCGCTGGCCGGCACCGTCATGGTCTTTGTCGTTGTTTGGTTTTCCTCGCGCTGCATTGGTGGTCGCCCCTTCAACCTTCCACGCAGGGCGATAATTTCTTCTAAACAGGTAGGTGACGATGACAGTGAAACATGTCGCGATTGTGACAGCAGAATCAGCGTGGCCAGCCACAGCACAAGCAGCAGCAACAGCAGCAGCAGCAGCACCGTAAGTAACAGCGATTCCGGAAGTTCCAAGCGGGATTCTCGAGTCTCTATCGAGACGCTCCGCCTACCCATGATGCAACCGGTGCTGCCGGGCACGTTTCCAGGGCTGGGTTGACAATGATTTTTTTTTGTTGGCAGTCTATTATTCCTCGCTCTTCTGGTTTTCGTTCTTCGCGTTCTCGGTCTTCTTCTAGGTCTCGTTCTCCTCGTCCTCGGCATTCTGGTCATCGCTATTCTGGTCCTCGATATCCTGAATCTCCTCGCTATGCTGAGCCCCGCCGTTCTGTTTCCCGCCGTTCTGTTTCCCGCCGTTCCGATTCTTGCTCTTCTGATTCCGGCCGTTCTGATTCCGGCCGTTCTGTTTCCTCACGTTCTGTTTCCTCACGTTCTGTTTCCTCACGTTCTGTTTCCTCACGTTCTGTTTCCTGTCATTCTGATTCTCGCTATTCTGATTCTCGTTTTTTTTTCTAGTAATGAACCCCGTTGAGATTTTTTTCCTTACTCATGTTTTTCTTTTTTTCTTCAAAGCAACCCAATTCTGTAAACCGAGGCCCGCCGGATCCCAACGGCAGCGGCGGCGGCGACAAGGGAGGACCGAGTCAGGGACAGGGACCGCCGCAAACGCAAATGCAAACAAAAACGCAAAACCCGGAAGCACAAGCACACCCAAACCCACAAGCACAAGCACAAGCACAAGCACAAGCGCAGTCGCAAGCCGAACAACCGCCGGTACAGCAAGTACCACGACCACAGCAAGAACGTGCACCGGAACCACAAACAGGACGGAGCCAACCCCCACAGGCACACGGTCCAGCACCGGCACCGGAACCGGCACCGGCACGGGACCGTCCACTACCACCACGCGCCGTCGACCAAGCCATCGAATTTGCCTACAGCATGCTGCAACGCCACGAGCAGCGACAGCAGCAACAGCAGAGACATCGACAGTGGCGGCTCCGAAGAGTCAACCTTAAAAACTACGCACGAGAACGCCTCGCGAGACGCCGACGCCACTATGATGATTCCGATTCCCCGATCCGAAGACCTGCTCGGGTTCGTTCATATTCTTCTTCTTCTTCTTCTAGAACTACTTCTAGAACTATACGAACTATACTTGTACAACGGTCGCCACCGCATCGTGTTCTTCGACGACGACGCCGCCGGCAAACACGACAACGACCTGTGGAAACGGAAAGCGAATCGGAATCAGGATCGGGGTGGGAAGCGGCATCAGAATCTCAGAGTGTTTCTCACAGCACGGGCGGTTTTTATTCCTGTTCGGAATCTGACTGACTGACGGCGATGATGATCGATGATCGGTGATCGATGATAGCCAATGAGTGGAGGAGTGGAGGAAATAATTAATGGAGACAGAGAGAGAGAGAGAGAGGGGCGGACAGGCAGAGAGACAGAGAGGCAGATGCTGGACAGTCCATGGCAGCGCAGCAATTTTTGAGAATGGACATCACGAACGGACGGACGGACGGGCATTCTGGAGGCAGCGTCGCCGGACTACAAACGGGGGTTTTTTTTTCGTTTGTATTTTGGGTTGCATTGTTTTTTTCCGGCTTGAAGAAAAAAAGGAGTGAGTGAGTGAGTGAACGAGGCATGGTCAAGGTCAGGTTCATATGCAGCAAGAGCTTCTTTGGCGGGGGCATCAATGTTTGGCTTTCTTTTAGAACATGGATGGCCCCTTTTAGAACAAAACATGGCGAGGCGTCGGGCCAGCATTGGGAGTTTCTACTCGGCTAGGTAAAAAGTCAATTCCATGCTGTCAACATCAACACCAGTGCTGAAGACTCAATACATTATCGTGATATATTTTTACGTACTTGGCTCCAGGGATTCTTGAGTCAGGTCCATCAATATGGCATCGTGTCGCCTACATATGCCCTGCCGCCACCTACCGAGACGATAAACACTGTTGGATCCCCAGCGTTGACCTTTCCTGACTGGTCTGCTCCGCCATCGGGCTGGACGTCGTCATACGCAAAAGCGTACCCCTTTCCATCAAGGTTACACTCATGCACGATCCGGGCGTAGTGGTTCGTCGGGTCACGCCTATAAAAGGTATGCGGCGGGGAGGGATGTTCAGCGACATCCAAAATACACCCCCGCTGGAAAGCCGCCGCCAACCTAGGAATAATAGCATTCCTCGTTGGGGATGGCCCCGTCGTGAACGGCCCGCTGTTGCAACCCAGGATATCCGCCGTGGTCGGCCGACAAAACTTTTCCCCCCCAAATACTAGGTCATCTCCTGTTTTTCCGACACACCCCGCCACTATCCCCGGCCCTGCCTGCGTGTTGATCTTGAGCATCGTCGTCCCATACCCATTCCCACCCCCACCTCCACCGCCGCCGCCAGAACCAGAACCAGAACCCCCACCCCCAGTCATATGGTGAAGAAACCCAAACAACCCCCTCCTCTCATGATGATGATGTTGCGACTGTGGCTGTTGCTGTTGCAGCTGGACCTCCTCCCGCTCCCGCTCTCGGTACTTTTCCCAAACCTTATCCACCAACGGTTCAAAATACCCATCGAACCTCGCCCCCACCTCCGCTCCATGCGTGGGACTCAACGCCCGTAACTCCCTCCCCCCTTGACCCGGATTCCGATCCCGCACCACCAACTTCTCCCACGGCCGTCCATCCCGTCTACTCTGTTCCCTCAACCCCTCACAAACCCGGTCCAACCCATCCACCCCCATCCCACTGACATGCTGCACCTCCCCACGTACCGTTCTTAGCGTTAGCGCCACCGGTAGTCGCGGAACGAAATCCACATAGGTGATATTCGCAAACAGTTGCGCGGCATTAAGCGTGAATTCGCAAAACGCAAAGTCTACACCGGAATTGACATCGCTGGGGTTGAGCACCGAGGGCTCCACAAGAGCGGCCCCACCGCCGGGGCCATTCGGGTTTAAGAAAAATGTTAGAGGGCGATGAGATGAGAACCAGATCCGCCCGCCAGCGATAGGGGGGATGGTTATGGTGGTTATAGCCCCGGGAGGACCAAGGGGGATGGACGGGTCGACGGGCAGGGGTTGGAGGATTTTAGACGGTGAGGGCGGGTAGTAGAGTTGCGAGGTGGGAAGGACAAACACGCGGGCTGAGTTTTTTTGGAGGGAGAGACCGGTGATGTAGGCCCACACGGAGGAGTGGTTGGTTTGGTTGATGAGTTGGACGCTGAGGGAGGAGGGCATCTTGGGTGGTGGCTGGGTTGGGTTGGGTTGGTGGTTGGAAACGGTGATGAGGTCAAGGGGGGATGATGTCGTGTCTTTCGGGTGGGATGAACCGATGACGCAAAGTGGAACTCGGTTGCGGATACCGACAGTGGAGTGGAGCCTCAGGTTTTTGCGCTAAACGGTAGCGTACAGTTTAACCCCTTAGAGGCTGGCTGAAACTTGACAGTTGAAGATGAACCCCGCACCAGTTTTTCTTCTTCCTCCCTGAAGACACCAAAGCCGAATGCAGAAGCGCAAATACCCTCGCGTCGGTCGGCAACTTCCCCGGTACCCTGTCCAGATACCCAACTTGGCGGCAGCACTCACGTCAATATCCTATTTAGGTCGACAATCATGCAGCAAAATCAATATTTGGCTGTCTCTGACACTCGGTTATCACGGTCCCGGCGACCAGGCTTGGGCGGGTAGGTCTGCCAAGCAGCGGGCGAATTAGCGAAGCGAGCTTCTGTGCATGAAGAAGCCGCCATTTTCGGTCGCTGAAAAAATTCCCACGCGGAAGCCACACACAACAACTCCCGAGTGAGAGTTCCTTCAGCTTTGACCTCGCCTGCACACGTGGAGGGGGCCCTGAGCCTGTCCCTGACGTATGCAAAGAGCAGCACGGACAATCAATGATTCTCGAAGCTTGGGTGGAAAAAGCTCATCCTTGCTCTCGGCCAGACGGAGATATCTGACGTGGATTCACAGCGTCTTTATTGGCTCGACCCGACCTTGACAGTCGCCGGTAGCCCGCAACAATCTCGCTTCCGATGTAACATCTACTGGCAGGAATTCGACCAGAATGCTGGTACGGTCCCTGGTCTACTGATCAGCACGTTGCAGCAAACCCACCTGACAACGGCCACGGCCCGGCCGTTAGGAACGGAACCTGTCTGTGCGAAGCTGCGAACCCGTGCTCGCTGAGGCGGCAACACGAGAAAAAAAGAAAGAAATTACTGGTTCAAAAATGGATCTATTCCTTCACCTTCCACCCGCAGGAGGTCCCTCTCTGAGTCTCTGTTCTGTCTTATCTCGTCCCTGTTCAGGAGGATGCGGCATTCACGGAGACTACTGCACGCACTAGCGCCCTGTCACGCAATCCTGCTAGCAGTGTACCGTCCCGCCTGACAGTGGATCAACCCCCCGCAGTGTCGCCCGGTAGTTATCAAAATCCCGTTGAGCCCCCGAGGCTCCGCCGGGCCTGCTTACCCCTCGACCGTTTGACCAACTGCTCAACGATCCCCGAGTCTTCCCATGGCGGACCCTCCACCTCCACCGCCGCCGCTGCTGCCGACCGAGATCCCCATCACCGAACGGACCGCACACCTCTCCCGCGTCCACTTCAGCGTGACCATACCTCTGCTTGCCATAACTCTAATCCCCCTCTCCGCTCGCCTCTACGTCCGCATCTGGCCAAAATGGCGCTTCGGGTGGGACGACTTCCTCATCCTCACTGGCTTCTTCGCCGCCGTCACCGACTGGGCCCTCCTTGAGCGCGAAATGTTCTTCTCCTCCCGCCTCATATCCCTTCCGGAAGCCTCCGCCGCCGTCAGGCAGGCCTTCTTTGCTATCTTCTTCTGGGGCTTCGCCATGACTTGCATCAAGACCTCGGTAGCGCTCACTCTGCTGCGCATCCCCCTCGCTCATCGGGCTTGGCGCCCCTTTCTGTACTGTGTCCTGGCGGTACAAACTACCTACTTCATTGGCGACACTATCTACATCTTTGCCAAGTGCCGGCCGCTGGCGTCTGCTTGGGATCCAACCATCGAGGGCGGTACCTGCACCGATAACAACACGGATGTCCTCGTCTCGAGCATCGGCTCCGCCCTCAACGCCCTGACAGACATTTGTCTCAGCATTGCCCCCATGATGATCCTGTGGAAATTGCGCCGGCCGCGCCGCGAACGCATTCTGATCTGCTGTCTCACAGGCATGGGACTCTTCGCTAGCGGTGCCTCCATTGCCAAGGCCCTCAAGGTCGGCGAGTGGGGCAGGGGAGACGTCGACATGTGGGCGCTGGCCGTGTCGATTGCAACGTGGACCATCGTTGAGCAGTTTGTTGCTGTCCTAGCGGCGTGTAGCCCGTCTCTCAAGGGGCCCATTGAATACCTCCTGGCGAGGTGTGGGATTCTCTTGACGGGGGCGGCGTCTCCGCATTTTTCGTTTCCCAGCATGGTCCGCACCCATGCGCCCGAGATAGCAGACACCCCAGGGACGGCGGCAGGGGTGGTGAGGCGGAGGGAAGGACAGGGTGAAAGGGAGGTGATGATGGAGCGAGGGAGGAGTGGGCCCGTAAGGTTTCGGGTGGGAGAGGATATCGATGAGAAGACGGACCTCCCGCCAGGGTCAAGAATCCTGGCGCAGCCGGGGAGTAGTAGTAATGTAATACCGGTCTAATGTGTAAACTGGGGGGGGGGGTGTCTAAGGGGCATTGCGGAGTTCGGTGCATGCATTGATACCAAGCGGTCATGGATAGAACTTAGATTTTTACAACTAGACAAAGGTTGTTACCATGTCAGGAATCAAACATATCCTGCCATATTTTAAGTTGGACCATAGTGGGTTTATCTCTTGCGTATTAGAGATTATCTTGACCCGAGGCGTCTAGATTAGTAGGGAAGGAAAGTTTTCATCTTGATAGGGAAAAGCGACCCATGCAGATAGATGAGTGTTTCATATTAGTAATGAGAACACAGGAGTGTACCTAGAATATCTTGCTCTATGAGAGTCCATACATCAGAAACATGAAGGTTTGTGCCACGAGGACCCCGAGACTCAGTTCTAAGATCTCTCCAGCCATGTTAAGACTTCTCTATAAGTCTCGGCCGCGGTACAATAACCAAGACCCCACTGCGGACGGTCAGACGACTGTTTTAGTGCCGCACGCCGATATGCCTGCGAGAGGGGGCCTATACGTTCTCGCTCCCAACGAAAGTACAAACGCAGATAAATTCAAGATGGTCCGGAATTCCGGCCAGCCGATCCATTCCGAAGGCTTGATTACCAATCCGAAACTTCCTACGAGTCCCACTAAAACGGAATGGACGGATCACCAGGTATGGGGATGGGGATGAGCGTGAATGTGAACGTGAATGTTTCACGAACTCGGCCGCCTAGGCGTCCTCCATGTCTTCGTCCTCCATATCCGAAATATCATCCTCATCGTCGCTATCGCTATCAGAGTAAGTGGGGCCATTGTCTGGTGACGGGAAGTGCGTCTTGACATTATCGATCATCTGGTCGAGAATCTTCTCCGGGTCGCCCTTGAATACGTAAAAGTCGGAGGGGCGGCTCGTTTTGATAGCGTCGCCGAAGGTGGTGGGCACATCCCAGTGAGTACCGCTTCTCGTCAGGAGATGGCTGAAGTTGTATTCAGAGATTGTGCTGTGGTCACGTGTTAGCTTGGCTGGCGTCTTGGAAGGGGGAAGAAGAAGGGGGTTGCTCACATGCCGGGAATACCCCTCAGCTTTACGAAAAACTGCTTCCACCGGTCAATGGAGTTGCTGGGATCACTTGTGCCGGGAATCGTTGAGTCCGTCATCTGAACTCGGCGCAGGCTCAGGGAGGTGATCCTCTTGGCGATCGAGCTTAGGAAGTAGGTGAGTTGCGTGTGGTGTATATTGAGGTAACCGAGATCAAGCTTTTCCAGCTTTGGGGGCAGCACGTCGAGAACCAGCGGCCTTTTCCCCGTAAAAGCCACGTGAGCAGGCTCCGGGGATGTGAGGAATTTGGCGGCCTCGGTGCCTCGTTGGAAATTGATTCGCAGCCAAGTGATGTTGACGGCCTTGGACAAAAACTTGCGCAGGAACCCGTGCTCTGGCTGGCAGTCTATGCCGGAATGCGGCAGAATTACCAGATGAAGCTTGGTTAGCCGTCCGAGGTATTGCTCGATCTTTGGCTTCACCTGGGCCAGGGGCGGATAGTAAAATGCTGCGTCGCACAGACCCGTCCCAGGGTCTCGAATGTTGACTTCCAGGCTCGGGACCGCAGGCCTCGAAGCAAGTGAAGCCGAGGCGGCCACCAAGTTACTGAACATGGCGGTAGGATGACCGTAGTTGCGACCTGCCCAACGCATCCGGAGTTCGGCCCCTGTTTCCTTTTCGATGGTTCTCGAGCCCCAGCTCCTCCACTCATAGTTCAGGCCATCTCGCCTTCTAGTACGTGAGTTGAAATCGCGGATCTCCAATATTTCCAGATTCGGAAGTCCAGCGAAAGCCTCGATGAGCGTATCACGGAATGCGCCCGTGTTCAGCAAGAACTCTTGGTCGGCTATCGCACTCTTGAGACGCCACTTCTCGTCTTCGGTGCCGTCGATATTCGAGTCGCGGAGATAAGGGAAGTGGTCAGTTCCAATGATGACATGTTTGAGGCGTTGGGAGAAGACGGAGTGTTTGGAGATGCCGACGAGGGCTTCCAGGCTCGGGCTGAAAACCATGAATTGTCTCTTGGTGAAGAACTCGCGCGAAAAGAAGTTGATCAAGGCGCGTTCAACGGCTCTGCACGTCAGGCGGACATTTCCAAAGTCCTCGGTCGAGATGAAATAGGTGATTCTGGTCAGAATCTCGAGGGGAATGTGTGAGAACTGAGACTCCGTCTGCGGATGCGCGGGCAGTCCAGCGCCGTCAAGGGCGCTTGCGGTAGATTCCATTTCCTCAGCTGAAATTGGAACAAAGTCAGAGTGTCGCTGTCAAGGTTTGGTGTTTGCAGAGGGGAAGTTGCAAACGGGCAGCTGCTGATTGATTTATGGCTGTTGTGTTGCCCTGTGGCTGCGAGCGAGGCCCACAAATCTACCCCGCGGCGCCGCCCCGCGACGCGATGGCTGCCTGCCTCGCTAACACGACCTCACGTGTTCGGCATTAGGCAGTCTGAACAAACCACACCAAGCATATAATCGATGTTTTCTAAGGGTGAGTCATGTTCAGGCTTTATCAGCGTCATCTCAATCCAGTACAGATCAGTGTTTGGAAGGTGAATTAAGCAGCCCGGAGTGTACTAACTGAGTCTAAATCTAGTGCGGGACATCAAACGGAGTGGGCGCCAATAAGGTTCTCGGACAGCCGAACCCCTGAAGGGCTGGAACTTGTGTAGCGCTGAATCAAGCATCCAGCGCTTGGCAGCCAGGGGTGACCTCCCAGACCTCTCTCTACCCACCCGTTCGGGCAGCCAAGTTAATCGTCCCTTGACAACCATATATAGTGCTCTATGATTTGTCCTCTTGTCACCCGGACTGTGATTCTCAACTGTCACAACTGGGAGCAGTTCAGTTTTGGGGAAGGTTTCAAGTGTTGCAGCAGGAGAGAATCTTTGTCAGAGCCAGACAAATGCTTCTGGAGGTATCCAGGTTCAGATTAGGCACACGCATGGGAGGTTCGGAAGTTTATTCTCCCCTAACTGACGGAGTGGTGAATTTTTTCCCCAGAAAGAAGTATTTGGGCTTTTAATGTATGTAGCGTCTGTCCCGAGAACCTGTCCCGAGAACCTGAGCATAGCTGTAACATCAGCCTCCGTCTCCCTCGATCTACAACGTAAAGGTCTCTCCATCTGATAAAATGGAACACCAAAGACTGCCCAATTCCCTCCCGTCACATCTCTTCCGAGATCGGGTTCCGACCCCGGGTGATAGAGCTACCCGTCAAGTGAATCATCGGAACAACAAAGCATTGACGCACACAACTGCCTGGCTCCTAGACACCTCGTTGTCTATCCTCAGCATGAACAGTGGCAGTCTCTTGCCCTCTTCAGAAGAAATGCTGGACCACCTAGCAGTATATGTATCTCCCGAGCTCGCTCCCCCGGAGAATCTTGCATCCTCAGCTCCTCAGCCGCCTTCATTCTGCCTCCCTTAGGTACCCACTCCAAAAACAGGTTTCCAAGACCAGGCGTTTTGACCTGACATGCACACACCGGGCCACAAACCCACCCATAACACACCCCAAGCAACAACATCGTCCACGGACGCCATCAGTATCAGCCACACACCCAAGCCAACCGATAGCTTCTTCCAGCAGCAACGCAGTCTCTCGTTATTCGCAAGGGAAGAGTCCAACCCGTGGATCAACGAACAGACCTGTGGTTGGTATCCCGACGGCGCCTGTACGTCACTCCCAGACACCTCCCCAGCCTCAAACCCAACTAACATGCCAGGCACAAGCCGAGCCCTTCAACTGTCGCTCCCCATTAACCTGTGCCATCGACCCTAGGAGTAACATTGCCGGCTGTGCCTCTGACGCGACCAGCTCCTTTTACGCCGTCTGTCTCGACTATTCGGCCTTTTCCAGAGGCGACTGCTCGGATATTGATACGCGAACAGGGTGTTGCCGAACCTCTTCGCTCGGGGCGTGCGGAACGTACATCTTTCCAGGAGACGGGTCCCCGTCCATGTTCATGTGCTTTGAGAGCTCAACCGCAGTCAAGATGCTTGAAGTACCGAGAGCGGTTTTGGAGGCGGCGGCGGCGAGCGCCTCTGCAGCAACTACTACTGCTACGTTTATCACCAAGACGGCTCTTGCGGGCCGAACCACGATGACGACAACTGCGAAGAAAGTGACTTCGGTGACAGAGGAACTGGGTATACCGGCTGTGACGCCCGTCGCGGTCGGTGGTCTTGGCGGCAAGGACTATGCGATCATATCACTCTCGCTCGCTCTTGCTACTCTGATCGGGATGGTGATTTTATCTTGGTGTATGAAACGACGCAGTGCAAAGAAGGCCCAGCAAGACGTGGCTTTAAGTCATTACCCGCAGCAATGATAACTCCGCCGCAGCGGAGTTCGGTCGATACGCTCTATATGCTACTATATTGAGCCCATTGTTAGGAGAATCAGCAGATTTTGGGCGCGGGTTCGTGGTTGAGCCAGAACCGATTGGGCGGCATGGGAGCAGCGCTGCGGGAAAAGTGGAAGGGAACTAGGCATTGGGTTTCGTCGTCTAATCTTTATCGTCGGGGCCTTTGATAGCGGTAGTTCCTAGAAGGGCATCACTTCTTCAGGAAATGCATGTTTACAGGCGTGATCGGCCCCTCCCCCGTCAATACTGCCGTGATGTTTCTCATACTCAGCTCCTCAAAGCCCACATGCGTTTCCACAGTGCCCCCGGCGTTGTGACAAGTTAACATCACTCGTCCAGGTCGAGGCCCTTCCAAACTTGCTAGCTTCACCAGCCGTGGATGTATCTTGGGCTCGTTGGCGTGCACGTCAAGCGCCGCGGAGCTTACGGCGCCCGATTCTAGTGCGTCTGCAAGAGCATCCTCATCAACAAGCGAGCCGCGTGCAATATTGACGAAACGAGCACCCGGCTTCAGCGCCCGAAGCGTGTCGGATGTGATCATGGGTTTGCCATCTGGGAAGGCAGGCGTGCAAAGGACAGCACAGTCGGATATAGCCAATAAACTGGCGAGATCGTCATGGAAGGTGGCATTTAGCTCGCTCTCAGTGGCAGGGGATTTGCGAACCACGTCGTAATAGGCAATCTTCATACCAAAGGCGGAATGGCCCATTTTCGCAGCGATCTGCTGTCCGATATTTCCAAATCCTATAAAGCCCAGCACATGGCCACGGGGGTTGTGGCTCACGGCGGTTGCTTGCGCATGGCAGGCTTGGAAGGCCTTCATGGCGGTTGTCTTAGCATCGTCTACAGAAGTCGATGCGAGATACGGTAGAGTCGCGGCGCTCATACACCATGGGAGGTGACGGAAGGTGGAAATGATCATGGCGACGGCGAAGTCGGCTACAGCCTCAGCGGCGGCGAGGCCAGAGTTGCAGTAGATGATGCCTGAGTAAGTCAGACGACGCCGTGCCTATACGTTTCAATAAGTCCGAGCTTACCTTTCTCCCCGAGTAATTCCGTATCGGCCCAGTCGAACCCAGCGCCCGCGCTGGCAAACACCCGAACGGAGTCGGGTAACAAGTCGATGAGCTCGGCGTCCCACCGGCCCATCTCCCCACCCGTGCCCCAGAACGGCCGGAAGACGGCACTAAAACTACCCCATCGCTTCTCTTTCAGCGCTCGTATAAACTCGCTTCGTTCCCTTTCGGATGTACTTGGACGTACGACCTCGAAGGCTTGGCTGAATGCCGAGTACGTGGCCGGATTATATTTGATGTGGTCACCAATATGCAGGACTATGGGACGAGACGAAGAGGTATAGGTCGGCCCAGACCTCAGAGGAATAGTCGTTAGTGCAGCATCGGGGGTCAGGCTCGGGACAGGCGGCGCGGGGGACGAGGATCGCGGCGTGGACGCTGGCACCGGTGTGCTCGGCGGATATGGAGTGTTCGTGGGTTCCGCCATGGCCGTTGTCCTCGGGCAGCTCTGCTTGGAGGGTCAGCTCCTGACTTATGAGTAGAGGGCCCGCGGTGGGAGGACCGATTAAAGTACCTAGAAAATCTAGATCACGTCGCGGTCGGCACACAGGATGCAACATGCGATACCGGCACGGCTATGCAGGAATCCTGGCTAGTGCTGAAGAGATAACGGGTGAGGAGAGGGACATATCCGACGATACAAGCCGTGCGGAAGCTGGCCCCATTATATGGGCAATCAATTTGCGATCCATCGGGACCGCGGGCGCAGTGGGAGTGGGGGAGACCTTCAAACTAGCAAGACAAGCAGGCGGTGAATGAAGAATGAGCTGTTGATGGACCAATGTCTGTCGCAAACCTGCTCCAACAAAAACTGCTGCGGGATGCGGGGCTTTCCGTTGATTCACGTGGGGATTTTCCTCCACTAAAGCGTAGTGGGGTCACGCCGTCGCGAGCCGAGCCGCCGTCTCCAATGATCCTCCAACGACATGTATCGATTCCAACATACAGAAGGGCGTGTGTGAAAAAATATTGGTACAGGATGCAGCAACCCACTGGGCTCGACGGTTTTTCCTCCACTCAGTTTTTCTTCGCCACCTTGGCATCCTCCTCTTCCTGCTCTCTCAACAGCTTGGCGCAGTAGAGCGACCCCGCGCCGAAGAAGACATTCCCCACAAAATCCAGCCACATCATGCTTGTCACGATGCCCCGTCCTGGCCCGATGCCGAACCAATAGTTCCACCCGATGTAGGGCAGCATCGCCAGCCCAAACGCTGTGAAGCTAAAGGCTGTCATGTTCGACGTTCCCAAGACAAGCCCACATGTCATGGCCTGGGCGCCAAAACAGCGTGTGAACAGCGACGTTGTTATGTTGGTCATGGCAAGGTATGTCGGCGTAAGGCCCAGCGCGAGCACTGATGATGGGTGCAAGAGACACCTGTAGCGAGCAGTCAGCAGTTGATTGGGATGCGAACAGTCGGGGGAGGATTACCAAGCGCCCAGTGTGGTATAGCCCGTTGCCATGGCCGTCTGGATGCGGCGGACCGTCTCGAGTCGCTGAGATGTTGCCATTGTGTTTGCGCTTGCGCGTGTTTCAGTTCCTTTCTGTATTAAGTCTCCAGTGTAGACAACTAATTTGGGCGATGCTCTGGATGTTCACCTGCAGCGTGCCCTGGTTTTATGGGAGTTGGTTGAGAGGGTGAGAGCCAGCCAAGCCCTGGGGCTGAGCGCAAATTTCGAGCGGGAGAAATCGGAGCGGACGAATCCGGCACGCCGAATGACTGACACGAAGAACTCGGGTTTAGAGCGACAAGGTTCTGCACCTGGCGGAATGGCCGATTGATGCATTCCCAACGCGGTATCCTGCGCAGAGTGGCGTTTAGACGACAATCTTTCGGCAAGATGAAGTTTGCGCAATCCCTATATGTCCATTTTGGGGACCGCAGTTGATGGTGGTCCAGGGTCAGATTTAGTAGATATTGTACCTGCAGAGTTCCGGGCTGATAAATCCAGAACAGGAAATATCGGCGGATTTATAATTCCAGACCTGGTTTTCACAATCTGCTGGCCTCATGACTGCAACCAACAAACAGGGGGGTTTCCTCGGGTAAGAGTTTCCCAGGTTAACAAACACCGTCACCGTTTCCAATTCCACCTACCTACCAAAAGTACCTACTTTAACCTCTCCGTCTTCCCGCCATGACGAATCAACTTCGAACCCTCAGCCAACTTTCTGTTGGAAATTTCCAGTACTTTGAAACCGGGATCTCAGTCTGGAGGCTAGGGACTATTCTAGACACCGTCGTCATTGAGTCGACTGATATGTGTTATCGAAAGAACACCTTGTCGTTATCGAGAGGTCATCACCATTTCTACCAGCGGCCAGTTCTCCACTATGGCCTAGAGGCTGTCCTTTCTCCCTTACCATATCCCGTCGGCGGTGTCAAGTTTGATTAACCCAGTGGTAGGCGCCCTGTGCTATGAAGGTTAATCCGTAAAAACAACTCGGCGCGCCTGGCAGCGTATCCGACCCAGTTGAGTCTCTCTTCAAACCGAACTTCAGTCTCGAAAACCCCGTTCACTAGATTCTCATCTGCTAGCGCACCAGCTGAATGTTCTTGGAGTTGGCAATCCATTTTCTTCGACATGTATTTTCCATTACTTTCTCGTGATTCGTGTTAACCAACTATCAGCTGTTCATTAGGGACAGTCCAAGAGAAAAGCAGAAGCTGGACAGAATGTGATCGACCAATATCGTTACGGTGAATTTTGCATCATATCCTACTGGGTCCTGAGGATTGGATTCCCCGCAAGAGACGGGTCGTATTGGCTTGGCCAATCGGCTGGGAGGCGGTTGAGATTTGACGAGATGTAGAACCCGACCTTCAGAAAGTCATGAGCAACTGTATGTATCTAGGTGGGTAGGATGGTCTACTCTTACTAATATTCTCCTACTTACTCTCCGTGTTCAGTTTACTAAGCTAACTATAATAGGTATGCACTTGAACTCCGGACGTCTCGGTAGATGCGCGAGATGTTGGCCAAGTGCAAGATCGTCCCCGTGCAGTCGCAAAACACATGACCGTTTATCAATTTAATGAATTCCTTCAGAGCCTTCATCTTTAAATCGGTCCTCGGCCGCCAGTTTATTCGAGATCTGGAGTCACATTGCACTTTGGGCTGGGATACCAGGCATTTAGCCGCAGTGATCCTTCCAGTCCTCGGTCCCTTCCCTTCTGTAAGAAAACGGCCCTCCATAAAGAGTTTCTTGTCCCAACTCATAGGAAGAACGTCATTGAGGTTTGATGCAGAAGTCAATCTCTCAAAACTTGCAAAGATGAAGCGGGTAGAGCATTGGTATGCGCTGGCAATGATTGCCTTGCTCAACATATCATGGGTCAACTCTCACACTACAATCACATCTCATACCACATTCACAATCACACCGCCGTACACGACAACAGTGAACCCTTCTGACCCGACGGTTTGGCATACATACTATGAGACCAAGTACTATTACCCGGGGACCGTCACCACGACCATACCCTACAACTGCATCACCCATGTTGGGCCTATTTATATCCCTGGGCCTCCACCGGAGACAACGCGATATACAACAATCACGCACATCGAGCGGGCCAGCACTACCATTACCGACCCCAACTACCCTACCTTCACGCGATATCTAATCACCACGGCCAGCGAGACTTTCACCACCAGCCTCACCAGTACCAAAGCCAGCTGCACGAACACGCTCGTTCAGGTGATCAACTTTGGATCCACCAGCACACACACGGAAACTGTCGCCCCGACGCAAACTACTATCACCACATCCTCTGTCTGTACCGTTGCAGAAATAAGATTCAAACCCCACCCGTTAGAAAGCCTATTTGAAACTCCTTCGAGGACGCCATACACGTATGATAACCCTACTACTTCCTTCACTGGAACGGTCACGCGCGTGACGAGTACGCTTTATAGCTTGCTTTGGATAACACAAACGGTAAGTCTGGATGTGTGGACACGTACGACTACAAAGTGCGATAATCCGGTCGAGACAAAAACGGCGACGGGAACGCATACGAGAACGAACACAGGGACGGGAGTCGTGGTGGTGGTAGAGACTGCGATGCCTTGTCAGAGTTCTCAAGCCGGGACTGGGACTGGGACTGGGGCTGGGGTGTATGTTGTTAGTACACCGACGGCAACAGCAACAGCAACACCGATGACGACAACAGTGACAACAGCAGCAGCAACAACAACAGCAACGACGATAATAACAACCCAAACACAAAACAATGAAGAGTCACCATGGACGAGCATGAGAAGTCCCGGCGGAACAATAATTCTCGAACCCTACACCACGTCGGGAAAGATAAACGGGACAATGACGACCGTGGAAGGCACGAAATTGATCACCAGGTGGCTTTATACTTCTACGCGGTGGGTTTCTGTTTGGATTACGGTTGATGTTACGAGTTTTGGTACGATTACTAGTACAAGCACTCGTACTAGTACTGCGAGTGTATGTGTTGGGACGACTCGATCTGTAAGTTGAAGAGGCATTTGTAGCATAAAGGTACTTAGGAAGTGGAAGTGGAGATAGTCAGTTTACTGCTCAACTGGTAATGGGTATTGTCTCAATGATAAGGTACCGGTAGGCAGGTGACTGGAAGTTGCATTGCATTGCATTGCCTGTTCACACGCCAACTATCAGCGTCCCATTTCAATGACTCAAGTTTCAGAAATGAGATAACAATCATGCTCAACGCAACCCAGACTTCCACGTCAGTCACTCACTCGCCCACCACAGATACCCTGCCGCCACATATTGATGTCACCAACGCCGCTGAGTCGTAACATTAAAGAGGCAAGGCTACTACTTTGCAAGAAACCTGACCTGCAAGATTACGGTGCCTGGCAGCGGGGCAAGTTTATGCTCCGAAACATCTAGACTGCATAAGGTACACTAGAATGAAGATCAGCGCGGCACATGCACAGCACGGCAGGTACAAGGTGGGTGGGTGGGAAGGAATGGCGGCCCAGTCCCGGGTTATGGTTCCATTGTCTGCCGTGCCAACCGCCCAGATACGTGCAGCGCACCCAATCACCGGCCCGGAAACATTATAGCGGGCGTCAGCTCCGGAACCACGTTGGGTAGTAGGCATAGCTACGCTACTACGCTCGAGGGTTGTGGGTGGCGTAATCAGCCCGGGAAACAAACCGGCTGATTTTAAAGCATGCCCTTCCACCCTTCCACCCTTCCAGGTTCGGACGGTGCGGGAGCGGAGGGAGGGAGGGGAAGCATGACGTTGACGTTGAAAGGACGGACCAGGTCCAGGTTGGGAATTGAGGTGGTAGTAGGGAACATGAAATCAATCGCCCTTTTTGGTTCCGCTGCGTAATTAATTACGGCAGTTTCCCTAGAACTAGAACACACAGGGGTCAGCTGGGCACTGTCTTTAAGTTGGTGAAGACTTTTTGGTTTGCTTCCGAGAAGGGACTTTTGTCGTCGATCTGTGCGGGAGGTATATTTAGTCGCAATATTCCCCGGTCTTCCCGCCCCTCTTCTTTGGTCTTGTTTAACAGTGGGAAGTACTGACTTCACTTACTGATACTTAGAACACAAACAAACTCAAGCACGGCCACGATGCGCCCAATCTTCCTCATCCTCGCGACTATTTCTCTCGCCGCAGCTCGGTCCTTTAGCGGGCGCGGCCAGTTACGGGCCACTTGGCGTGATGGCGAACACAACGATCTCGGATGCGTAACCGACGAAGGCAGGTGGACAACAGATGACACTCGATGCGGGACTTTTGAAGCCTCGCCTGTGCCTGAGACACCCACCATGTTCACTTTACAAAGCGCTGCTGGGTTCTGCAAGGTCTTTGAAGGGAGGTTCATGTGCAACCAAGATGCGGATGCCTATCACTTTGGGGTTAGTAACCATCTAGTCTAGTCTTCTTTCGGTCCGGTAATGATGGGGCAAAACTAACTGAGATCAAGAACTGGCCTGAGAGTTACCGGCTCGGCATACCCAGTGATCGGGTCCTCCGCTGGGGCCAGTATGGGTTGATGGCAAGCGATCGGCCTGGACCACCAGCTCGGACGGACTCGCCGCAGGAGATTCACCTAGCGACATACCGTGAGCAAGGGGTGTTTATGTGGTTGACATGGTTGGAGCTGTGATTTGGTTTTGCGTTCTTCTGCTTCTTCTCTTCTCGGTGCTTGGAGTTGCTGATGGGAGTCATGGGACTGGCGCAGTAACATTCTTATGCCAGGCTTGGAGGGTCAACTTTGGCTTGGAATCGGATTTTGCACGATGACCGCGCAGATGTCGCATGTACATGACAGCGACGCTCAACAGTGACGAGGCTATCAAATAGATTTGACGAGCCGCCATGTACCACTCTGAGAGCACAGGAAGTCCCAAAAAGTGCGACTCAGGTCCGATGTTGGGAATCCTGAGCAGGCCGTGGTTCCGGCGGATTTGGGCCCTCAAGAGGTCTGCGGCTCGGCAGATCATCAAGTGTGGCAAAGCTGAGACTGGTAGCCTCACATTTTCAACGGGATTTCTCGCCCTGGCGCCGGCGAATGGACAGAGAAACTCAGACCTGGAGGTTTCAGCCAGTCCTGTCCTCCACCACATGAGGGCAATATTCCGACCCGTTTTCAAGGAAGGAGGAACCCCGACGACGAGGCTTTCGTTCGGGTCTTGGGCCGCTGGGTGAGCTATTGGAATTTGTTGTCACCACCCAGCTAGGTGCCGAACGATAGGACAAGGTCTACGTGCTTTTGGGAATACCGGCTGACAATCCCGGGGCGGCTGGGACATCGGCTAACTACAACACCCATGACATCCATCGCTTGCCATGTCCCATTTGACAATTACTAAGAGTTTTGGCCAAATATAGAGGCCCCCGAAGATCTTATGTAGACTGCTTATTACAGGGTGCGACGAGGCTAAGCGTTGTTCGACCACGCAAAGACTATTCAACTCTTGTTCTTGCTACACTTCCGCCCAACGACATGTTACCCAAGCGACCGAGATCCAATCTGTTGCCAACATTTCTGCACGCGATTGACATGGCTAAAGTGGATCGGAAAGACGAGGGGAGCCTATAGGCTCGTGGGGTTTACGCAGTGATCAATTCTACCAGTTGCGAGAAGGGCACGTATAAAGACAAGACTAAGAACGATCCTCCGTTTTTCGGTATCACAAATTACTTCTGTTCTTCCTCTTTACTACTCTTCCCCGTTGAGACTCCGAGCAGAATCCCACCAGGGAGGCGAAGACCAAAGCCGTTAGCCAGGGAAACACCAACAAAAGACCCTCCCGCCTTGAACCCCAAAATGCCTTTGGTCTCGGTCTTCTCGCCCGCTTGTTTCGCCGCGTCCTTCCTTTTATCGTCACCGAAGACTGGAATGATACGAAAGCCCCGATGCCTGAAAAATCCGGCATTCCACTCTTCCACGATGGCGTTCACTCGTTGCCTCCGCGCGGTATCGCTCTCGCCGTCGCGAGAGGAAAAGGGGTTGGCGGGGTCCGCGGCAGGGGTGTCGTTGAGCACGTCACCGATCTGGTCGACAAACACGCCCCAGTCTTCCCGGTCAACATCCCGAGTCGTCCAGAGGGATTCTGGTGTCGGGAACGCAAGAGGGTCCCCAGATGACGCGAAAAGAACGAGACGATGCTCAACGACATCAGCGGGTGGGGGGCCACGAGCTGCTCTCTTGATGATATATGTCATGGCGGGGACATTATTGGGGGTGTGTCGGTGGGTGCATTCTCCTGGTAAGGAGGTGGTGGGCCTCGGTTCTGCATCTTGGGAGTGAGTGATTCTGGTTTAGACGAAAAGATATTGTCTAAACAAGAAAGTTAGGTAAGGATGAGCTCCAGGGCTGCATCGACAGGAACCTATATAACCTCCTAAGTTGTGATACCCAGTTTCCCTCGTCGCCAACCTTCACGAATCGACAAAGGCAGGGACTCATAGGAGGAAGGTGTAAATTATGCCCCTATTCACCCGAGGCTCTGGACCCGGCGACGCGACGCTTTGTAGCATTGCATGCGCGGCGCAGGATTCAGCCAGAAACGAACTGGAGACAACCGAGCTACTCGCCACGTCTACTGACACGGGGTAAAGGAGCTTGGGGTAGGACCTGTTAATCATACGCCAGGGCTAAGGCATCCAATGCGCAGCATGCGATACCACACCAAGAGAGCTCAACCACAAGCAAATTGTCAGCTTCCTAGGTACCTACCTACCTTGATGCGGAGGATTCCAGTTCCAGTCCGTGTCCCGTTGCCCTGGGCTCTCACAGGAACATTGCCCAGACTATTGGGGTAGAACGTGCCGATGACGGGATTTCGGGTTTACATTGCTTAGCGGCAGGAATGCCCACGCCAAGTTATAGAGGCTGGCTCCCACAAGATGGATTCCCGAGACCTCAGGTCGGCGGCTGTCGAACCTGGATATCGGAGAATTTGCCCCTCGATCCTTAGAAGGGAGAAGGAAGCAACCCGCGCCAATGGTAGCAGGTGCATGCCAAATTTTGGATACCGGAGGAGAGGAGACCAGGTACACAAACTGAACAAAAAAGGGAGCAAATGACAAGCTAAGCATCAAAACGGACTCTGAGCCGTCGCCGACAGCTATCATCCCCCAAGTCTGTTGCTGAATACCGCACCAGACCAGAATGCCATTCTCGCCAGCAAAGGGGCCATCCACTGTGGGCCCTAAGTCTCCCCAGATTCTGGCGAAGATCTGGAAAATGTGGAAGCATGCACCAGGAGTCAAAGGAATGATGCCAAGTCACGTCTTCTTGAAGACCGGGGTCCCACAAGAGGAAAGAGTAAACGGCCACTTGGTTGGCGACGTACGAGCTGGATTGCACGTCGAGCCCAGCGTCACGGTCGAGAGGAGGTCCCCGTGGGGTGAGGCGTGGGGGCCTCACTAACTCCCTGGCGTCCAGGGGCTTCTGCCGTCCACCCACGGCTCAGCTCATTTTGCTTCTTCTGGCCTCCTCAGGGGATGAGGCCATGTTGACGAAACACCAGCGCAATTCGCCAAGTCGATGACGAGACCCGGCTGAAGAAGAAAGCTGCAGTTTGTTTACCGGTAGCGGGTTGTTATCAATATTTTTTTTTTCTTTTTCGAAATGTTGAAGGTAGGAATAACTTAGCCGGGCAGCTCTCCGGCCATCTCCGTTTCACGATCCACCTAGGGTCCAGTCGGGCGCTGAAGATCCGTGGAGAACCAGCAACCGGCGACGACGGGTCAAGCTCCCGTGATGCTTGTTCAATGGCTTCCGAGGGAAAGCAGTCATCCACAATCCACGGCGTCGGGATCAAGAACCCTGAATTTGTTATCTAACACCTGCGACGTGGGCGCCACTAGCATTTCTTTCCTGGCCTAGCTCGCCTGGGCGACCCAAAACGTCATTGCAGAGTCGACACGGAGTCGACCCCCACGCATCCAGCGCGGGCGCCAGACAGAGAACCACAACCAATGCCTTGGGAGCACGCAATACACCACGTCCAATGGTGCCATGTTGAGTCCTGGTATATCACGAAGCCGCCTCCAACCTGCGGTCCCCGCCCTCTTCGCTATGGTTTTGTTTCTGGATGGCGAGGCGCCCAGCGCCGACGACGACACGGGAAGCGACGACTAGAAATGCAGGTCACGATGCATTCGCCGCACCTATTGCATCTGCTGCTGCCACGCGGCGAGGTGGTGCTCACCGATGAGCAGCGAAACACGCTCGCAATCGTCACGCGCACCGCTTCAACCCTGTCGGCGATCGGCGTTCTCACCATCATCACCACCTTTTGCATGTCACGCCATTTCCGCAACCCCATGCACCGCATCATCTTCATCAACGCCTTTTACAATGCCCTCGACATTGTCTGCACCATGATATCGGTTAGTGGGTATGCTGACGGCAACAAGTCGGTCCTGTGCCAGTTCCAGGGGTTTTTGAACCAGATGTTTCCGGTCGCAGATGTAATGTGGACCCTCGCCATGGCCATTGATGTGTACCTTATCGTCTTCCGTTGCTACGACACAGCGGCTTTGAAGAGACTCGAGTGGAAGTATATGATTGGCATCACCGTCTTCACGTTTATCCCGGCTTTCGTGATGCTCTTCATCGATACCCCTGAAAAGGGACCCATGTACGGCGGCGTGACGGTATGTACCGCGTTCATAGGGTCAGACCCCGACTAACAACCCATCTAGCTTTGGTGTGCGATTGCCCCGAAATGGGTCCTTTTCCGCATCGTTATCTACTATGTGCCAATTTGGAGCGCAATCCTCATCACCATGGTTCTTTATATCCTCGTCGGTGTTGAGATCATCAAACGGCGGATGGCTCTCCAGTCCATCACTTCCGATAGCGTCCCACTAGACGACACTGTCATGCCCAGCATGGATGAGTCTTACGACCGCGATGAACTTGACTCTCCCCGACACCTCTCCACATCCTACTCGGCCGACGAGTCCCTTGTCGTTTCGACGAAATATTCTACGTCTACTTCCCATCTCAACCCTCCGAGGCGGTCCTCCCTCTCGTTCCGCCAGTATGTCCTCATGCCGCTGTTCTTCTTCCTCGCTCTGCTCTCGGTCTGGGTGGCGCCATCGACCAACCGTGTCGCTTCCTTTATCGATCCGTCGTGGCCTGGGTCGTACCCACTCCTTCTTGCCGTCGGTATTAGTGGTTCCTTGCGAGGATTCTGGAACGGGCTGGTTTTCATCACGGTGGGCATCAAGTCCTGGAAGAGAAGCAAAGAAGAGGCTCAACGGCCAGTCACGGTCATCACTGGGCAAGGGGAATGATGATGCGGCATGAGCGGCAATGCAGCACGATGCTATAATATAATGATAGAGAAGCAGTGGACGTCGCCCGAGCGGCATGCACTGCGCCGGCCGAGCTTGCCAAGTAGTAGAGGGGGTTGCTCACGGGAAACCGGTGCATCCCTACCGCGTTCTTTGCGCGAGGCAGACTTGTGGCCCTTTGGGCTTGTGTCACGCTAATGGCAGGCCGGCCGGGGAGTTTGGAGTTTGGAGTTGGGGGGCGGATACGGCGACAGACTAGACTTGGAACCGTGAGGTTGGAGGCTGTATGTTTGTACATATAATGGATGCATGTGAGTATCATAAAGCTTCTATGTACAATCCAGCCCCTGATAGCGTGGGACTTGGTGAGTATTCAGCACGTGTTTGTGCCATACGTGAACAGTTGGGAAGCTATTTTGCGAGGGGTTAAGCTAGAATATTTAGGCCTCAATCCTAACATTCAGGCCTTAAGATTTGCTCCTTAAGGCGTCAAATTTCCATCATAAGCCCTTAAACACAGGCACGCCGAGATTCCCCAAGGGCTGCGTAGGCATAGCAAGATGGTCAAGACGATCGGGTGGTCGTCGAATTCGTTCGTCAGGACATTATCGGTATTCTGCCCGTAAGTGACCGGGGGAACCGCTCAGCAGATTGACGACGCTCATATGTGGCTGGCTGCCAGACTTGCAGTATCTTGGAGGTTAGGTTACCCAAGCCATCAAACTGAAACCCTTCCAGTCCGTAACCCTGTTCTGCGCAGGGGTCGCGGACGCACCACCACCCCAAGACTCTCTTTCGGGACCGGATCACCTGAATCAGTCTCCAGCATTGTGAATCGCTGTTGCGTAGGTAGGTAGGTAGGTAGGTTTGTGGTTTCGTCGCAGATCACCAACCAACTGGAATTTGAAGGCTCTTGCTTTTCGTGATATGCGCCCGTCTACGTGACTAGTCAGAGACTTGGAGGGGCCATCTATTATGCCTACGGTTGCTGCCGATACAGATGAGCAACTCCGTAATGTTAACACTTGGAGAGATTAATCAGATCGACCTTGATGGAGGGAGGCAGGCAACCAACTCTGCGGCCAATCAGAGGGTACCTAGGTACCTAAAGCGCAAGTTAACCGCAAAAGGAAGGAGGCACAGGGCCGCGCAAGAAGGGGGGCAGGAAGGAAGGCGACGGCATACAAAGCGGGTGAGGCACATGACCCGGAGCTTAACACTAGATTCGACAAGCTGGCTGTGAAACTCGAAGGCTAGACGCTTGTCGATTCCTCTTTTTTCTTCTGAGAACTATATATGAAAGTTAGCAAATGAAGCCGAAATACCCTTAACTGAATGGGGTAGATGCTATGCTCTTATAGTTTGGTTAACCCCTGAAGATTATTTCGCGCACGGTACAAAGTACTTTACGGCTTGCGTTGCAGGCGAAGATGGGCCATCCAGATTAACCCCGGAATTCTTTTCTATTTCTGACGGCTTGAAAATGGAAACTTGAGGCCTTGATACGGAAGATTAAGGCCTCGACAATGAGGTTTCCAGGCCTTAACAATAAGGTTACTAGGCCTTGAATATTAAAACTCAGACCTAAATATTCGACTTGAACCCTCGAAAAAAAAAGAAAAAAAAAAGCTTCCCAGATGCCTACTTACTCACCAAGTCCCACGCTAAAGCGGCCCAAGGCTTGGGACTATCAATGGCAAGGCACTCCCAACCAAAACGAGCATTCTCAATCCGCTCAAGTCGCTGGGCGATTTCATCAACCGGGAGGGAGAATGCTAGTCATGTTCTTCTCGCGGTGGATCGGATTTAATGGATAGGTAGCGTATTGAGGTATCGCCTGCGTGTTCGGGGTATAGCAGGTACGATGGAACCCCACGGACCAGTATTTAGCCCCCTCAGCAGTGCAGCTCATCTTGCACAATTCGTCACCTCTTACCATCACCAGATCCATGCCTCTCACGCGCTTCGACGGTTGATTACGCTGCAGCCTCTCTTTATCGGACTTCGTCGCCGTCTCGTTGAGAAACTGAATCATATTATTGAGAACGTCCAGGTTCTCGGTTGACAATTAGTCGGCCATTTCTGACACTGGGAGGGAGCCTTCGTGACCAAAATTGCTGCTTTGCGCCAATGCCTTCAATTACCTTGGCCTTGGTCGCCCTGGATCCCCGATTGAGACTGTCTCCGGGAACGTGAAGTCGGCCTCGGCCAAATTCGGTGGCGGGGAAGGGACAGAGATCAGACTGAAACGATAATTGATACGGACCCCCCCGCGTCCCAGTCCCCCGGGACCGGCGCACCAACCAGCACGCGATACCCTTCTCTCACTTCAACGCGACTTTGGGGCTGGGAAGCGCGAATTGGGGCTGCACGTGTGGGAAAATGGGCGGGCATGGGTCGCTGAAACTGGACCTGTTTTAGTGCCTGGGGGCCGTGTGCATTTGATGGTTGCATTCTGACCCAAGAAGGAAGTTAGCACAAGGGTGAGCGAGCTGTGCCGCTCACATCACAGCCGGCAATGCGGTAGAGAAACCCCCTGCAGACCTCTGGCAGCTCTCATGTTTCAATCCCTCGATTCAGGGTCTCGATATGCACGCTCGGTGAAGAAATTTGGCGTTCACCCATACCCATTCGAAGAAGATGGCTGGCTGGGGTCTGGTCGCAAAGATGGCATTGATATGTCTGAAAGTCCACATCTTCCCATCACTTTCTGCATGCCGACATACCCTTTTTTTTTTTTTTTTTTTTTTTGGTTAACTTGGCCCTACTAACTCTTACAGCAATTCCGAGGAGCCCATCGCCATGTCGAAGCCCGACCTTATCAACAATGGCCGCAGTCCCTTCAAATCCCCCCAGGACTTGCAGTCGTTCCTCTGGTCCAGAACCAATGGTGAATACAAGTGCATGGGCGAGGCATCGAAGAATGAGGGGCACTGTAGGAAGCCGCTGGGGAAGGAAAAAAGGGGGGAGATTGGCAAACATCTCGTCGACTTTGTCAATGCCGGTTTCCCGTCTCCAAAAGCGCGCGAGTCCCTGAAGAAAATTGTCTCCAGCAGTCTTTGTCGCGATCACGAGGCCGAGAAGAAGATCCAGGTCAACCCTAGAGAGGGGAAAGGTCCAGCAAAAACAACGACACAGGGAAACCATCTTTACGAGACGTGGCTTGGGGAATTGCGGGCTGCATTTCCTCCCGGTGACATCCCCGCTGAGGAGAAGAAGAAGAAGAGCCGGAGAGTGCCGACGTCGGCTGTCGATCAAGATCGAGATGTTTGGAGAAAGGAAAGAACCAATTCCGTGCCAATCCCCGGGTTGAAGCGAGCCCTCACGAGCACAGGGGTGGCTGCCGGGCGACTCACAGAGTTGTCCAAGCAGTTCTTCAAGCAGCTTCTCGACAATGTCCGCGAAAAGAAGGCGCAAAAGAGCGTCCCCAAGAAGGGTGCTCGCAAGAATGATGCTCCCGTCGATCTCGAGCCCAACAACAGTGGCAAAGAAAATGCCAAAGCCAACAGCACCAACATCCCTAAAAACAACATCCCTAAAAACAACATCCCTAAAAACAACATCCCCGAAACCAACGACTCTGAAGCTAAGAACCTCGAACCCAATGACCCCGAACCGAATCTGAACCTTTCTATCAACCTCCCATCCACCGGCGCCAGTCTGCCCACCGGCACTAGTCTTCCCCCAGTCACCCCGACGCGACCTTCACTGAGAAGAAGCCCCCGAAACCAGGAGAAGAGTGCGAGAAGTAATCGAACGAACTCTCCAAGTCCCATCTTTGACCACGACAATATCAATACCAATGACGTTTCCGACTTGACTCCCTTTACCTCATATTCTTCATATTCTTCCGTCTCAAGTGTCGGGTCCCACGAGTTGAAGGGCCGGTGCCGGTCAGCGTTATTTCTAGATCAGTCACCCACTCCTGCCGCTCGGAGAAAATGCAGAGACGACGGCAGCGAAAATATTGGGGACATTAAAATCGGCGAGAAAGTTGACGTCGGCGAGGTCATCGACGACGACAAGGACATTGACCTCAGTGAGGAATCTGACATCAGTGAGGAATCTGACATCAGTGAGGAATCTGACATCAGTGAGGAATCTGAGCCCAGCGAGGTCATTATTAAGAGCAAAGCCATCGACAACAGCAAACTCATCGACGACAACAATGTTATCAGAATCAGCAACATCATCAGCAATGGAGACATCAACAACAGCAAGGAAGGAGTCGTCTTGTACTACCAAAATGATTCCGAAAAGGCAATCATGACCACCTCCCTGGAGAATCTGAAGCACAACTTTCCCAATGTCAAGATCAGCACCAGCACCAAAGAACGCAACTCCAATGACAATCATGCCAAATCCCCAAAAGGCTTCAGCCCAGAGTGTTTCGAAGACAACCAGCGCCTCCCAAAAAAGACCCTGGAGAGCATGGTCAAGAAACTCCAAGAGAGCGTCTGGAACAAAAAAAAGTTCCGAGAGGGTTATATCTACGGATACAGGGTACATGTAGAAGGACATGGACATCTGGATGGATGCAACGAGTTTATCAAGATTGGCGTGACCCAAGAAACTGTGGAGACACGGCTCAAAGACTGGGAGGCAAACTGCGGAGTCAAGCCGGTTTTGCTCTTCCAGGCTTGGATGCCGTATGCGCCGGTTGTCATGGAGAGCATGATTCATGGTCAGCTTTACGGTCGTCAACTCAGGCAAAAGTGCCACAAATGTGAACGCAAAAGCAAAGAAGAAGGAAATCTGGATAAAAAAGGCCCGGTAATACACAGGGAATGGTTCAGGCTCGAGCTCAAAGACATCCACATCGCCCTCGACGCCGTCCTTACATGGCAGGCTTTTAGCATGAGCAGACCATTTACCGAGCACAGATATCTGAGAGAAGATTGGCGAATACGGACTTTGGCCGGGCTGGATAGGTTTAAGACAGAAGAAAAATGGGATCCAAATTTATGGGTTGGGGAATATATATGGAGGGAATTGCAGACTCGGGCAGAAAAGGAAGGTGAGGAGGGTCTGGAATGGACTAGTGAGGAAGAGGAGGAGGGTGTGTGTAAACAGGAAAAGGGGCAATGGGAAGTAGAGGCGAAAGTGGAAGATGAAGAAATTGAGGGAGAGGAGTGCGAGGAAGAGGCAATGTTGGAAGTTTGAAGTGTCGAAAAGTAGGTAAGGTAGCTATCATGGCCAGGATATATATCTATTTCTTTTTATTCAGTGTCCTTCAATTTGAGACGACCTCTCTGTTTGGGGATAGTCTAGTTAACAACCCTAAATCACGTCCCCTTTTCCCGCGTCTAACCAGACTCCTACTTACAACCATAAAACGGGTACCCATCCCTTTCACTGCGTATAAACTGAACCCCATGATACCTTGTACCCAGGGATGGGAAAGGAAAGGAAGGTTTGTTGGCAGCAGAGATCAAATAGATACAAGGTTGATCAGGATGAGATTCGGAGCAGGGAAAACTGCCATTACTCTGGTATGATACCACTTGCATTCATGCAAATGTTGGATAGATTACCAGTCCACACAATTAACACTAGTTCCTTCCCTCTACTTTTCTCTACACCCTCTCTCTCTCTCTCTCTCTCTCTCTCTCTACACCTACCCCGCTTGATAGCCAGTCAACCAGTCAACCAATCAACAAGCAGTGTGTGTGCTGGCGTCAAAGAACATTCCCTTTTCCTTGCAGACCACATCCCCGACAGAAACTGGTCTAATTCACTTTACTCGGCCAACTTGGACTTGCCCGCCTTCCTGCTAGCCTCCAGGGCACCAGTGAGCGAAAACTGTGTAGCAATCCCGTTGACGCGATGGACGCTGTTGATGTTCTTGACCAGGGTGAGTTGGTAGCAAGTGGCAGAGCCTTGGCGGGAAGCGATGGTGGACGAAGCGAGGAAGTATTTCCAGATCTGACTCAGTGTTAGTATAATCCAGATATTTTCTTTGTAAACAAAACTCACCCTGAACCATCTGGCACCATACTTGGCGGTAACCTCCTTCTCGTTATTGAGCCAGTTGCGATACCACCGCCAAATGGTAGCCGAGTAGTGAACACCAATCGTGTCAACACTACGACTGTCAGCATGATATAAACGGGGAACAGATGCAGGATACTCACGCCTTGACTTCCCAACCAGCCTTTTCGCAAAATCCAACATAGTACGAAAGAGGCGTGGAAGCGTCGGCACCAGGGAAAACATATCGGTTCATGAACAGGCCCCAAACCAAGTCCTCGTACTGCCAGTGTTGTCTGATACCCGCAACCTGAAGAAGCATGATACCGTCGTCCTCGAGAAGGTCGGAGCACTGACGGAGAAAGTTGGTGATCTTGAAGATGCCGACGTGCTCGGCCATTTCGAGGCAGGTAATCTTGTCGTACTTCTCCTGCGGAATGTCCCGGTAGTCCATGCAGAGAATCTTGCTCTGGGACTCGGGGATACCGGCCTTTCGCAAGCCCTCATTGCCCCAGGCGGTCTGGTTCCGGCCCAGAGTGACACCAGTGGCATGGGCTCCATAGTTGACGCTGGCAAACTTGGCCAGGGTGCCCCAGCCGCATCCAATATCCAAAACTTTCTCTCCGGCCTTCAGCTCAATCTTCTCGCACACAATAGCGAGCTTGTTGTCCTGGAGCTCCTCGAGCGTCTCTTCCCTGGTGGGGTCAGAAATGATACCCGACGTGTACACCATACGCGGTCCCAAGAACCAGGCGTAAAAGTCATCACCGCGATCGTAGTGGTCCCGGACTTGCTCCTCATCCTGCGATCGGCTGTGCACGAGGACATCGGTGAAGAACTTGAGGACGATGAAGCGGAACAGCTCCCAGGTGAACACAAAGGTAGCCCAGTCGTGACGGTACTCGAGCACCTCGAGAAGATCGCCGTTGAAGTCGGCATCGCCATCAAAGTACATGCGCATAAAGGTCTCCATCGGCACCTTGTTGCGACCGTAGTACTTGGCGCGATCCTCATCCTTGTGGAAGGTCACATAGTGCTCGACGGGAAGGCCCGGATACTTGACCCGGTCATTGATGCGCGGGCTGGTCCGCGATGCGACAGTCCAGAATGCAATGAGGATGGGGAAGAAGGTGATGAGGAAAAAGAAGATGGTAGTCTTGAGACCCCCACCCAACTTCCATGCGAGATAGGTAGGCACGCCAAAAAGCAGGGAGAGCAGAAGATAATTGGAAAAGTGGACATTGCCGGGCCCATCGGCTGGCAGAGGTGGGTTGTGGATGGCGGGGGACTGCAATTGGGCAATTCGCGAAGGTGGTCAGCCAAAGCGCGTGTCCGAAAAAAAAAAAAGGTTTGAAAGGTGGGTGTGGAACCTACCGCAGTCAATTTGACGCCGCAATCTTTTTCGACCTTAAACTTCGGCGCCGGCGCCGGAGGCGTAGGCTTAAACGGGAAATCTAGCCCAATGTCGTCTGGCATGATGAATCGGGTGCGTGTTTGTTGACTTTTTTAACTTTTAGAACTATTGTCGATTGGAAGGAGGAGAGAAAAGTGTGCGTTTGCGCTGCGCGATCTGGCAAAAAAAGGGGACAAGTGCAAATTCATGTGACCGTGCACGGGGAGGTTGGGCCCCCCCTAACTTTGCCCCTGAGCGACGGGATTCCCCTGACCACTCGCCTGCGGCGTTGAGATAAGAACCGAGCAAATCCTCTTGGCATCAATTCCAATTCTTTTTGACGACCCAAGCAAAATGAACACACCGCTCTTTTGCACCATTCTTTCTGTATTGCGAGGGGATTGCCAATCATTGCGGCATTGCCCCCAACTCAGCATATGCTGGGTCAGAGGTGGAATTGACTTGTCATACCAACCGTGGCTTCGGAGCCAACGATTGATGCGAGAAAATACCACATCCAGATAAGAATCTTTCGGGTGCAAACGTGGAGCGGCTTCATCAGCACCGTGCTTGGCATCCACCACCGAAGCCCAAAATGCCCGATTGCCCTCGGCAGAATGCACGAATGACGACGGCAAGGCCCACGCCGCTCTGCTGCATTTTCGGCCTCGGGCACGGCGCGTGCCAGTGTTCCATTCAATAGTTGATGCAGAAGATGATGGAACATGACGGGTTTTCTTTTTTTTTTCAGGCAGCAAGCTTACTTCGTACCAAACATGATTTTGCTGGGCAGCACAAAATGCACCTGTCGCCAACTGCAAAGGTCCCGCAAAAGCACCCCAAGACCCCAAGAGAACCCCAAGACACCCCCAAATCCTGTCCCAAATCCGGAGGAACCGCATCTGGGTTGCGGATAGCCCCACCGACGGGCAGCGGGACCCAAAATCCGGGAAGGCAACACTTGGAGAACCGTGCAGCTTAACTGTTCTGGGACGCCCCAAGATGTCAGGACAATCCATTTTTGTACACGAAGGATTCGGTGTAACCCCCTACTCACACTAGCTCTACGACAGCATTACCTGTACGTTGGCAAATGCCGTCCAGATCCAAGACTGCGATTGGTCCCAGGAGAGAGCAAATACATGTTACACCAGACCAAACATGAAGGGGTCCTGAATGAATATCAGGCATTTCAGCCCCCAAGGGTGAGCCCCCACAAGTAGGTAAGGTAGGTAACTATTGGTACTATAAGAAGACCAACCTCAGGTTTGGGATGAACCAAACTCGTAAGTTTCTTTCTCGCCAACCTTTCTGGCAACAACTCCCAACAGACATAACTCCTTACCTTGGGTCGGTCTTAGTCATGTCATCTTCCAAGACCACTGCACCGCGAAGATGGACGGCACAAGAGGACCAGCTGCTGAGTGAGCAAGTCCGCAGCTACTCAGGTAAATTGTTTAGCAGCGAATCCAGCCCGCACAAGCAGTTTGTAGCTGACAAGCCGGCGCAGGAGCTGTTAACTGGGTCGCTGTAGCGCAGCAACATCAAGGGCGAAGCAACAAAGACTGCCGAAACCGATGGATGAAGATTAAGTGTCAATGGAGTCGAGGCGCCTGGACCGAGGAAGAAGACCATAGACTTGCGTCAGCCGTCGCAGTTTACGGGCATAGCTGGACTTCGGTGTCCGAAGCTGTTGGTACTCGTTCTCCCGACCAGTGCGCAAAGCATTGGACAAACGCTCTCGATCCGGAGATTAGCCACGGAGGATGGACTGATCAAGAAGTATGTTTTGACAGCCAACAACAAAAAAAAAAAAAAGACTGCGCTCGAAAACACAAATATTGACATATATCCTTCATAGGATCAATTCTTGATGGAGGCCGTGAACAACCACGGTCGCGCATGGAAGAAAATCTCTGCTCAGTATTTCCCCAACAGGTCAGCTCTCGAGCTTTCGAATCGGTGGGTTCACCTAACCCCCCCAACTTCGGGAATGCCGACTGGAGTTCCCCACTAACGAGGGGTCATTACCTAGGTACAACGTCAACCTTAGGAGACTTCAACAAGCGGATGCATCATACCTTACCGACACTGCATCCGAGTTTTACTCTAGCTTCATCGAAGACGCAGCAAAGACAATGGCGCATACTGGCAGCACAGGTGGTGACATTGTCTCTGGCAGCTGGCAAGATTACGACACTCTGGTCTACTATGATGACGTGGACCAAGGAAACTACGCGATGCCATACCTCAACGGGGCAGCAGCAGCAGCCGATGTAGAAGAATTCTCGATATCATCATCGTCGTCATGTCAGGGAACTTTTGGCTGGAATGAAGATCTTTCAGCAACCTATTTCCGGTCCGGATACTACGACTATGGTGGCGGTGGCGGCGGCATGGCTGTCCCTATTGAGATGTCGGGGCGAGCTGTGTCTGGAACCCGTAGGTGATTACCTACCGAGGCGATTAGGTGATTGAAGGGGGGAAGCATCTGGGTGTGGGGGTGCACACGTTTTTTTTCCGTTTGCAGCAATGAGTGATGACTGATGAACTTGAATGTATTATATTTTCTAATCAGATTTCTCTTTTTGTTTTCGAATAATCCAACCAGATTAGATCTGGAAAAGCAGCCGATAGCTGATCAGTTTGTTACTTTATAGAAATCCTTCCCTCTTTGGTTTTTTGGTTTTTCTTTTCTTGCAGACTGACAATCTCGCGCATTATCACAGTTGTATTAACTGCATCTGCGTGTCCACTCATATCCACTCACGCCACGACGAATGACGAGGGGCGGAGGTTTCACATGCCCGATTGTTCCTTCCCGCCTTGGATCCAAGTCAGCAAGTGGCAGGAGCGAAGCCGTGGCACCCTAACTCGGAAATCCTTAACGACCAACCCTTTTGAGCTTCTTCGTCAAAGATACTTTTCCATCAAACTCTTGACCCGATCAAGCGGCAATGCCTCGACAACCCTCCCATCCACCCCTACCATGCTCTCCGCCATACAGAGGGCATTATAGATTGCCTCTTCGGTCGCATCAGCTGCGGCATCAAATAGCGAGTTGATGGTGTTGTCGTCCAAAACCACGACGCTATCAATGGGCGTGGGCTTCCACGGATCGACAGCTCGCTTCTTCCCGGTTACCGTCTGCGCGGGAATATGGTTCGCCGTCGAGAAGGCAAGGAAGATGTCCCCTGACAAATTGTGTCCAGCCCCACCCACACGCGATAGCCCCGACGTCGCTCGCTTGGCCAGCCTCTGCAGCTGCTGGGGATGCAGAGGAGCGTCGGCCGCAAGGATGACAATGATGCTTCCGTCCTTGCGGGTCTTTTCTCCGTCCAGTTTTTCCAGGGCTGCTTTCTTGCGCGCATCGGCTGCTGCAGCGGTCTGTGTCTCTTGTTGAAGAAGCCGCCCGATGGGAGCACCGCCGATACGCAGTGCGTCTGGTCGACCGTAATTCGCCTGAACCAGAGCGGCCACTGTATAGTCTTTGTCATTTCCTTGTTGGTCAAATCCGGCCACGACACGGCTAGAATTTCCAGTTCCTCCCTTGAAGAAATGGCATACGTTGCCGGTACCCCCACCGGTGTTCCCCTCAGGTACCGCGTCAGCATTCGCTGCATCGATCCCTCGCACCACATGCTCTGGTTTTACGCTCATGTGGGCAATATCGTTGAGGAAGCCGTCATATGTCTCTCCCACTACCGGCAACATGAACCAGTCGACGCGACCGTTTTCATCGCGGTGATCGCGAATGGCATGTTCGTAGATGCCCTGGTAGCATGCGCCCACCGAAAACGAGTTGGTCAAGATGATTGGTGAATGGAGCAATCCCGTCTCTTCAATCCAGTGACTACCTGTCAGCTCGCCGCTCCCGTTGAATCGGAAGAGGCCTGCATAACAGGCGTCATCAAAGAAGTTCCGTCGAGGGAGAATAGTGGTAACCCCGGTGTTCACCACATCCACCTTCCCAGATGGGGCAGCGTGAATTGACTCGGTGTGAACAAGAACACCGGGGACATCAGTCAGAGAGTTTAGACGTCCGGGAGGAAACCGGCCGAGATAGAGCTCAGGGAGAAGCTCTCTGATGCGACAGCGATTTTGTTTGATGGGTGTCATCGTGCGGTGTGTATTGTATTGTGTGTTGAGATTTCTGGGAGTGGTGTCTTGAGCAAGTATTTGGTGTTGAGAAGGTATTTCGGCTTTAATACTTGGAAAATCCGAGAACTGCGAATGCGACGTTGCGTTGCGTTGCGTCGCGTTGCGCGGTGAAACCAAGTTTTTTGGGGTTGATCGGGTTATGACTCGTCACCGGTTGACGCAGTTGACTCCTACGTTCCTTGCGGATTAAGGGCCTTCCTTTCTAGTGTTAGGACTACATTGCGCGTTGTTTTTTCTTTCTTTCTTTTTTTCTTTACTGACTTGCATTGCTCAGTTGAGTTGTAGAGAGTTTATGTAGGGTATTAGGGGGTGTTGGCTTTGTCCATATAGATTGGGATTGATAGATGTATAAGTTCCAGTCAGGTCTGTCTGGTGCTGATCAGCCAGGTAGACGCACTCTATGCATTCTACGGCAAGTCTTGTAATATTGTACTCTGTTTCGTCATCTCTCTACACATACAAAAAGTCCATACTACACTCCATCGAATAACGCTTGTAAAGATGAGCTTGGATATCTATGCTCACTGAATGACCTTACGTAGATAGGTAGTTACGAACTAGCTAGAATAGTGACTACTGCCTCGTGTTATAGCCCATCCAACACTGCGCTGCGCCCGCGGTATGGGAGCATTCCCTTTCCGGAAACCCCTGCCGGATCGCCGTGGCAATCTCGTCGAGGCAGCTCGAGTAGCAGTCGCGGGGATCACTCCAGGCACGGCCGCGACGCCAAAAGGATACGCGCCCTTGGCGTTCGCAGTTGTTGGTGCTCCAGCCCCCTTTTCAAGTAAATAATTAGCATTGTATGTGTGTGTTTACGTATATGTAGGAAGGGACGGGATTATCTCAACTTGGAATGGGTTTGGTCCAACTTGGAAGGGATTGGCCAGACTCAACTTGAAAAGTGATAGACAAAGGGGAGAAAAGAGAGAAATAAACTCACAGTCTTTAACCTCATTGTACAAACAATCAATGTAATCCTGAATGGAAATGCCATTGCCCGGACCGATGGCCACGGCTCTGGGCCTGGGAGCGAGAGTCGCGCCGTAGCCACAGCTGCAGAGGGCACTCAAAGCGAGAATGGAGAAGCGCATTTTTTTTTTAAAAAAAAAAAAAAAAAAGTGAACTGAAACTTGTGATTTTTCGTATTCCAAGTGCTGTGTTGTGTGGTTGGTATCTGCTTGTGCCTGTCGATGGAGTTGAAGAGTATCCTGAGAGGGAATCACGCCACTTTTGTACCCGAGTCTAGAACTCAGAACGGAGACCTGCTTAAAGTGTGGTGAGACTGGATTGGCAGCTCATCTATTGACATAGTCAAGAAAACTCAATTCTGCCTCGTTGATTCCATTTTCCATTTAATTCATGTAAAGTTCTAGAGTTAGGTTCTTTTTTTGATGAGCCTGCATGCATGTATGGCCTGTTCTAGGCCGAGAATGGCACATTCCTAAAGGGGGTCCTTTTCCTAAGAGTAAATTGATTAGACGGATCTGGCGACAATTTGTTGTATAGCATAGCACAGCCTGGTGATATACAACCTACAAGTTTCCCCACTATGTGCCCGAAACAGAGCATCAGACAATTGTGAACTAACTACCTAGTAGTCAGGGTGCCATTGTCAATGCTATGCTAGCTATACTAAGTAGCTATACAGCATCGGGATTCAGTCACACCATTGTTCTATTCGTAGTTGGATTGAACTTTTCTTTTCTTTTCATCATTCGCCTTGCACTGGGAATCAAACTTATTGTATCCAACACAACCAACAACACATATCGGTTCGCGTGACTTCGGTTAGATCCTCGGGGCTGAGAATTTAATTTATTCTGCTACTCTCCAAAACAAAAAATACGCCGATAAAGGGGGAGCGGGGTGGGGGCGGCTCCAGCCTTGTTCGCTTGCTTGTGCAGATATCAATTTGCTAGATAGGTATGCAGCGGTTTCTTTGGAGAAGGCTATAGCAGGCCAGGCTGCAGCCGGGTTGGAACAAAAAACAAAGTATACATATGTAGGAAGGTAGGTAGGTAATGAAGCGGCACCAATTTTAAGCCGAAAAACCCGGGAAGCTCTAGCCGAGATTTCATAGCCGTTTCATTCTGGATCAAATGAGAGGGAAGATATAGTCTCAAAGCCTCTTCCAACCGAGCTACGCGGAATTGACAATGATACAACGAGTAATGTTTGCTTGCATTTGATGTGTCGGGACCGTCCCGTCGCACCTCGTCTCCATTAAGAGTTGCTGAACCATCCGGTAGCATTTGTGTTTTGGGCTGCCTCGGCTCATCGGCTGGAAAAGGGACGGCCGGAGAATGGTAGTAAATCACAATGACATTCGCTTCGCTCCATCAACCATCCTCCTCAAAACTCAATGCCGAAATCATAGACTCCAACTCCAACAACACCCCATCATACACAGCTTCTTGCAACTTGGGCTTCTGCAAGTCCTTGCCATATCCAAAATCACAGTCAAGCACCTTCCGCGTGAGTTCCTGATATCTCGGCCCCAGCGGGCACGTCTGGGAAGCAATTCGACGGGCCTTCAACACATCATACGGATCAACCAGCTTCCAACGGCCTATGGAGAGGAACGCAACCCCGAGGTTGTACATTGTTGGGTTTTGTATGCCATGGACAAGCTTTGCGTCTTCAAGCGCCGCTGTCGCGGTATCTGAGACGTCAACTTCCATGAGAGCGGGATTCGTAGCCACCTTTGTGCACTCAGTCCCCAAATGGATGGTTTGTAATGAGGTGGGCAGGTCGGAGTCTCGCTCGAAGAGCTGGAGGTCCTGCAAGCCCCAGTACTCGCCCAGCCATGGCGTCGAGCTGAACTTCAACACCGCCGATGCGATGCGTAGTGCTAGCTGAAGCTGGTGCTGGATAGAAAGCTCGTCGCTGCGTGGCTGGGCAAGGACTTGGTCCAACCGCTTCAGGGCTCCTGTCTCGCAAACCACCCCTTGGCAGATTGCTGGACTGCACACTCCCTCCCAGCAGTGAAAGAACTCGTGGCGGAACCTGTCGTGGGAGCAGGTATCGATGAAGCCGACACAGTGAGTTCCAGGGGAGTCCTGAAGATGTTGATGTTGACGCCTCGGCTTCAGTTCTGAGCAAAAGTGTTGGCTGGTTCGGAGGTCCAGCGTCGTTGGTTGTTGTAGAGGTTTTCCCGCTGGGGTACTATCGGGGTCGAGCGGTTTGAGGGTTTCGACATCGTCAAAGAACCTCACCACGCGGCGCCCTTTCGAGTCTGATACCCTGTTCTCTTCACGGCGAAAGTTTTGATGCGGTAGCGTTGTCGAGATTGACTCGGTGCCGATCCAATCGAGTACCTGGGATTTGACGTGTATCCTGACCATGCTTTGCTGGATGACGTTTTTACCGAGACACGAGATGGCCAAGTTGAGCTGGACGCCCTCGTCGGCTTTGGTCTCCAGGAAGAGACGGACAACATGTCGGAAATGCGCGGCGTCCCGGGTCGACCAGGCAGTCGAGAGAGCGTCGTGGAGTGCTCGAGATGCTCTCTTTGTGATGCAGTACGAGCGGAAGTCGGACGGAAGGCGTTTCTTGTTAGAGCTCCGAATGCTGACGCATGTTGTCTTGGGCTTACTGAGCTCGGTTGTCTGCTCTCGAAGGAGTTGTAGATCCGCATTCGCGCTCCGGAGGTCGTCGATCCATTGATCGAATTTTGACTTGTCGAAGGCGACCTTCAGACTGCTTCTTGCACGCCTCACCGTGTCTTTGACACTCTTGTCCTTGCCAATGACACCTATTAGAATCGTGCGCGAGTTTCCTGTGGGAAAGGAAAACCTACCTCTTCTCGCATAGACTCCAACCGGTCGAAGCATTCTAAGCCCTCTTCGGTGTCGTTGATGGTCTTGGTGACATCTTCAGCAATCTCTTCCAGAACGGAACAATTGTCGCCCAGGCGATCACGCAGAGCCCTGTTCAGGCGAGGGCTCTGCCATTTCTCATGCGCGCCATCTTCCACCATTTCCTGGATGAGCAATTCGTCGTCGAGCGCCAATCGTAGCAGCAGGCGTATTTCGTTGAGAAAAAAATACTTTTGGCGCTCGAATTGCCTTCGGATTCGGTCGACCTCTCGCGAGAAATGCCGAGCAGTTTTCAATTTGGAATGCGTCGACTTGTACAGCTTCACCGACCCGCCTAAAATGGGCACGATACCCAGCGTGAGCGAAACGGGCTCCATTACGCCAGCGGAGACGCGCTTCAGTCGCAGCAAAGTTAGAGGGTGGAGGACGTCGAGAGCCTTCGAGTGGGGGACTTAAGATAGAAGGTGACTGAGCGAACAGATGCAGCCATTGAGATCCAGTGACGATTCGGCGGTTCCGTTTCTCCGACTGGTTGCAGCTGGAAGGAGAATACTGACAGGGATGGTGTAAGGTGCGGGGTTGCTTCCTTGACCTCCTTCCTGGAAAAACTCCAAGCCACCAGATCTCGAACTCGAGCCCAAGGCCATGTGCAACACGGGCGCTTCTGCCCTGGAGGGCGGCGAGCAGTCGGAAACCGGGAATCTTCGCTTTGATGGTTTGAAGGCGACTCCTCAGCCCGCTGCTGGTGCTAAAATCGACGCGTGGCAATCACAGACAGAACACAGCAGCGACTGCCTGGAGCCTACCAACCGCAGTCTAGTTGCGACGCTCTGTGCCGATATTCTCCATCTGCTCCACGAAGTGGCCCGGCAAGCCCCAAGATGCGATTCCCTTCCAAAAGCCATCTCGGTGGGTCTTGAAAGGGTCCGTGGTCTCATCACTCTCTGGTCGGAGGGATACGGCGTTAAGGAAGGAAATCTCGATCATGTCTTTGCCAAGTCGCGCAGCGTTCGACGGTCCACTCTCAAAGTTCTGTCGAGAATCGCAAATACACTCATCAATCGCAAGTTATTGCTTCCAGCTGTTCGTAAGCGTATAATTGACAATTAACAACAGGGCTCATACCCCTGAGCGAGGTTGCATCGGAGAGACTAGACGAACTCGCCCTCAAGCTCACAGCAACGAACGCGGAGACATCCTACGCCATCCACAGCAACGACCGGGGTTCTGGCTCAGACTTTTCGAGCGACACATCCTCCGATGTGTTTGAGGACGACAATTTGAAAGAGATTCTTGAAGACCTCAAAGTCGATGTACAATGCCTAATGGACCTCGGCCCCCTCTTCAAAAACCCGCCACTGGACCTGTCATTGACAAAGGAAAAGGCGGCCGAGACCATTGAGTGGGCACCCGAGAAGGCATACTGCGAGAAAGTGCAACAGAGATTCCCACAGGCCAGAAGCTCTCTAGTTTTCCGGCTCGGGGAAGCGAATTGGGCGCGATATCTCCGACTGCAGAACCAGCGTAACGCCAGAGATGAGCCAGCAGAGTCCACTGCCCAAATCATTGACTCTAGAACAATTGCGGACTCCAAATTCCACGACTCAGGCATTGGAACATCGCTGCCAACCGCGACCTCGTACGCTGAGACTGTCATGACGTACACGGCGGGGACCGGTGGCCAAAAGATTCGTATTCCGCCGCTTCCAGAAGACGCCAAACGCGGCGAGTCTTTCGAGTGCATCGCCTGCGCAAGGTCTATACGAGTTGCGAGCACCAAGTCATGGAAATCTCATCTCATGTCGGATCTCAAACCCTATATCTGTCTTGAGGAAGATTGCAGCCAAGTTGGGTTTGACACCCGAGAGGATTGGGTCTTGCATCTCCGCCTGGACCACGGTTATGTCTCTGGATCGGACTCCATGCCTTGTCCATTATGTTGCGAGGTACCGCTTGATCGTTGGTTCAACTTCGCGTCCCACTTAGGTCGCCACCTGGAAGAGATCTCCCTATCAGCCCTCCCCGTCAACGCGGACGAGGGCGAGGACGATGGTGGGGATAATGCAGTCGTGGATTTTGGCAGCTCCCGCCTCTCCCCCGCTCCAGACAGCTCTACAGGGTCCCTCCATTCGGAACATGCAGTAGATGGTGAAGACAAGGGGGATGAACCCAAATATTGCCTCTGCCAGAACGTGAGCTTTGGCGAGATGGTTGCTTGCGACAACGATGAATGTCCCTACGAATGGTTTCATTGGAGTTGTGTGGGTCTCAAGAGCGAGCCCAACGGCGCCTGGTATTGTCCCGTATGCACTGAGGCGATGCGGAAAAAGGAGACTCCTAGTAGCTACTGGAGTGTGCGGGAAGCCAACGAATTCCCAGACTTGTTGCTCCGCTTTGGGACGGATTGGGCTGCCATTGCCGCACATATGAAAACGAAATCTCCAGTGATGGTAAAGTTCTTGAATTTTTTTTTTCTGGGATAGAACCTCGCTGATCTTGCATCAGGTAAAAAATTATTACGTGAGGCAGGTAGACGCGGCTTCCGGGAGCGGCGGAGTGTCGAAGCTTCAGGCGATTGCTCGTGAAGCGGATGAGCGGCGTTCGTCTCAGCGGGCTCCCGCTTGAATGCTATGTAGATGACAAGGGATTCCGGTCGCACGAGACACCAGACCCTAACATCGCAAATCAAACACACCTGAAGATGACCCAGCTGTCCCGCACACCCAGCAACCCACCACGTCCGAGCATTCCCAAGGTCCGAGAGCTAGGCACAGAGGTCCACGATCAAGGGGAAATCCTGAAGGGCAGCACCCGTCTGCTAGCTTACGGCCCCCTCATGCAGCCCAGGCTCAAGACCCGCCTAAGGCTATACCTACTCCCATATAGGCAGGCTTATGCCGAAGGTTCCAAAAAGCTCGGGATCAAGCAAAAGCTCCTCAGATCACGAATACCGAGCAACTTAAGACGGCCTTTTCTTGCTGGTTGAAGCCTTCGATCCACACCCGGAACCGCAGCCACATGACTTGGAAGTGGCACCCGTCACTACATTAACCTCCCAGACGCGCAACCAACGCAGCAGCTAGAAAAGAAGGACGCTGTTGAAAGAAACATCAAACCCCGCCAACTAGAACCAGGGAGTTCGTCTCCAGACCAGCATAAAATTGTCGACGACGGTCAGAGCCTCAAGAAGAAAGCTTCTAAATCGCCCGAAGAATTACGCGTGCGGTGAGTGTCGGCGAAGAAGGGTAAAGGTATGTCAAGCAATCAGCTCTAGCCGCCCGTTTGATGTTTACCTTTTGCATAGTGTGACGGAGGTCAGCCATGTTCACGTTGTGTGCTTCGCTTGCCTCCATCAATATGTGATCACAGGCGTGTAACAATGCCAAGTGCCCCCAAGCCAGGCGCCCGCGATTCATATACTCGGCAAGGATACCCTAAGCCAGCAGTCCCCAAGCATCAAGTCACGGAATGAGGAGTTAGACACACGGGTTTAGTTTCTGTCACTCGGCTCTGCTCTAGGCATCAAGAAAATACATCTGATCTTCAAAGGGCTAAGCTACGCCCTCTGCCGAAGCCACAGCTTCATAACGCTTTGTTCGCCCTCTTTCAATACTTTTTCACCGTGGAATCAAATTCCTCGGGCTTCCTACCCAAAACCATGTCCAGATCAGCCGTCACCGCCGCTATCTCCATCATCTAGATAGTTTCCCAAGCCCTTTACTGACTCCTTACTCCCAAACTTACCGAGCAGCTACGGGCAAATGCATATACTTATCTGCGCTTTCCTCTCAAATCCCCAGCTTCTTGCCCACCACCCGCCCTAATATTTTAACCATCTCCGCTAAACCCCACTGACTCGTCCCTATAAACAGTAGAAGCCCGTTTATCTACCGTAGCCACTCCCTCCTAAACCCCTTTACATCCCTTACATACTTTATAATTAGCCTTCCTTGGCTTGTATAGCTCACCCGCCTCACCCATCTGGTCACCCAGATGTGAGTCCGGCTTACCCAGCTCACTTAGGTACCTAGGCTGACAACCTTCAAGTAGGGGGCAATGGGTGAGCCCCCGAGGAAGCCCCGAACAAGCCAACAACTCGGTACAATCAGAATTTATTTTTCCGTTTGTAAATCTCGTTTTTTTATCATCAATGGCAGCCACCCGGCCTCTTCTGTTTCGCTGTCTGGGAACATGAAGTTCGACCAACCATTCCACCCCCCCTCAAAACAACTCCCCCTTACCCAGTAGAAGCTATCCGTCCTTGTTCTATCCCACTTCCATATGCCACTTATCAGCATTCTAACACGGCCCTCTAAATGCATCGGCTATCGCCACCGGAGCGATATGGGATGCACTCGGCAACGTGGCATTTCCAAACACGACGATTTGGCTGTTGCTTGCGGTGAACTTGGGCCATTCTTGTCCGAGGTGGTTTCGCGGGTTGGCAGAGGAGTTGGTGGCGAAAGACACCCAGAATGCTGGTCCAGTCAAGTCAACAACATACAGTCAAAGGTGTGTGGAGATTGAAAGAGACAGAGTCACGTACATTGCATGGCAAAACTGGTTTGCCATTCTAACTCGGTCGAGTTCCCACGGAAGAGATGGTGGGTGCCAAAGACGATGGGCAGTTCGGCTGTAACGTGTTTTTTTTTTTTTTCAGCATCAAGTCATACCATAACTACCTTACCATGGAAGTCAAGATTTCTTTCTCTCCCGGGATAACTTACAGCTATGCATACCGCCCAGCCAATATCGAGGGGTAATGTTGGTGAAGTTCCCAGAGTAGAGATAGCGATATGTTGTTAGGCCGTATTCGTTTCGTGTTCTGTACCGTTCAAATTCCCCAGCAGTCAGTTTATTATCACATGAACCTGTCTTAGAATTGATAGTATTTCAGAGAGTAACTTACGCTGCTTCGCGCGCTACCCCACAGGATAACCCATCTGTACTTGAAAAGGTCGCATTCGGCGCTTCCATTGAGGAAATGTCAAATGGTTGAAACGCCGCCGCTTCGTTGTAAGTGAACCCTGTAATTACCGGCTGATATGTCTCTGTTAGTTTTTCTTCCCTTTCTCCACTCATTTATACTAGCCCCCCTTTTTCGTCCTCTTCTCGGACAGGAATTAAAAAAAAAATAGAAATAGAAATTTGGGGGATAGGAACAGA
>Ga0247765_1000121_pt1 | contig 61087 bp, 46 predicted proteins | sample UWRJL106311C6_FD_179949 | JGI IMG/M metagenome (GOLD analysis project Ga0247765, IMG submission 179949) | Plant litter microbial communities from Arlington Agricultural Research Station in Wisconsin, United States - UWRJ-L106-311C-6 | ecosystem: Environmental > Terrestrial > Plant litter >... | reverse complement strand
ATGCGTGCGCTGGACGTAGTGAGAATTGATTCCGGCAAGACGGCTGCAGTCGCCGTTGCATCGACCGACTGCACGATAACAGCGTCGTCCTGGGTCCGGGCTTCCGTTGCTATCCTCAGGTCACCGCCCAACGGCAGCATCAGCAGCCCTCGCTCGGCGCCAGCCTGCTCGATGGCGGAACGCATAAGCGTGTCAAGCAGTTTCCCCAGCACGATCTCGCTGGATACCGCCTGTAACACGTTAGTCACGGTCGCAAGGTCGAGATAGTCGATCGGTACGCCAATCGTGCTAGTTGGACTTCCAGGCCGATGCTCGTCCCGAAGGCAAGGGTGCTCTTCGTCGAGTTGCATCACCTTGGCGACGGCACCCCAGCGGACATAGCAATGCCGAGCGTTGCGAAGATAGGCGTGGGCGCTGGTCTCCAAGCCTCGCGTGGCGTAGAAGTGTGCAGCCAGCTCATTGGCGATCGCCTCATTGTGGACGAAGCCGTTGGCGCGGGCCGAATGGACCGCTCGCTCATAAAGTGCCATCGCGTCGCGATCCCGACCTTGCAGGCGGGCTATCTCTGCGTCGACCAGCGCGACTCGGTTTTCAAAATTCTCCGGGCAGTTCTCCGACCACTTCTTCAGCTGATCGTGGTGGGCGACCAATGCCTGGAGATGTCCCGCTCGCTCCGCTTCAGAAGCTGCGTCGCACGCCGCAGACCGCGCCAGCGCGGCGTAGAAATGGTATTCCGCCCGCTCGAAGAACGCCGGCGAAGTCCAGAGAAGGCGGTCGGCTTGTGCGGCCGCCGTCATCGCGGTGGAGTGATCGCCGGCGAGGAAGCGCGCTTGGAGCTTGCGAATCCAGTACCAGCAGGCGGCAAGCGCGAGCCGCGAGTCTGCCGCCAGATGTTGCTCGAATTGCTCCTCGTCGAACCCATCCTCGTCGAAGTTGCCGAAGATGGGAGTCAGTCCACGCAGGGTCCGGATAAGCTGGCGTTGTCCGGTAATCCTGTCGACGACAAGGCCGAACCGTGCCTGCCGGGCGTAATCGAGTCCTGCGTCGGCCGCTCCCTGCACCACATCGAGCGAATCACCGCAGGCAATAAGGTGCGTGACCAAGTGGGTGCGGCCAAAGGCTCCATAGGTCAGATCCCCGGCGTCGTGCGCTGCGTCGAGGGCGATCTGCAAAAGATCGCGACCGGAGCGGATGTGCTTGGTCCACGGAATGATGTGGTGTGCGAAGGTCACATAGACGCGGGCCTTGAAGCGATCCAGCCCGAGCTGAGTCACAAGGTTGAAACCGAGCTCGCCGAACCGAAACGCGGAGCCGTATTCGTTGAAGCGCCGTCCGAGCACAGTTCCCAGAATAGCGTAACCATATCCCGACGCGTCGCTATTACCGTGTTCCAGACTTGTATTCGCCATGCGGCCAATGACGAGGCAATAGAGGTTCTCGTCGGTATACAGGGCAGGCGTTATCGCCGCGGCAAGGACGTCCATCGTCGCTTTCGAGACTGAATCGGACATCGGCGGTAGCTCGAGCAGCGCTTCGATAGGGCGCGTCCCGATGCGCTGCCAGATGTGCTGGTACTCGCGCTCGACTTCCTCATTTGTCGGGTGTGCCGACCACCTGACATCAACGCGTCGCATGTATTCGAGGGCAACCTCAACACTACGGTCGCTACGGTCTAACGTCGTGTAGAGCTCTATTTGTAGACAAGTGATGGAAGCGAGATCAAGCAGGTTGCCTGCGCGCCTTGACAGCATTGTCAGGCGAGTATCGGCGTCAGCAAGTGCTCCGGTGAGGAACTCGCATTCGGCCCGGTTCAGTGCCAGCGCAAAAGCCATTTTGGGCCGGGCCTGCCAGCGGTCGTCTCCCAAGAGTTCTTCACCGACAGCAAAATAGGTCAGCGCCGAGCCGGAAGCCATCGTCGCTTTGGCCCGCTTGCCAGCGAGCAGATTGAGTTCAGCCAGTCTCTCGCGTTCCTCACCTGAGTTGAGCAGATCTAAACCACGGTTCATGTGCCCGACGATATCGAAGACACGCTCCTCGATTGCCGTCGCCGGCGTGCGCGACTTCAGCAAGCGACCGATTCGGAGATGCTCTCCGGCAAGCTCGCTGGCCGGAATGAGACCGTAGCCAGCTTCCTGGAAGCGGTCGTGTACGAATTTGTAGACGTCCTCCGAGCGCACTACTAGCCCGGCTTTCATCGCCGCCCACATAGCGGCGTGTATACCTTCTTCGTCCTGATCAAGAATTGCGGCCAAGGTACTGGGAGACGCATTGCTTCCGAGACAGGCCATAAGCTGGATAACGCGCTGTGTTTCCGCGGGAAGGCGCTGCAACTTGCCCAGCATGAGGTCTATTACGTTTTCGGTATACCCCTTGTTTTGGATGCGCTCGAGATCCCAGGACCAGCGCCCCCGCACATGATCGAACGCGAGCAGGCCCTCTTCGGCGAGGGCAGTGAAGAACTCGATAGTGAAGAAGGGATTGCCTGCTGTTTTTTCGTGGACCAGGCCGGCCAGCGGCGCAATGAGTTCTGGCTCACAGCGCAGCGCGTCAGCGATCAGCTGTTCTACGTCACCCGGCTGGAGTGGATTCAGCACGATCTCGTGTACGCGCCCCCCTGCGCTCCGAATTGCCGTCAGCCGCCGCATCAACGGATGCGTGGCCGTAACTTCGTTGTTGCGGTAGGCGCCAACCAGCAACAGGTTGCGCAACTCGGGTTGGGTTGCCAGGTACTCGAGAGTATCTAACGTCGCCATGTCGAGCCATTGCAGGTCGTCGAGGAACAACGTCAGCGGATGCTCCGGACGGGCAAACACGCCGAGCATGCGGCAAAATACCGATTGGAAACGGCGCTGCGCTTCCTGCGGTGGTAGCACCAACAAGGGAGGCTGCGGTCCGATCAGCGCTTCCAGAGCCGGGACGAGTTCCACCATGAGTTGGCCGTTCGAGCCGAGCGCTTCCCGCAAGGCTTCGCGCCAAGGCGCCAGGGCAGCCTCGTTCTCGCCCAAGAGCGACCGAACTAGGCCCTGCAGTGCTTGAGCAAGCGTCGCATACGGGATGTCTCGATTGTATTGGTCGAACTTGCCCGCGGCGAACAATCCGTGGGGCAGCACTAGCACCTTGTGCAACTCGTTGATGACGGAGGATTTCCCGATACCGGAGTAGCCGGACACCAGCACAAGCTCTGCGTTACCGCTATCTGCGGTCCGGTCAAAGGCGGCGAGCAAGACCGCGATTTCTCTTTCGCGGCCGTAGAGTTTCTCAGAAATCAGCAGTCGGTCAGGCGTGTCTTGTTGGCCCAGCGGAAATTCGTCGATAAAGCCATGCAGCTCCCAATCCGTCAGGCAGCGCTGCAGATCCTGCTTTACTCCAGCTGCCGTCTGGTAGCGCTCTTCCGCGGTTTTGGCGAGCAGCTTCATGATAACGACCGAGATCGGTATCGGGATGGACGGCAATCGCTCGGTGGGCGGTAAAGGCTGTCTCGCAATATGGCAGTGCACCCACTCCATTGGGTCGGTGGCGGAGAAGGGTAAGGTGCCGGTGCATAGCTGATACAGAGTGACGCCCAAAGCGTAAAGATCGCTCCGGGCGTCTGTCGAGCGATTCATTCGCCCGGTCTGTTCAGGTGCCATATAGGCAAGTGTGCCTGCGAGAACCTCGGGCGGCGCCGGCCCCTGGCGTTCGCGCTGCAGGCGTGAAGCGATACCGAATCCCGTCAGCCATGATCGTCCCGAAGCGGCATCATAGAGAATATTGGCTGGCTTTATATCTTTATGAATGATCCCGCGCTTGTGTAATTCTTGGACAGCCGCGGATAAGCTGATAGCAACCCGCAGGAACTGCTTCACGCCCATCGCACTGCCGAGATATTGGTTCAGGGGTTCGCCGCCGGGATCCTCGAGGACGAGCATGCTTCGTCCGGTTTCGCGAACAAACTCCAGAGGGCGCGCCGCCCATGCGCGGTCCAAGTCGTCCCTCAGATCATATTCGTGAGCGAAACGATCAAGGAGGGTGTGCGCCGGATGTTCGACAGCGGGCAGCACGATCAGCAACGCGGATTGGTCAGGGTTGGCCTGGCGCTCCCTTCTGTAGAAGACACGATCAGTATCCTGCAATAGAATTTGGAAGCCGCTGACGCCATCCGTCCCGAATACGCCGACCACGGGGCCGTTTACAGATGGGACATCAATCAAAGACATTGACCGGCCTGTTCACGGTGCGCTTTTGTCCCCTTCCTCACGCCGGCATCCAAAATCCCTTCCCGGTGACGTAAGCTATGGTGGCGCACGTCCATAAATTACAGCGGTGTATGTCAGTTCTCAACAATGCACCGCGATGCAATCGAAAATTACCGTGCGAATACGAAAAGTTTGCAACTGAGCGCAAGCGGTTTTCCTATCCGTTTGCTATCAGACGTTCGTAGCTGGTGTTTGCAAAGCCGCCCGGTGACCCAGCCGAAAGGTCGAGCGTGCGGATTTCAAGTTAGATGGTGAAGTGCTTGCGAAACGATCGACTGAAATTCGCTCTGACGAGTGTCTTGATGGCATTGGCTTGCGCGCAAGCCCGAGCGCAAGTGTCGGATGATGTTGTCAAGATCGGGGTCATGAACGATCAATCCGGTCTCTATGCCGACATTGGTGGGCCAGGTTCGGTAGCGGCCGCGAAAATGGCCGTCGAAGACGCCGGAGGCACCGTCTTCGGTAAGCCAGTGTCGGTGATCTTCGCGGACCACCAGAACAAGGCCGATATCGGCACGTCAATCGCACGCAAATGGTTCGAGGTTGACAAAGTCGACATGGCGATCGGGTTCGATAACTCCGCCGTTGCACTGGGTGTCCAGAAGCTCGCCGCTGACTATAGCCGCATCGTAATCGGCGGCGCTATCGGCAGCACGGCGTTCACCGGGAAATCCTGTACCGAAACATCTGCTTCGTGGATCTATGATAGCTATGCACTGACCACCAGCTTGGCCAAAACCGTTGTTGCACAAGGAGGCGACACCTGGTTTTTCATCACGGTAGATTATGCATTCGGCCATTCGTTGGAAGCGGACGCTACGAGCGCTGTGCAGTTGGCGGGCGGCAAGGTCCTCGGCAACGTTCGACATCCGCTAAACACTTCTGATTTTGGCTCATATCTTCTTCGGGCCCAAGCTTCCGGTGCGAAAGTGATTGCCTTAGCGAACAGTGGAGGCGACATGGTTACCGCTATTAAGCAGGCAGGGGAGTTCGGCATCACCAGACGCCAATCAGTCGCAGCTCTTTTGGTGTTCATATCGGATGTTCAGAGCATTGGAGTCGAGGTGGCTGCAGGGCTCAAGTTCGTCACGGCCTTCTATTGGGATCGCAATCCGGAAACGAGAGCGTGGTCGCAGCGCTATTTCGATCGACAGGGACGGATGCCGACCATGGTTCATGCCGCCACCTACTCAGCGGTCCGTCATTATTTGCGTGCGGTAGCTGCCGCTGGCGCCGACGAGGCCAAGGCCGTGATGACGAAGATGCGCGAGCTACCCGTCGACGATTTCTATGCAAAGAACGCGCGGCTGCGCAAGGATGGGCGGCTTGTTCATGACATGTATCTTGCCCAAGTCAAACCAGCCGCCGATGTTAAAGGACCCTGGGATTATTACACTATCACCCAAACTATCCCGGGCGATACGGCTTTTCGATCGCTGAAAGACGGCGGCTGTCCGCTCGCTTCGCACTAGTATTGCCGTATCGGTGCAAATCTGCAATCGACTCGAGAGCTCCCGTTCTTTCACTTCGGCAGATCATGTCGGAGGCGCGCCACAAAGACGCACCAGCGACAATAACTTTGCAGAAGCCGAAGGTGAAGCGGGCGTACACTAGGCTTGAACCGACCTCGGTTGATGCCAAGCGGTAAGATGTGTGGAGTATGCGTATAAACTCGATCATCTCGACAATCTGGTGATACGCGAACAACGATCCGATCCCGAACGATAGCGCCAGCGCGAGCAGGCCGCACGCTGTCATGACAAGCTCAGGCGCGTAGGCGTTAGCGGGGTCGATTCAGCGAGATACGCACTCCGCCACTGATATGGCGTGTCTCCCACGAAACGCTTAAAGACAGTGGTGAAGTGAGCCTGGGTCTGGAAACCAACTGTCAGGGCCACATCCACGAGCGAGACCTCGTTTTCCTTCAGCAGCTTTTCGGCTTGCTGGATTCTTCGCGTCAGTACGTATTCACGGGGCCGCATCCGCATAGCCGCGCGGAACTGCGCAGCAAAATGCATACGGCTCAGACCGGCGACCGTGGCAAGGTCTTGCAAGGTGATCTTTGTGGATAGATTATCGTCGACGTATTTCGTCACGCGCTTCAGGCGCCACTTTTGCAACGAGCGAATGCCGCGGCCGACTTGATTTCCTGCCCCTTGAGTGTTGTATCGTTCGCGGTAGGGCTCTCGACTATATTTCCATGTCAGAATCGCGAGGCGCAGAGCGTCGGCGCAGATGGCCGAGTGACGATTATCCGCTGCTTCGATTGCCGAGAGCGCGTCTGAGAGGCGATGAATAACCGGATCTTCCCGATCGTCGCCTTCTAATATCGGATTGAGGTCTGCGACACCACGTTTCAGCCTCTCGGAGGAGAACTTGACGAAGAAGTGGCCGTCGGGAGTGCTCCCGGCGTGCTTTGCTTCTGCTCTGACGGCGAAGGTCACGTCGAGATGAGCAAGCGATAGCGTTATGCCCGTTTCGACTGAGCTTTCGGTCAACTTCAAGGGTTGCGGCCGAGCGCTGTCGATCTCCGAGAGGTCGAGGGACCGCACGTCGACGACATGCGTACTGGTGCTTGGCGCGGGCGGTATCTGCAGCGACATGATCTCGATCTCCTTGTCCATTGGCAGATCCGGAAGATGCTAAGGCAAAACCGGATGGTGGATTAAGAGTAGCCCGCTAAGCCATGTTTTCTATTCGACGCGTGGGTAGGCCGCTAAGTTGTCGGGTTGCTCCAATTATACGTTGGTATTGGCTCCGTGATGACTTCGCTCCCAGCGTTCCCGTTCCCTCGACGGCCAGCGCTTGCCGCTGGACTCCAACCTCAACTTTCCGACCAATTGGAATAGCGGTTAAAGGACAAATTTACTCGATGTGTGGGGCAATCGGAGAATGACGTTTTGCCGACGCGGTACGGCGGGCAGTGCATCAGCGCGAAGGCGCCCTGCTGACCGCCTGAAGGGGCGTCGGTTGGAGGTGGGATTGATGGTTTGCCGACGCGAGGCCGACAAAGGTCAAGGTCGAGACCTTAGTGAACATATGGCCGTTCGCAATGCTTCGGAAGCTATGCCTTGAGGAGCTCGGGCTGGTTCAACGTAGCGCGTTATCGCGAAAAATGTGTTCATCGCTCCTGACCCCATCAGCGCAACGGTGAGACGGCTCTGTTGGGTTAGTAACGTTTCACTCATTGCGGTCAGAAAGCTGGGACAAGGGGCCTCCCAAGGAGGACCAATCGTCTTTTGCCTGCGAACTTCCCCTGGGCGCGTGATGGACGCATCCGGAGCAAAGTATCTGCGGCTCGCAAGGCGCGATGGGTGAAGAAGGCAAGGAAATTGCAGCCCGCCGCTCCCGCACTCGAAAAGAGGCTAGATCTGCTGGAGGCGCTTGCCGCCGAAGCGCGGGCTAAGCGGGAAGCAATTAGCCGAACGGGTCGGTCGTTCCGTCGACGACGTGCTTCGCATGCTGGTGGCCGGTGGTATGTCACGCGCTATCCGCTGACCGGCGATCATACGTTGAAGTTACAACGGTTCCGGATCGCGTGCCAATACCTGCCGGCAGCGCGGCTCTTGAAGGCCGCGCTGCAGGCTATGGAGCAGCTTGCCATCCGGGTTTAGCTCTCTTGCCATCGCGCCTTACTACACGGCGAGCAATTCATGGTAATTCGCTCGCATCGAGCCAGAAGTGGCTATTGGTTTGGTCAAGGTTGGTAGTCAAACGCGGTGTCTGGGTGCCGGCTGCCGTGGTAGGTAGACCTGCTTACGGTGTCGTCTCATCTGCCTATTTTTCGACCTAGCCGCGAAGGTCGGATTCGGCCAGCATTTGCGAGACTAGGGGCAATCTGGAGATTCGACATGATCTCAGCAAGACTAACCAGGAGAGCGCTCCTGTTGGGAGCGACTTTGGCCGCAGCATGGCGAGTCCCCCCTTCGTTGGCTGAACCTGTTCCTCTCAGAGTTAGGTTGGACTGGACGCCATGGGGCGTGCATGGAGCCATTCACTTGGCCCAAGCCAAGGGTTGGTTGGCCAGTGCGGCGCTTGACGTCCAGGTTCAGGACGGAAATGGATCGGCCGCAACGATCCAGCTCATAGGCAGCAACACTGACTTTGATGTCGGGCACGCTTCGTTGGCCACGATGATGGTCGGACGGAGCAAGGGCCTCCCGATAAAGGCCATCGCCATTTTTATGCGTCAGGGGGATATCGGCTGTTTTGTGCCGAAAGGAAGCGGGATTCGTGGGCCGGCCGATCTAAAAGGGAAAAAGCTGATCTATACGCCGGGATCGCTCGAAGCGCCCTTTATTGACACGTTTCTAGCGGCGGGAGGACTGAGAAGGATGGATGTCGATCTTGTAGCGGTGAGCGCCGCCAGCAAAGCTTCGGCCTACGCATTGGGGCAGGCCGATGCCGCTTTTTCCACGATCCCGTTCTTCCTTCCGGCGGTTGCCAAGGCGCGTCCCTCTGATGCGATCCGCTTCGCGGACTATGCACTTGAAATGCCGGGTTACGGGCTAATTTCTCAGGAAGCAGTTTTGCAAAGTTCAAAAAGGCAAGCATTAGCGAAATACAGCAGCATTATCGCGGCAACGTGGAGGTACATTTACGATGGACACCAAGATGAAGCGGTCGATGCGATCATTTCGCAACGACCTCAAGCTCGGCTTGATCCAAGCATTCTTCGCGGGCAACTAGATTCCTTGCAGGATTTCTTAAATACCGAGTCGAGCAAAATGTTGCCTTTAGGTGTCATGGAAGTGAAGGATTGGGATATCGCCGTTCGAAACTTAATCGCCGTCGGGCTGGTGGATACGAAGAGTAGGGGCTCAGATTTTATCGAGCAGGGATTGGTGAAGCCCTTCTCTTTACCGACAACCCGTCAATGACCGCCGTTAGTGCGCGCGGTGTACGCAAAGAATATCAAGGCCGGCAAACGATTCTGGCCATTGAAGACATCTCGCTGGAAATCCCCAAGGGAGAGTTCGTAAGTATACTGGGTCCTAGCGGGTGCGGAAAAAGCACATTTCTCAGATGTGTTGCTGGGTTGGAGAAGGTCACCGCAGGCTCTCTATGTGTCAACGAACAAGAATTGAAGGGGCCGCCCGACGATATCGGCATGGTCTTTCAGCGCGACGCATTGCTGGATTGGCGCACGGTTTCGCAGAACATTATGCTGGCGGTAGAATTCGCAAAGAATTATTCTCGGAGAGACACAGCGCCTCTTTTGACGAAATTACTTAAGCTAACTGGCCTTGCGGAATTTGCGGATCGCTACCCGTCCCAATTGTCGGGCGGAATGCGTCAACGCGCGGCCATCTGCCGAGCGCTTATAAATTCGCCTTCGATGCTGTTGATGGACGAGCCATTTGGAGCATTGGATGCATTAACTCGAGACCAGATGAACGTTGAGATCCAGCGTATCTGGCTCGACGTTCGGAGTACGTGCCTATTCGTTACTCATAGCATTCCGGAGTCGGTATTCCTCGCCGACACGGTCGTGGTTCTTTCTCCTAGGCCGGCGCGAATCGTCGCGGTAATCGACATTGATTTGCCAAGACCGCGCAAATTGGCGATTCGCGAGGCGGCCGAATTTGGCACCTACGTTCGCAGGATTCGCGCGTTATTCGAAAGCATGGGCGTTATTGACGAGCACGACGAATGACGGCCTCGAGGAGACGGATACGAGCGGTTTTCCTGGGTCTCGCAAGCTTTTGTCTGATCTTGCTGCTTTGGGAGGCTTCAATCCGGGGATTTCACGTTCGAGCCGTCGTATTGCCAGCACCTTCGGACATTCTGGCCGAACTAGTAGCTGACATGGCTTGGTATCTTTCCAACGCATGGCATACACTTATTACAACCTTGTTCGGCTTCTTGCTGGCGCTTGTGATCGGCATATTCATTGCTGTGCTGCTTGTCGGGATGCCGTGGTTCGAGAGCACAATCTATCCCCTGATCATTTCTTTCAATAGCGTGCCCAAAGTCGCGGTCGCGCCGCTGTTTGTCGTTTGGCTCGGGACCGGCGTGAAGTCTCAGGTCGCCATCTCTTTTTTAATTGCTGTGTTTGCTATCATCGTAGACTCGGCGCATGGTCTGCGCTCAATCCCGGCAGACGTGGTAGATCTGGGCCGCATTCTAAAGGGAACGCGATTCGACATCTTCTTTAAGATAAGGCTCCCCTGCGCTCTGCCGTCGATCCTGGCGGGTGCGAAAATCGCGATCTCACTGGCACTGGTGGGCGCCATCGTTGGGGAGTTCGTCGCGTCGGAAAAAGGCCTTGGATACATAATACTGTCGGCACAGGGATCGTTCGAGATGCCGCGTGTTTTTGCAGCGCTGTTTCTGCTCGGAGGGATGGGAATGCTGCTGTTCACTGCTATCGAAATAGTCGAGCGTCGGATGTTAGCTTGGCGCTATTTGGACGAGCAATCGACGTGAGAGTGGCAACGCGCTGTAGTGCTAAATGAGCACCTGCATCCGTTCGCAAAATCTTGCCCGTCACTTTATTGGAACGCGATCTTGTCGGGAAGCGCACAAGTTCTGCGACGTCGCTTGCACCAGAGATGCTATTTCCCGTTGCCTTGGCAATCGTAGCATCACACAGCAGCCTGTCCGAAGCCTCCTTCACGACGCCTCGCAAACCAATCAGTTCATATCGATTAGCCAGGCATACGGGTTGATCCAGATAAGCTCTCGCGGGATCGACCGATGTGCCGGTCAGGCTCGTAAAAAGCATCGCGAAAGGTCTCCTAGACTAGACGTTGCCAACATCACGAGAAGTCACGTTCGTGACAAGGAGTCGCAGATGTAGTAAACTTTCATTCCTTCATTCGCACCAGCTAGGAAGTTAGGGCAATCACACGCCGTCTACTGGCGCGGCTGATGTGTGTCAGGTGCGGAAGGCAACCGTCAGTCATATCAGGCGACCAAATGTCATTGCAGCCGTAAAGCGATGAACCTTGACTAGGCTAGGCTCACTGGCTCCCGTCGCCGATCGGCTTTCTCGACGCCCGGCGCAATAACTGAGAAATGGGCAATAAACAACGCGCTTATAGCGAAACGGATAAATCACTCAAACTTCGCGTCGAATATCTCAAGATCCAGAACGGGTGGACTATCGATCAGCGTCCCGTCAGAGTCCAACAGCCTAGATCGCCGGAGCGTTGGAATTACCACGTCACAATACTTCTGATGCGCCGAGGTATAGTGAGCGACAGCAGATCCATAAACATTATAGTCAGTTCGCCGCGTCAGGCCATCTGCATCAAAATAGAAGAGTTGCTCTCGGTTCGGAGCAAACTCGTTAGAAATGGCTCTCAAACGTCGCAAAGCCTGATTATTTGCTAGTTGAGGTGGAAGTTCTTCGGTGATCATGTCGGGCTGTGCCAGCATGAAAGGCGCGGTAACAAAATTCCAAATTGAAAGTCCACATATATAAACGATCTGCAGATCGTTCCAAGCTGTTCCCGATTTCGGATCGAGAAGAAAAGTGGTGTGTGGATGGTCCCACGATTGAAGAACTTCTCCACTCGAATCCGAGATAGCAACGCGGTCCGGCTGTAATAGTCCATAGTGATTTGGATTAACCAGTCCCGTTAGTTGCAGCGACCGCGTTAGCAGATCTCCCTCTACGACGACATCCTTCAAGAGGTTCGACCTGCCAACCCCTGAGAAGACGGCGCCGGATACCGAGGCGTGGACGGTAAAGCCGACCATATGCCGCCAGCGTGTCAAGCCGCCAGAGGCCTCCAACGCATCGTCCAGTAACGCCATGGGAAATTCACCTCTGAAATTTTCTAGAGAATAGGGATACGGCGGCTCTTTGCATGTTAGATATTGTAAGGGTTCTCTTGGCGCCTAATTCTGGCCCGCGGCTAAGCGATCGTGTCTCGATATTTCCAGAAGCTCCCGCGCCGCAACAAGGTCTTGAGTTTCAAAACCCTCGGCGAATTGCCCGTAAATTTCCTCAAGCAGCGCTCCCGCCTCATGGAGCAGTCCCTGCCTAACCCACGTCCGGGCCAATGAAATGGCACTTTTCAGCTCCCAGCCAAGAGCGGACTGCCTTCGCGCACTTTGAATGGAACGCGTCAGAGAGTCCTCACCCGCCGCGAGATCGCCGCTCGGAGCTTCGAGGATGACCTCGCCTCGGATCCGAAGCAGGCTAGGCAGCCATAAGTCATTATAACTCGTCTCCGCACGCGTTAGACTTTCCTCTATGATCTCAAGTGCTTCATTCGTCTGTCCGAGATGAGCGAGCCCCTTGGCCAGAGCGCACGCAACGCCGGGCGTTGCTATATGAAGGCCCTGAGCTTTCAGGACTGACAGCGCCTCTCTAAGGACGTCGACTCCTGAGGACGTGTCTCCGCTTGCAATCAAGAATTCCCCTTTTAACGAAAGTCCCACCGCATGATCGCGCGGAAAGGAATATTTTCGCGCATTCGCGATGGCTAGCTCGATAGGCTCCGCTGCTTCCTCAAAGCGACCCATCCACAGGAAAACAGGAATGGTGTATAGAAGGGCAACCGAACGAGAAATAGGCGGGGCGTTCTCCGACGGATCACCAATTATACTCTTCGCGGCCTCGTATGCTTGTTCTGGCTTTCCGCAAAGCCAAAGGGCGCGCGCGCGAATAACATTTGCTCGAGCCCGATGATCGAAACCAAAGACGTTCTCTGGAACGGTTTCTACGTCGACTTCCAGCTGAAAGCCCTGCTCGCAATGACGCAGAGCCGCCAATTGATCGCCGGCAAAGTGCTGTGCTGCGCCTAAAACCCATTCGGCAATGACCGATGCAACTCTGTTGCCTGAACTACTGGCAAGACCGGCTGTTCGTTTAGCCATGGCCAAGGCGCTACCAAAATCACCAACACGGGTGAAAAAAATATGGAGCCCAATAAGAAAGCGAATCTGGCGCTCGGTGTCACCGAGATCTTCCGCTAACTGTAGGCCGTGCTCGATCGCCGCTTTGATCTGGTTGGCAGGGCCGTGTGTCCACAATGATGATGTAGCCAGGCCCTCCTGAAGCACTAATTCTCGCGAACCTTCGCCGCCATTCCGTCGCAGCAGGTTCAAGCCCCGTTGGCACCACTCGCGGCACTCGGGATATAGCGAAAGCTCCAGCATCAGGGGGGTTGCATGAAAAGTCAGTTCAACGCTTATGAGGTCGTCTGTGCCGGAAAAGCTTGATGCCAAAGCTTTGCGGATATTACCAACGTGAGAAACCAGGGCGAGGGCTTTATTGTGATTAAATACTGAGCCGTCGATCGTCGTCTGGAGAAAAGTTGAGAAGTAATGGACATGCCTGCTCGTGACAGACTCCGCCTCGCCGTTTTCTACAAGTTTCGAGGCTGCGTAATGACGGGTCGTATCCAAAAGCCGAAAATTGGGAGGGCCAACTGCTGGCCAGGTTGATGTGACAAGCGATTTTGCTACCAGACTTTCGATGGCCTTGACTACGAGCGCGTCTTCAATCTCACCCAACGAGCCGATATGGCAAGCTGCATCAAGCGTAAAGGCGCCAACAAAGACAGAGAGCCGATAGAGGATTGAGCGCTCCATGTCCGATAGAAGGTTGCAACTCCAATCGAGTGTGGCACGCAAAGTGTGGTGCCTTGGTAAGGCCGTCCGTCGTCCTTGCCACATCAATCCGAATTGGCTATTTAACAACGAGTTGGTCTCATTTACGCTGTAGGTACTTGCGCGGCTCGCAGCAAGCTCGATCGCAAGAGCGATACCATCGAGCTTACGGCAGATCTCGCTCACAAGAGGTGCATTGTCGTCATTCAGTTCGAAGTGCCCGTCGCTGGCGGATGCACGATCAACGAACAGCTGGATAGCGGGAAAGGTAAGCGCGTCGGTCGCCGTTAGGACAGTTTCGTCGGGAGGAGTTGCTAAAGGCGGAAGGCGGAAAACGTGCTCACCCTCGACCCGCAGCGACTCTCGGCTTGTCGCGAGGAGATATACTTCCGGAGCTTGCCTGTATATGCGTTCAGCCAATACTGCAATCGTTTCGACCACATGTTCGCAGCAATCGAGGATGAGCAGCAATCGCTTGTCGCTGAGAAAGGCGACAAGACCATCGAGCTGATCCTCCGCTCGGCCCGAAACGTCAAACGCTGAAGCCACAAGATTAGCTGCGAGCGCGGCATCGTGGAGCGCCCCGAGATCGAAGAAGTGAATCTCGCCGGCGAATTGATCCCGAAGCGCATGACCAACTGATATTGCTACCGTAGTTTTGCCGATGCCGCCCGATCCAACGACCGTGATGAACCGTTCAGCAATCAGACGATCACGGAGGTTGCTTACTACCTGATCGCGTCCCAACACCCTTGTCTGTTGGGGAGGAAGCTTGTGGATGGATGTAAGAGCAGGTTCTGCAGGTGATTTCTTATGATCTCTTGACGGCACAATTGGAGCCACGAAGCAATAGCCTTGGCCTGAGACAGTCGCCACATACCTCGCGCCACCTTCGCCATCGCCAAGCGCTTTCCGAACGCCCGTAATATATACTCTAAGTCGTCCTTCATCGGCCGAACTGCCAGGCCATAGCTTAGAGAGTAGTTCAGTCTTGCTGACTACGCTGCCGGCTTGTTCGACAAGCTCTATCAATACGTCGAGCGCGCGGGCGGCAATGTCTAGACGAGCACCGTCCTTTTCGATCCATCTCTCGGCCATATTCAGACGAAACGAGCCGAAGGAAACGACGTCTTCAGTTGTGCTGTGCGACGATCTCCGCGTCATGGGCTGTCTGAGAGAGCACGGTCCGGCATGGTCGAGTTTAACCTTTGCAGCAGTTCGCTCGCCGTTTTGACACCTTTCCGATTGAAGCCTTCCGTAATTCTGGCGTGAATAGGCGACAGAAGTTCTCGTGCTTCTTCATGTCTACCCTGCTCCGCCCAGAGTCGCGCAAGGCTGGTAGCTGTCCGAAGCTCCCAAGCCAAAGCAGATTGATCCCGGGCCATCCGAAGGGACCGTCCCAAGCAGCTTTCGACCTCAGCGAGATCTGGATTATGCATTGTCAGCAATACTTCTGCTTTAATTCGCAGGACCTCCGGCAACATGCAGACGAATTCTCCGGAAGCCCCGTCGATCGCAGTTGTTGCTCCCCTATGATCTCCTATCTTTGCCAGGGTTACGGCCAGAGGCAGGGTCAAATCGGTATGAGGTCGAAAGTGCTGTTTTCGCAAATCTAGCATTGCGCGTTGCAAGAGGGGGAGCCCCACTTCGACTTGATTGCGTTCGATACAGACGAGGGCTCTTGCGGCCTCTCCGAATGCCCTGTACGGCGCAAGAGAATGTTCTTCGGAATCCAACAACAGCTTGTCGATGAAGATTTCATAGTTTTCGGCTTCTCCGTCCCAAACGAAGAGAGAGTGTGCCCAAAGTATAGCGGTGCAAAGTTTTGCTGAGTGCCCTAGGCGGATTACATCAGTCAGTGCCTCTCGCACAACAGTCTCCGCTCGATCCGGATATCCCTGAACCCACAATATGCGAGCCAGCGTAATCCGCGCGCGGCTCAAATAATCGAAATTCAACCGATCAAGGATCGCCGGCTCTGTTCTCGGCAGCTGTACCAAAGCGGATTCTATGCTCGTCCGCGCGAGTGCGGTGTATCCTGCGAGATAGCAAGACATGCCGTAGATCACCAGCATATGTGCGCGTTGGACGGGGTCACCGAATGCCGAGGCCAGTGCCTCGCCACGGGCCGCGAGAATCAATGCTTCTGAATGGTTTCCGGACCTGAGATAGAAGACGTGAAGGCGTTCTATTAGACGAATTTGGCTCGATACGTCGCCAATTTGTTCGGCGATGGCCAGCGCCTTCACAAAGCACGATTCGGCGGCAGGGATATTGCCTGCGGAATGCATGACTGCCAATCCCAACGCAGCATGAAGGTTCAGATCGTGCTCTGTGTTGCGCTCGGAAACTTCCAAGTGACCTATAGCTCTCGTCGCCCAGAGCTGGCATTCTTGGAAAAGTGATAGTTCGAGCAGTACGGGCATAGATGCTGCAGCTAAGGCAACACCGATCGGTAGATCTCCGCTTTCGGAGAAGCACCACACTAAGGCCGAGCGAATGTTGCCAAATTGCTCGGCGACGTCAGCAAAGCTGAGCGATTTTGAGTCGTCACTGACGAGCCGACCGAACTGTTCGAGAAACTTAACGAAATAGCTAGCGTGCCGCTGTGCTGTCGCTTCTTGTTCGCCGGCAGCAGAAAGTTGCTCGGCAGCATAGGCGCGACTCGTATCGAGTAAACGGTATCTTGTTGGTTCTGGGCCTGGCATTGTATTCAAGAGCGACTTCGCCACCAGGCTTTCGAGTGCCAGTAATACTTGCTGAGCGCGAGGTTCCCTCATCATGCTAACTTCGATCGCGGCATCCAACGTGAACGTTCCTGAGAAGACAGACAGCCTGCGGAATACTTCGCGCTCACGCTCCATCAGAAGGTTATAACTCCAGTCAAGCGTTGCGCGAAGGGTCTGCTGCCGTGGGAGGGCTGTTCGCCGTCCTTGCCAAAGGAGCCCTGATTGGGTGCTCAAGAGGGAGATGGTTTCCTTTAGACCAAACGTACCTGCCCTGCTGGAGGCAAGTTCGATAGCGAGCGCTATTCCATCGAGTTTACGGCAAATCTCGGCTATCAGTGGAGCATTTGCCTCGGTTAGATCGAAACCACCGGCACTAGCCGTTGCGCGCTCCACGAACAGCTGAATTGCCGAAAATCTGAGAGCTTGCTCGGCAGAAAGGGGCGCTTCGTCTGGAGGAATCGCAAGAGGCGGCAGTCGATATATTGTTTCCCCCTCGACTCGCAGCGCCTCCCGGCTAGTTGCGAGGATATATACCTGCGGTGCAAGCTTATATAATGTCTCGGCAAGCGCCGCCGATGTTTCGATCACGTGTTCGCAGCAGTCGAGAATCAGAAGCGTTCGCTTATCGCGCAAAAAGGCGACCAAGACGTCGGCGGCGTTGTCCGAACGACCGACAAGTCCTAGCGTAGCGGCGATCACGTTTGGAACGAGAGCCGCGTCGCGAATAGATCCAAGGTCGAAGAAAAAAGCGGCACCTTCGAATTTATTCAATAAGACGTATGCCGCGGAGAGGGCAACGGTGGTTTTCCCAATGCCACCAGGACCGACAATTGAAACAAAGCGCTCCCTCAACAAACTGTCCGACAGTTCGCGCACTGCCTTTTCTCGGCCTATGACTGTCGTTGACCGAGGCGGCAGATTGTGAGTTTGCGCTTTTGTGGATTTGCTGCCTTCAGATCTTAGTTCTGCGAACGAGGTTCGTGCCACGAAGCAGTACCCTTGTCCAGAAACTGTTGCTACATAACGTGCACCAGTCTCACCGTCCCCGAGCGCTCTTCGAATTGCCGCCACATAAGCTCGTAAGCTATTCTCGTCTGGCTTTTCGTTCGGCCAAACGCGAGCCAGCAGTTCCGTTTTGCTTACTATCGTGCCGGCCCGTTCTATTAGAATAATCAGAACGTCGATTGCGCGCTCGCTCATCCGAATTGGACGGCCATCCTTCTCGAGCCATCGTTCAACCAGATGTACCCTAAAGGAGCCAAAGGTGACGATGGATGCGGCGGACACATCGGTTGCGACCTGGTGGCGGGTAACCTGCGTGGGGTCGTCCATCTTCTCGACCTCGATTGTGTCCGCAACCCTGAAATGACTGGGCTTCATTGCCCAAATCTGTTGCGCCATCCAAGCTAATGGTTGCTTCTGACGACGCGGGATCCCACGCAGCTCACGAGCTGCAGGCGCTCTTACCTGCGTTAAAAGAAGTGCAAAGTGCCCAAACCATTTCGGTTTTGCTACCGGAAAAATGCCGATCCCAGGTACTACGGCCCATTCCTGTACTTTTGGTCACACTCCCGTGAATCGAACGCGCACTACGGGATACCTGTGGAGTTGCGTGGAGCCTGTAGTTGCCCTGTGTGGCTGTTGTCAGTCTGCTCATTGGTTCACTGAACGCCAGGATGAAGATGGCTGTGCGTGTATTATCATCACTCACAAAAAGGCCGTCGCCTATTCCCCGCCGGGGGAGGTGTTTTGATGTTGCCTAAATCACACAAAACGTTAATTATAGCAATACGTTACGCCTATTATGATTATCAAGTGCCTCGAGCCTGCGATTGACATGGCCGCAGTCCATTGGCACCGTATTGTCCGGTGCGCGCTGCCGCGTTTTCGCTATTTCCATGGAGATGGGCGGAATTCAACGAGTTTGCAGGGAGATATATGTCCCACCGAAGCAAGCGCGGATGGCATGAACTTGATATAGTTTGCAGGGCCGGAGTCGGCATTGCGCCGGTCGCGCCCGCTATCTGCCGCGTGCTGCGCGAACTTGTAGGTGCCGATGCGGTTTCACTATTTTGGGTCGACGACCAAGGCGCGCCGGCGGGCGTCTTTCACGAGAACGCTGCAGAATCGGCGCTCGATCTCTTTGTCAACGAATATGACCGGCTGTTCACGGGTCCGTCTGAGGTCAATGTTTCTCAGATCGCGGCAAGCAGCGGCCGGCCAGTCGGAAAATTGATGAATCCGGGAGCAGACTATTTCCGGTCCAACACGTTCAATCTCTTGGTCAGGGCAAGTGGCCACTTTCATACGCTCGATCTAAGGGTCGACGTCGGAAATAGAGCGCGCGCGGTTGTTATGCTTTTTCGGGAGCAAAAGCGTCCCTTTAGCGAAAAGGACGCATTTTATCTTTCGCAGGCGCTGCCATACCTCAGACGAGCGATCAAGGAAGAAGTGAAGGAACAACAATGGGAAAGCGAGGGTATCCGCGGCCATATGTTGGTCGATCGTTCTGGTACCAAACTGTTGGCTATGAGCGACGATGCATCCAAGCTTTTAAAGGCTTGCACGATCGTAGGGCAGAATGTTCGTCTTGTCGGTCCAACCACGTTGCCGCCACGAATTGCGGAGGAGCTATGCCGGCGTTTGGAGACATCCTCGATCGTCCACGAGAACCTGGATATTTCCTTGGGCCGACTTCGTTTGACTGCGACTCCTATGCATCCCACTGTTGAGAGCGCGGAGGCGCAGGTGCTCCTTTCTCTCGAGATCGAGCGTCCAAAGCGGCTCAAGATGATCGAGAGCATCATGGACCTTCCGCTGTCTCCTCTCCAACGCTCGATCGCGCTGATCGCGGCCCAGGGAGGCTCGCGTGGGGATAGTTTAACGTTAGCTGGCATAAGCAACGAGGCTCTGAAGAAGCATCTTGCCGCTATCTACCGGGCTGCCGGCGTTAGCTCCTGGCACGATTTGGCAAAGACGCTTCAATAGTGCGGTGGGCGCCCGACCGCTGCATGCGCTATCCTAGATTTGACATAGCCCCAAGATATTTTACCTGAGCCAGATTTTTCGGGCAGCGTTGTGTCGTAACACGAGTTAGCCCGCCAAGGACTCGCTCATCAGGCGCTTTGTCGGAAGCTTTGATCCGGTCGACATTTCGCCTTTCTTGGCAATCCTCCAGCGGGCTGGTGTTTCGCCCGTGAGACGCTTAAAGACCGTTGAGAAATGTGCCTGCGTACAAAAGCCCACGGCCAATGCCACCTCCGCTAGAGGGGTCTCAGTGGCCGATAGAGTCGCTTTGGCCTGTTCGACACGCATTTGTAGAAGGTACTCTCGCGGTCGATATCCGGTCGCTGCACGGAACTGAGCGGCGAAATGCATTCGTGACAGGCCGGCGACCTTAGCCAAATCGGACAAACTAACGGAGCTGTCAAAATGCTCCGTGATATAATCTTCGACCTTTTTAAGACGCCATTTTGGAAGCGCATTCACCTTGGTATGTGTTGGCTCGTGCCGGGCAACGTGCATCGCCAATGTTTGGCCCACGCAGCGCACAAACATTCCATCGGATGCCTTGCTGTCCTCCATCAATGCTCTGGCAAGCTGCTCGGCAAACGGATCGCGCAAAAGTATTAAGTCATTAAGGTCCGCAACCGGGTCGGGTTCAGCGGCGGAAGTCGGCGGCGGAAAGCATTTAGCCGAAATATGGAAGTGCAGAAAATCGAAGGGGGCTTGGAATTGGGCGCGTAGGTATTTCGACGGAGCACTGACATGTAGCGTGCCAACTGGCATGACGCCGTCGAAAATAATCTGACGTTCTCTTGTCAGGCGTAGGCGGGTAGATTTCAGGGCGATACTGATAATATATCGATCAGAAGGCGTTACGGTCTCATCATATCGGGAGGTGTTCCGCAAATCGGTCCATCGCGAGACTACGAATGGCTGGTTTGTGTCCTGCGCGGGCCGCCGCCATTTTCTTTCGAAACACAGAGCTTCTGATCGCGCCTTTTCTTGCCCGCTCCGACCTGCCTGTCGGTTGACCCAAGAGTATTCAGTTTGTGCAATGAAGCTGTCCGTAAGCATCGTTGGTCTCTCCAGTCGTCTTTTGCGGTAATTCGACGAGGCCGCAAATAAAAACGGCACGACACTGGTGAGAGTACTTCTGTCATACAAGAAAGCTCGTTAGCGATGCTTAAAGTCCGTTAGATTTCGCAAAGCTCGTTTTCTCGGAGCCGCTCCGCCAAATTACTCGTTCAAAATCAGTTAGTTATAAAATGGCGTTTTTGAACTCGACGGATTTTGTCTGACGCCAAATGAATCAATGACGCGCGTCTATGCAGGCTAATTTACAATATGGCCGGCTTTAAAATGTCTGCCAGCCCGATCCGCCGAAGTAGTTCTGCGCGAGCCCGATCTGCAACCCCATCGACGATGGCGGCTCCATCGTCATCAGGATCGAAGTGAACTCGCAAAGGGCGTTGCCCAAAAGGCGCGTCGATGACCTTGGCTATCGCGGTGGCAACACGTTGCGGATTGGGTTCCCCGGGACAGAGCGATGCCAAGCCCTTCAGCGCAATTTCGCTAACGTCTCCGGTCGGACCATCCGCATATTCTTCCGCCCTGCTTAAGTCACGAGGCCTGCCTGAACGGATATAATGATCCGCCCCAAGGGATCCGGGAACGATGATTGTGGTTTCGATTCCCCAGCGGGCGAGTTCGCCTGCATAGTTAAGCGCCAATGCATCCATCCCAGCTTTCGACGACGCGTATAAGCCGAGAAATGGCGCTGCACCTCCACGGGCACTGCTGGATGATACCCATATAAGGAGACCTTGACCCTGCTTCCGCAAATAGGGCAGCGCGGCTCGATTCACGCGTTGCGTACTCAAAATGTTGGTATCGTAAAGCTCTGCGAGTTGCTCGGGGGTGAAGGCTTCAGCCGGACCGTAGACGATCTTTGCCGCGTTATGAACCACAACATCGAGTCGGCCATTCTGTGAGACGATAGATTCCACGGCCGAAATCGCCGAATCCGAGGAAGAGACGTCGAGATCGATCGCACGAAGGTTTATTTTGCGCTCGCTGGCAAAAGTTTCCACTTCGCGCATACGGTTGGCATTGCGGGTATCTGTCTTTCGCATCGAAGCGTAAACTGTGTGCCCCGCCAGAGCCAACTCTTGGCAAGTCATTTTCCCAATTCCATTAGAGGCGCCCGTAACAAGGATAATCTTGTGCATTCGCTCACCTGATCGCGTTCCAAGTTTGCATCGATATCAGTCAGTTGGAGGCCTATGATCGCTTTGGTCGTCGCGGAACCGGAGTCGGAATTGGCATACAGTCTCGCTCCGGTTGTGTCTTTTCGAGCGCTGACGCGATTTGTCAAAAGGCACGAAATTTTTCAGAAATGCCCGCAGTCCTCGGGCGAAATGCCAAATTTCCCTCTGGATCGCTGTGGCAGGCGAGACTGACGCATTATGACCCACCGCGAGAACCATGGGTGTGAGGGAGGTTTTCAATTATCCCTTGAATCCGGTACATTGAGTTCCGCACGGCGAGATTACAGAGGGTCTAAAGGGACGAAGTTATGGGGTCGGAAGCCCGGAACATGCTAGAATGGTACGACACGGTTTCGTTCGGCGCGTTCACTCTGTCGCCCTCCGAGAGGCTGTTATCCAACGACGGAAGGCCGGTCCATCTAGGCGGTCGGGCCTTTGATATCCTTATGGCCTTGATCGAACGCGCCGGCGACGTGGTTAGCAAGGGTGAGTTGATAGAGCGGGTGTGGCCCGATACGACTGTCGACGAAGGCAGTCTCCGATTTCACATGACGTCCCTGCGCAAAGCTCTCGGAGATGGAGAGTCAGGCGCCGGGTTCGTGAGGACTATACCAGGAAAAGGCTACTGCTTCACCGCTTCCATTTCACGACCGAACATCGCGGTGACTAAGGCGGTCTTTCGCCGATCCCACCAGCTGCCGCCGTTGCTGCCGCGTATGGTTGGCAGACAAGAGACGGCGCATGCATTGGCGGCACAGGTCAAGAGCGATCGGTTTGTGACGATCACTGGACCAGGCGGTATCGGTAAGACAACAGTAGCCGTAGCGGTGGCTCACGCGCTCCTTCCGGAATTTGATGGCGCCGTCTACTTCTTCGATCTGGGCCCTCTCAATGATCCACTTTTGGTGCCGAGCGCGGTCGCGTCGACGCTTGGCCTCCCGGTTCAGTCGGACGACCCGCTGCCCGGTCTGCTCGCATATCTGCGGCACAAGCGGGTGCTGCTAGTCTTGGATAGTTGCGAGCACGTCATCGAATCTGCGGCAACTTTGGCTGAACGTGTTTTTCGTGAGGCGCCTCTCACACATATTTTGGCAACTAGCCGCGAGGCGCTTAGGGTTGATGGCGAACGCGTGCATCCCCTAGTTGCGCTGGATAGCCCGCCGGAGGTGCCGGGCATGACCGTTTCCTATGTGCTCCAATTTTCTGCAGTCCAATTGTTTGTCGAGCGCGTGGTGGCAAGTGGTTTTCCTCTTCGACTTAGCGACGGCGATGCTCCGATCGTGGCCGATATCTGCCGACGACTCGATGGTATTGCGCTCGCCATCGAGTTGACCGCAGGCCGAGTCAATACTTATGGAATTCAAGAAACCGCGGCGCGGCTAAACAACCGGCTCAGGCTCCTTTGGGAAGGACGTCGTACTGCTATCCCAAGGCATCAGACGTTGGGCGCTACGCTTGATTGGAGCTACGACCTTCTGCTCGAAGAAGAACGAATAGTTTTGCGCAGACTATCGGTGTTTGTCGGGATCTTTACGCTTGGAGCGGCCCGCTTGGTCGCAGCGGGAGCCGGAATCAGCGAAGACCAAGTGATCGCTGCTCTGGCGGGATTGGTGACAAAATCCTTAGTTGTAGCGGACACGAGCGATACTGTCGCGCGATATCGTTTACTTGACACGACGCGGGCATATGCATTGGCGAAGCTAGTAGAGAGCGGGGACGCAGAGCGAGCGGCGAGCTTTCACGCGAGGTATTTTCTTGATCTGCTCCAACGTAGTGCTGTTCTGCCGTCCGCAGCTGCGAACCCCAGGACTTTTTCAAATTTTGGCGACCATCTTGGCAATGTGCGCGCAGCGTTAGAGTGGAGCTTCCTTGAGCGGGGTGACCTTAAACTTGGGGTCGCACTTGCTGCCGCTGCTTCCCGACTTTTTTTGGAGCTGTCGCTGCTGACCGAATGCAGTCGCTGGGCTGACCGAGCTATTTCCTCGCTCGACGATACAGGTCGCGGATCCCATTCAGAACTGGAGCTTCAGGCGGCTCTTGGTCTTGCCTCGATGTTTACGAAAGGTAATAGCGAGCAAGCTGGACACGCACTGAGACGCGGTCTCGTCCTCGCTGGCCAGCTAGAAGATGCACACGGTGAGCTTCGTCTGCTCGGCCGACTCCACATATTTCACGAGCGGCTTGCAGAGTTTCGAACGGCACTCGAATATGCCAAACGCAGCCGAGCCGTTGCCGAAAGAATTGGAGATCCCGTGGCCATGGCGGAGGCGCATTCCGCTCTTGGCATTTCGTATCATCTTGAGGGTAGAGCCGTCGATGCTCGTCTCCATTTGGAGGCGGCTGCAGCGGAAATCTCTACTTCATCGCACATCGATGCGTTCCATTTTGGTTTTGACTATCGAAATCGCGCCCGAATCGCGCTTGCTCGCGCTCTTTGGCTCCAGGGGCTTCCGGATCAAGCGATCCGTTTGGCAAAAGAGACTGTGGAGGAAGCAGAGACGTTCAACCATCCGGTCACGCTTTGTATTGCACTCATCTGGGCGGTCTCCGTGTCCATCTGGGACGGAGATCTTAATGGGGGAGAACGGTACATCGATAGATTCATCGAGCAGGCCGAACGGCATTCACTCGCTCCCTACCAATCGGTCGGACGTGGAGTCAAAGGTGAATTGTTGGTAAGGCGAGGCGACGCTCAAGCCGGTCTGCCCTTATTGCGCGGAGCCCTAGAGACGCTTCATGGACTTAGATACGAGCTTCTTACCACGTCCTTTATGATTGCCGTTTCAGAAGGTCTTGCAATGATTGGCCGCCTCGACGAGGCTGCGGCAGCAATCGATGAAGCTATCGAAGTTGTCGACCGAAATGGCGACCTCTTCATGATGCCTGAGTTGCTTCGTGTACGAGGAGAAATTCTTATCTCGTTGCGGACGAGTGATCCTTCGATGGCCGAAAAGAGCCTTCTAAGCGCACTTGATTTGTCCGTGCATCAAGGCGCGCTGGCTTGGCAATTGCGAACGGCGACAAGCCTCGCCCGTTACCGCGCTTCGCAAGGCCGACGCGAGGAAGCGAGAAGCGTGCTCGCGCCAGTGTACGCTCGTTTCTCAGAGCGCGTAGAGAATGTCGATATGGTCTCAGCCAGACGTCTTTTGGGGAGCTTGCAATAGGTAAAAAGCGTTTTTTCATTGCCCTGGGAGCGCGCCCGGCATGCCGTTGACGCCGGACGACGAGAATGCCGTTCGGTCTTCGGCCTGAACGACCTTTTCGAAGATTCCTCAAGCTTCTTTGGCCGATTTTCGGCGTGCCGACGGACGCTGTCCTACGGGCCTCACCCTTTTTCTTCGATGAAGTCCTGCGGCGCCGGCGGTTACGTGACCATCCCTAGGTATTATCCGTTCAAATGGACAACTTACATCCGTCCGTAGAAGCTTGCGGGCTCTACAAATACTCTGTCAGGCAGCACTTCGCGGCACGACGCCTCAAAATGCAACTGAACTCGAGGTCGCTGTCATGGGCGTTGCAATCGAGTTACTAGATAGCCTTGCCGAGATCGAGGCAATCGAGCGGGTCTGAATAGGGCGCCAAGCGCAGCACGCCGAGAGCAGATCGCTCGATTTTGGTGTGATGCTATCCTTGAACCATCCAGAAGTTAAATCTCGCCGTCGCGAGAGCCGGCTCGAACACCGTGGCGGTAATCGCAGTATCGTTAATCCGGATGTTGCCGGACCCGAAGGCGCATTACCTTAGGACAGCAGAATAGTTGGAGGCCGCCAACCGCGGGATCATCTTCTGTATGGGCGCATGGCTCGAGCAGTATTCCGTCGATGTTCGGTTTCTGCGAATTATCGCATGTGGTTTCGACGCTGCACGCTCTTGGAAACTCGTATCGGCTGGCCTCGCAGGGGAGCGGCAGATTATTGGTGCAAAAAGCTCGCCTCGGAACTCTGTCGCATCTATATCGGCGGCGTGCTCCGCGCTGCCGCGACATCTCGGCGTTCAATTGCGACCTTGAGCCAGGACACTTCGGACGCCGTGCTTTTGAGGAATTTATGATCGTTCCGAGAATAAGGCATGATGGAGACACTATAGATGTGTCCGTTGTAGAAGCGACCAAATTCCACCGATGAGAAACGGCTATGAGCGAGATCCTTACGAAGGACGGGACCAGAATCCACTACGAGGACCCGGGCACGGGCAACCGGTCGTTTTCAGCCATAGCTGGCCGCTCTCTTCGAACGCTTTCAAAGATCAAATGTTCTATCTCGCGTCGCGGCGCTACCGCTGTGTGGAGGCGGTCGAAACGGCGAAGCGAGCTGTTATCACGTCCTATTCTCACATGTTCGAATTCCATTCGTTGGGTCGTCATGGGTACATTACCAATGCAATCTGGAGCATTGTGGGAGGCGGATATCGCACGATTGCTAAGCACCCCGCCCTTTCGTCAGGAATGGCCGAACGTACGCAGAAGCTTTGCGAATCAAGGACATTTTTCCGAGCGGGTTATCGACCTGCATCGGCCAGATGCGGCCGAAACCGAGAATGAAATCGAACTGCGCGGGGATGTTACCTGTCTGTGCGGTTGCCATCTTGCTCGGCACTGTTGATGTTTCGACGCGGAAAGCATTGCCAAATTGCGATCCGTTTTTCCAAATCGAACGACATTATTAGAGTGTGCCCATCGTTCAGCGTGGTGGCGTGTAGTAGAGTTCGGTAGTGGAGCTTGAAGTAATGCGTGCGTTCAAAGAACTGGCAAGCGTGCTGATGGTGCCGTTACTGTCATTGGCTTTGGGCGGTTGCGGGCGCGTGGGCGCGCCATCTTTCGTCATTTTTGGCGCCTTCTTCCCTGGCTGGATGTTTTGTGCCTTTCTGGGCATCTTGGTTGGAGTCGTGACCCGCATCATCTTCGTTGCCACGGGGGTTTCAGAGATCCTGCCGTATCAGCTCTTCGTTTGCGTTTCGGTCGGGCTTATCGCTGGTTTTCTCACATGGCTGTTCTGGTTTGGCTGAGTCATGAAAGCAGCAGGCACGGCTCGTCGTACTCCGCTGACTGGCAAGCTGATCTCCGCAGCTATCGTAGCCGCTGCTCTCGTGCTGGGATTCTCTACGCTTCGGCGCAGCGCGTTGCTCCCGTCAACTGATGCGGCATCCATAGACGCCGACGTCGTCCATGTGGCCGCTTCCGTCGGTGGCCGTATCATTAGCATTCCCGTCGCTGAGAACATGCCCGTGTCGAAGGGAGATCTCCTGTTCCAGATCGATCCAGTGCCTCATGAGCTAGCGCTAGCTCAGGCCGAAGCCGACCTGCGCCTGGCGGAGGCGGCGCTTGCGACGCAGCGGCGCGTGCTGTCGACGCAGCGGTCGGCGGTGACAATTGCAAGGGAGCAGGTGCTCCGCGCGACGACGAATCTCGAGCTTGCAACCCGTACTGTGGAACGCATCAACCCGCTTGCGGCAAAAGGTTATGTTCCGACGCAGCAACTCGATCAGGCTCAGACCGCCCAACGCGATGCTGAGACTTCGTTGCAGCAGGCCAAAGAGCAAGAAGCTGCTGCGGAACATGCGGTCGGAACCGAGGAGGGAGCCGAGGCCGCGGTCCTTGCACGCAAGGCTGCGGTTGGGATCGCACGGCGAGCGCTTGATGACACCGCGGTTCGAGCCTCGCATGCGGGCCGTGTGACTGGATTGACGGTTTCTTCAGGGGAGATGGTCGCGCCAGCCCAGACGCTGTTCACGCTGATCAATACCGAAGAATGGTTCGCGGTCGCAAATTTCAGGGAGAGTGATCTGGCCGCGATCGCGCCGGCTGACTGCGCCACGGTATTCTCGATGATCAACAGGCGAGCGCCGATCAAAGGCGTCGTGTTGGGCATTGGATATGGCGTCCTCGATACGGACCGAGTCAATTTACCTCGTTCGTTGCCCTACGTTGAACGATCGCTAAACTGGGTCAGAGTGGCGCAGCGGTTTCCTGTGAGAGTTCGGCTCGAGCGTCCGCCAGAGCAACTCATGAGGCTTGGTGCCAGCGCGGTCGTCGAGGTGAAGCATGGTCAAGCATGTGAATAACCTCTCCGATTGGGTGAGCGGTGAATTGGCGCTTCTGCGACCCTTTCCGGGCAGGCTCGAGTTCGCAGTGAGACTCGCGCTTATTTGCGCGCTAACGACATTGGTTGCGGAAATCTATCAGACTCCAGAACCGGCACTGACGACGTATGTTGCGTTTTTCGTTATGAAGCCAGATCGAGCTACTAGCATATTAATCAGCGTAGTAATGTTGCTACTGATCTCGATCGTTATTGGGTTGCTGATACTGATCAGTATGGCCGTGATCGATCAACCAGCTTGGCGGGTCGCCGGCATGGCTTTGCTTTCCTTCGCCCTGCTTTTTCTCGCGTCCGCAAGCAAGCTCAAGCCGATCAGCTCGATTGTAGCGTTGATCGCCGCCTATGCGCTCGATCTATTGAGCAACGCGCAAGTGGGTGAACTAGCAACCCGGGCGCTACTTTACGCGTGGCTCTTCGTGGGTATCCCCGCCGGTGTTGCTATTGTCGTTAATCTCCTTTTCGGTCCGCCCCCGCGGTATCTCGCGGAGCAGGCCCTCGCGCATCGGCTGATGGTGGCGGCCAACGCGCTGCGGGCGCCAAATGCTGAGGCGCGGCTTGCTCTCTCGGAGATTCTCTCCGATGGGACAGGTGAAATATCGGCCTGGCTAAGGTTGGCTGGGGCCGAGAAGACATCGTCCACCGATGATATCGCGGCGCTGCGTCAGGCAGCCGTGTCGATTGTGCCGATCATGCTTCTCGTCGATTTGGCCGTTCGGAGCCCCGAGGGGGCGTTGCCCAGTTCGTGTAACCGTAAGATCGCCGAAGTGCTTGACGAGATGGCGTCGATCTTGCGCGACGGCAAATACCCGATCGACATCTCGATTCGGGGAGGCGACACCGGCGTACCACTGCCGCCGTCGGCGGCAGCGATCTGGGCGGAAATGAACGAGGCCTTGTCACGTTTTGCAGAAGCACCCCTTCCGGATCTACCACCTCGGTCGCCAGAGAAAGCGGAGCAGGGTTTCTTTCTACCAGATGCCTTCACCAATCCTGAGCACGTTCAGTACGCATTGAAAGCGACGGCTGCTGCGATGTTCTGCTACGTCGCCTTCTCGTTGCTCGACTGGCCTGGAATCCATACCAGCTTGATCACTTGCTACATCGTTTCCCTGGGTACGACAGCGGAAACTGTCGAGAAGCTCACTTTGCGTATTCTGGGGTGCATGCTAGGTGCTGCCGCGGGCATTGCCGCCATCATCTTTCTGATACCCGATCTTACGTCGATCGGCGCGCTGATGGCCGTCGCTTTCATGGGCGCGCTCACATCAGGTTGGATAGCTGGCGGCAGCCCTCGCATTTCCTATGTCGGTTTTCAGATGGCCTTTGCTTTCTTCCTGTGTGTGATACAGGGCAGCGCACCGGCCTTCGACATGACAACCGCGCGAGATCGGGTGATCGGTATCTTGCTGGGAAACCTGGTCGTCTACTTGGTTTTCGCGAATATTTGGCCTGTGACAGTGGCGCGGCGGATTGATGCTGGCGTCGCTACGTTGCTCAAGCGTCTCGGCGCGATGATGATGGCGGCGAACCGTGCACAGCGCAGTTCTTTCGCGTCTGAGGCGAGTTCCTCGTTGGGTGCGATCGTTCGCGACCTAATGCTCGCTCGATACGAGCCAGCAGCGGTGCGCCCCGCGAGTGACTGGCTGAAAGCCCGGCATCGAACAGCGGAAGTAATAGCAAGACTGATGGGGGCGCTGTTGCTGCGCGCTAACCAAGATACTCCGCTGCGCGGCGAACTCTCGCTTCAACTTAACGAGCTTGCGAAGGAATTTGGCGGGCGACTAGAGCAGCGGGAGCGTACACGAGAAGAACCTCGTATCCTCAATTCTGTCGCGCGCGCTCCAGACGTTCTGGACGAACAACTAGTTGAGCATCTTCTCCGCTTGGAGCGCGCCTCAACGCTGCAATCGGGGGGAGAAGGAGTGGCAGCCCATGCGTCGGCTTAATCAAGCGGTCGCGCTTGCTTCTTCGATTTGGCTTGGCGGCTGCGCGCAATCTGCTCTAGACATGGCGCCGGACCGTTCCGATCAGCCATGGAATCCAGCTACCACGCCGAGCGGTGAGATCATTCCGGGCGCAAAGGCGTCACCGGGTAACTCGGGTGCGGGCTACGCGCTTCCCTCCAACAGCGAAGTCGCAGCGGTGCCACTGCCGCCGCAGGGCATCGATTTGCGCAAGACTTATACGCTACCGGAGTTGATCGACATTGCCCAAACGAATAATCCACTGACGCGGACTGCCTGGAACGATGCGCGCAAGGTCGCATTAACGGTCGGCATCGCTGAGAGTACGTATCTTCCGAGGATCACGGCCAGCGCCGCAGGAGCCTATTTAACGAGCGAGGGAAACAATTCCACCACCTTGGCCGCGGGTCCGGTCGCGGTCGGCGCAGACACGAACAGCAATAGTTCAGCTCGAGGGACTATCTCTGCGGTATCACTCCAGTGGCTATTGTTTGACTTCGGCGCGCGCGAGGCGATCATCGAGGGGGCCAAGCAAGCGTCCGTGATCTCCAACATCGCGTTCACCGCCGTGCATCAACAGGTGATCTATGACGTCAGCGTCGCGTTCTACGTGAACGCCGCAGCGCGCGCGCACTCATCCACCGCGGCGGAATCGCTGAGAAATGCACAGGCCGTGGAGGCGGCCGTCAACGACCGCTATAAAAATTCGGTCGGCACCATCATCGAAGTTTCGCAGGCCCGCCAGGCCACCGCGCAGGCCCGGCTGGTGGTCGTGCAAGCGACCGGAGCGGCGCAAAATGCATATTTGAATCTGATTTCGACGCTCGGTATCTCACCACTTACCAAGCTAAAGATAGCCGATATTTCGCGTCGCAGCCTTTCGCCGAACATGGCGACATCCGTCGAGAGGATCATCTCAACCGCGTTGGCACGGCGACCAGACATCCTGACGGCATATGCAGCTCAGAAGGCGAGCCAAGCGATCTATCGCGCTTCCGTGGCCGAATTCATGCCAAAGGTGTTCCTTGCCGGCACCAGTGCGTGGAATTCGGGCAACCTCAATGTGACCGCACTTCCGTCAATCGGTCAGGAGGCACCGACGGTCAATCTTTCCGGAAATCGCTCGAGCAGTAGCGTATTCTTGGGAGCTACGATTCCGCTGTATGATGCCGGCGTCCGCGCCGCCAAGGTGACGCAAGCGCAGGCCGACGTAGACAATGCTGATGTCATGTTGGCGCGGCGACAGAACGAAGCCGCCCGCCAGATCGTGCTCGCGGACAATGCGCTTCGGACCAGTTTGTCCGCTTATAGCGCCTCGGGCGTACTCTCAAAGGCAGCGCAGACAACCTTCGATGCAGCTCTTGCGTCTTATCGAAACGGCGTTGGATCAATCACGGACCTCAATATCGCCAGTACACAGTTGTTGCAGGCCAGAAATGCGCAGACCGACGCGCATAGCACCGCCTTGTCAGCGGCTGCTTCGCTCGCCTTGTCTACTGGTGCGCTTGGCGTCAGTCCGCGTTAGTGAGAGTGCCGCTTGTTCTGTGGTCGGTACGTGATGGTCCGAATTGCTATCGTTGGAGCGCCGCCGATCTGCTCTGCGCAAATTGCGCATTTCATCAACGACACTTTCCTCCGGAGCGCCTTTTGCCGCGGGGTTCGGACTTTCCCGGTCCTGGCGAGATGCCGTTTCATGATGAGTCCCTTGATAGGTATGGCCTCCAGACGATTCGCCTGCACCTCGCGAAAGTTCGGGGAATAGGGAACGAATGCATGGATCAGGCCGCTAAGTAAAAATTGTCGCAACGTTACGGGGCTCTCCAGTTCAAGGCGGACGTCGAGCTCGACTCCTTCCTTTGCAGCGGAGTTCTTGATGAACTGGCGCGACTGAGTATTTCGGTTCGTCAATTCCAGAGGAAAGTTGCCCAAATGTTTAGAATCTAAACTCCCTCTTTGACCCTTGGATCTGTCGGAATGCCAACCAAATAGGGAGTCTCGTAGTTGAGCCTAACTTTCGGATCTGACTTTAGAAAGTGAACTGCCGGTTTGTTGGTTTCTTGACAGGAGGCGCTCGATCGAAGGCGGAGCCGCCAATGAGCCTGGCCACGGCGGCGTGCCTCGACCAGTATGTCTTCCCTTAGCCGGTCTATTTCCCCAAGACGTGATTTGGCCCCTCCAGCAGGCGTTGGCCGGGCGCGGTTAGGCGAACTTTGCGCCTTATCCGATCAAAGACCAGAAAACCCAGTTCATTTTCGAGATGTTGGATTTGGCGCGTTATGCTGGGCGACGGGGAGATCATCGCTGGCTTTGCGAAAGTTCTGCCGGCGTGCGGCTTGTGCAAAGTAGCGAAGTTGGCGCTACTCGATCAACGACCAAGTTGGAAATCGTGGTCTATTTGCGGCGACCGGCATCGCCGGTGGACGGCAGAGTACCTGCACGCTCGCGCTCAACTGGTACGTCAACCGTAATGTCCGCTTCATGCTCGACTACCTGCACGGCACGGTGGCCAGAGGCGTCGCCGATCTCGACGGCGGATGTCGGCTCGAAGTTCGACACGGTGGCGATGCGCACGCAGTTTGCGTTCTGACGGCGCAAGACACCGGCAGCGCCCCTGCGTCCCGGTCGCCTTGCGCCGTGCGCTTCGGCTTCTTAATGCCAACGTGGCGCGGGAGCGAATGAGAGTGGCTGGTTGTGTGGCTCTCGCCGCAGGCGTTCAAGTTGTCGTTCACTGGCCATAACGTCTCGCCGAATCTGGACAGGCAGTATCGAACGCGGCAGAATCTCTGCGTAACGTCGCGAGCGATTGGCCGGGTCGTCCTTCAGGGCGAAGCGCATCGCCTGCGTTGCGTTGAGTGACACCGGATATCAAGCAAAGCAGATTCCCGAAGCTGCGTGCCGCGCTGCCAATAAAGCGGATTATCCCTTCGTTTCAATGCACGCTCGAGCGGCACGCCAGCAAGTCGGCCGATGCCATCCCGGAATCGTGCAAGTCGAAAATAGCGCCGGACTCCATGAAAGACGTCATGTGGCCAATTACACAGTATCGGCGAAACAATCGGCCCTCTTGATAAGGTCTGACCATGACAGATGTAAGACCGTCGCTCGCAGCCGCGATCCCTGCGATCACGAGACGATGGGGCTGGTTTGTCGCGCTCGGCGTTGGCGAATTGGTCCTGGGCGTGATCGCGTTTGCCAACCGGATGGCGGCCAATCTCGCTTCAGTCTTGATCATCGGCGCGGCGATGATCGCCGCCAGCACGATCCAGACCGCCCATGCACCCGCCGCGGGCTGGCGATGGATTGTCGCGGCCGGTAGGCTCACGGTCGGTGTTGGCCGCGTCGTACTTGCTGCCTGGCTCGCCATCGGCTTGTGGCTTCTCGGCGCCATGCCGGTCGTCGATCTGGTCTACCAAGGAGGGGGTCTGTTAGCCTTCGGGCTGGCGCTGTGCACGCGTGCTTTGCGGCGCGCGTACGAGCCAGCGACGGAGTAAGCCCATGCTACTGTTGCCCCGGACGCGTTACAATGACGCTGCAAGCTACGACGGACGCGCCAGGCAGACCTCGCGCCTCGTTACCGACGAGACGGCAGCGGCGCTGACCGGATCGGCCCACGCCATATGACGGTGACGCGGGCTGACCTTTGGCATTTTGTCGCCGGCTTGGGCTCACCGAGGGCATCGAGGTTCGGATGTCGCTCGACCGTGTTCCTAACGCCTCCCTTACATCGGTGCCCCGGGCCATGCACGGTTGCGTCAGCTGCTGCCGGTACTGTATCGAGAGCCGCAAGCAGGCACTGCGCTCACCCCTCGCGCGGCGTCCGGCTCGAGGTTTGCAGGACTCGCTTCCAGACAATTCCTAAACGTGGACGAGATCGGTACATATTGCCGCGTTATGGTCCGTAGTGATCGCGGTGGGGTCAGCGCCGGCGACACCAGCCCTTCAGACGGAAGAGCAGGCTGGAACCGCGCACAGCGATGGCTTTGGCGTCCTCACTCGCCGCATCGTTACCCGGGGCCATGCGCAACAACGTAATGAGCTCTTATCATCGCCGGGGCCGTACCAATGACCATGAATACAATGTCGCGCGAACAGGACGCCGGTGGTCCAGCGAATATGTGGGCGCCAGAGAGATCGTTGCCTGTCGCGTGCCTACTGAGTCTATCAGGCGGATTTCTCGATGCCTTCACTTGGCTATCGCTCGGTGGCGTGTTTGCGAATTCGCAGACGGGTAACGTGGTATTTTTTGGCCTCTACGCCGCATTGGGGCAGTGGGCAAAGGCGGCCCACCATGTGCCGCCGATTCTGGCGTTCCTCCTGGGGGCATCTGTTGCTGTCCGCCTCAAGGCGCCGCTGCTTTGCTTGCTGGGCGAGATTATATGCCTTATGGGGGTGATGCTCTTGCTGTTGCATTCGCAAGCATCGCCAGGACCGCTCGCGATCATTGCGATAGCTTTCGGCGTTTCCCTTCAGAGCGCCAGTTTTCAACAAGTCGGGCGCTTGAAGTATTTCACCGTGACCGTCACCGGCAACATGCTTCGTGCAATCGAGCAATTCTGGTCAACGCAAGATCCGCAGGCTCCTCGGGCCGCCAAAACCATGCTTACGCTGTGTCTTATGTTCCTGGTCGGCGCGGCGGCTGGCGGATTCACGACGATGCATCTGGCCGCGAAGGGGCTGATCGTGCCGATCCTAGTACTGACGCTCGCGCTTGGTCTTTGCTCCTGGTTTCGCGGCCTGCTCCGTCGAACCTGACGAGATGCTCGCGCCATGCCATCACAAATGGCACTCCTTTAGGCCCTGTCCGAATTTGATGATCTGCCGTAGCCACCTCCGATCTTGCGATCTCCGTCCTTGGCCTGTCAGTAGAGGGACGGGATGGCTTTGCGCAGCGGCCTGGAAACACGTTCTCAGCGAAGCCGGTTTTCCTGCTTACAAGTCAGCCAAAGCGAGGGTGACGCCGTGATGGCCGCGGTCTCGGTGCTTGGATGCATGACAGCGTATGAGCAGAAATTGTCAGCAAGGGATCGTGAATTTCAGAATGCACGCTTACGCGTAAGCATACTCCGCGTAGACCGGGATTAAGTGGACTTGCGAGCGACCGCCACACAGGATGCGCGCTGGCAAACGATGAGGCCATTCAATGCGCGGAGCCGCACGACTGTATAACACGATTGGTTGCGCTTCCAATTGCCTGGTACACTGTTGTCGTGGGAGGCGTCTTGTTTGCCCTGATCTTTATCGCAAACTGTTGCTTGCAAGGATCGCCGGACAAGCCCGTAAGCCGATCGCATCGTAATCCAATTATCCTCATTCATGCTAAGGCTACTTGGCCCGAGAAAAATCGTCCTAGACACGAGCCAGGTCAGCTACAGCGCACCGACCGAGAGCGGAGTTGCTCCATTGGTGATGGCAGGCGCTGTGGTGGATGACGGAGAGAGGAACGACCTTGCAATTACTGAGCACGCAGGAACTCAAGAGCAGCCTTCTATCCTCGATTCTGCTGTACACTCAAAGCAGTCCAAAAGTCCCGGGCGCAAGATCCGAAGCACCATGCTCCGTAGGAAGTTGCATATCCGGCGCCATGTGCGGACACGATTCATAGCGTCACAGGAACGAGAGTTCGTCGCCTTCGGTACTGTGCAGTCAGACGCCCCTTGATTTGCAGGAACGCGCTCACGCGGGGCGGTGGCTCGCGACGATGTCGGCCTCGATCTATTCGGAGTGAGACAGTGAAGCGACCCGAGAGCAAGGACCGTGCAAAAAAATCTAACTGATTATTGAAAATACGTTTCTGGGTATCATCCATAGTACGCCCGATCTGTCGTCTGGGAGTTAGTAGTGGCTTATTAGAAGCGAGTTGAATACAAGAGCGAGGCCGGTGGAAGCCTGCTAGAGGGCAGGCGACTGCTGCCCTCCCTGTAGGATGGAATATAGCCTGTCGCAACGCTATTGGGCGTGGCGTCTGTGCCACAGTGACTATTGGGAGTGGCCGGATGTTTGCTTCAAACCCAGGCGGTTAACTGCACCCCTTCATACCACGGCGTTGCCGAATAAGCTTTGATACGGCCAGCAATGCTTCAAACACTGACGAAGCTGAGCAGTCCGACGGACGTGGTCGTCCAGACTGGCACAAACCTAGGTATGCAATAGCCGCCGCGTCGAGAGTCATTGGCGATCGTGTGCTGGAGAACGGCGATCTAGGCTCGTCGGAAGTCAAGCGCGTTTTAGAGACAGCATGCACGAGGGTATGAATCGCATTCGTGCAAGAGTTCATGCAGCTCGATCCGGCGCTTGAAAAGTGCGTCGACAATGCTCTCCGCCGGCGAAATTATCTTGCGCATGATTCCTGGCGCGAGCGCGGGCAGGAGGCCGTAACGGTCAGGCGCGGCGCCGCCGGTGCTCGCGGAGCCCCAAGCAGATTAGGCACTCTTCGAAGAACTGACGAAGGATCTTGACGCGGTGGCGTTGGGCGAGGTGCGCAAGATCGGGCTCGATGCTGACGAGCTTAAGGCGAGCATCGATGCGAGCGTGGTGCGAGTACAGCTGGAGCTCGTGCGGTGCCGCGACGCATATGTCCCAGTCTGGTCGAAATGCTCCGGCAGATGAACGCCGCCGCTGGCAGGCGAACCGAGCACGTGCGTTCTCGAAACAATCCCTCTTCGTCGAAATACTTAAGCACGGAAAAGCTTCACATTGAATCGTCGAGGGAAGAAGCGGCAAGTCGAGGATGCAATGACGCTTTCGTGTAGAAACTAAGATGGAGATCAACGATGACACAGTTCAAGACTTTGGTTGCGGCGTTCATGTTGGCGGCATCGGCGACTTCCGCGGTTGCCCAGCCCGCAATCTCGGAGCTGGGCGCTTTTGAGGCAGAATATCCCAATCGAGATCCGTTGAATGGCGGAGCATTGACCCCAGCGGGCAGGTTGGGCCTCGAACTGCCTGATGGAGCTGCTCGAGTGAACGATGCGCACGGAGCAATGGGCGCCGTTCCTTCAGCGGCAACACCGCGGCACCGGTCCCGACTCCCCGTCTCAGAGGTTTCAACGCCCGATGCAACCCCGGTTCAACGCAGTTGCATCCGAGCACCGGACGTTGGTGAATTTGCTACCGCACCATGGGGCAAGCCTCCCTGCGAACCCGTGCAGAAAGATTAAGCTCGCGAACGGGCGGTGGCTACGGACAAGCCACCGCTCGATCAACTACAGCACAGCCACCGAAATGACCAGGTATGCGCAGGCGGTTTGCTGCGGTCGTCATTTCGAACGTCCACGCACGATGCGCATCTGCGACAAGACCAGATGCGGTCAAAGGCCCGCAGCCGACCATCTTGAGTTCGTGCTCGGGCGTATCCAATTTTAATTTACCGGCGTGCCTACGACCTCGGCCGATAGAGCTCCATCGTTCACGATCCGCAACCATTTGTGGAAAAGGACCGCTTGATCATTCGGCTGGAATGGCCGCGGTGTCGGACGATTTGAAGGCCAAGCCGCGGCACGAATTGGGAGCTCATCATCTGCGAAGAAGGCCATCGCATGGCAGCTTCATATTTAGAGTGAAGGAAACCCAGCGTCACAAACTGGGTAAGTTGCTCGGCACGGGGGGACGCGACTTCCGCTTTATTCGGCTACTCCTCACAACGGCAAGGAAGCCAATTTCTAGCTTTTCATGGGCTTGCTGGACGCAACCGCTTCAAGGGGCGTTTCGCAAGGAGTTCACAAGGCCGACGTGTCGGACATAGTTCGACGTCTTACCCGGAAGACACACCGTTTCCGGAACGTCGTGCCTATACCGCCAGCTATGCACTGTCGCCAGTGGAGGCAGACCTCTACCAGGCGGTCACAAGCTACGTGCCTTTGCTTCCTGTCAATTGTTCTGGCGATCTACAGAGGCAGGGCCGGGGTCTCTGGACCTGTCCTGCCGTTAGATGACGACAACCTGCTGTACCGGATCAGTCGCGTCCACACCAACGCGGTGGAGGCGCTGCCACCTTTGTCGTCTCGGCTGGCTACAATGGGACCCGTCCCTCAGATTGTTCAGAAGCGTGCGATGATGAAAAATCGGTCGGTTTAGAAAATACGTCGTCAGGTCGCAAGCATATCGTTTGTCAACAGCAACAGATGCCCAATGTGGGGCAACGAGGCCAACGACGAAGCGAATACCACATCACGTTCTCATTCGTGCCGCGTTTAAGCGCGGCCAGGCCCAAGTCGTCTAACGGAAATTGCAATGACCTGGTGGAATCGCGATGAATCTTTGGCGTAGGGTCGGTTCGAAGTTGGCGAAGGACGGGATAGCTCATATTAAGGGCGGCGCCGCTTCATTGAATAGGCGCAACCTCATTCTTGGACTCGCGCCAGCAGCTACAGCTGCAATAGCGGGTTTGGCGGGTTGCGCGCCGCAAGCCCCTGACACCGCCAATTACGCTCCCTCTTTTTTTGGGGTAGCCGAATGGTCCTTCATGCAGGCAGCGGTGGGTCGCCTCATTCCTTCAGAAGGTGCCGGCCCGGGCGGTATCGAAGCAGGAGTCCCCGAGTTCATCGATCGCCAAATGGAGATGCCGTACGGCCACGGCGCGTACTTCTATCTAACGGGCCCCTTCATTGAAAATACGGCGCCGACTCTCGGATACCAGTTGCGTTATACGCCACGCGAAATCTACAGGCTCGGTATCGCAGCCGCCAACGGCGAAACGCAGAAACTGCGAGGAAAGGCGTTTGCCGATCTCGCGGCAAATGAACAGGATCAATTCCTGCAGCGAATGGAAAAGAACGAGCTTCGCTTCCCGACGATCCCTTCCGCCGTTTTCTTTGCGCAACTGCTCGGAAACGCTCGGGAGGGATATCTTGCAGATCCGCTGTACGGTGGAAATCGTGGGATGGTGGCTTGGAATTGGATCGGATTTCCCGGCGCAAGAGCGGATTTCACAGACTGGATTGACCAATCTGGCCGCGCCTATCCCTACGGTCCTGTGGCAATCAATGGAGTGCGGGGCTAATGGCCTCCCGCAAAAAACGCGCGGACGCGGTCATTGTCGGCTACGGCTGGACTGGCGCCATTCTGGCGAAGACGCTCACCGATGCTGGGCTATCGGTCGTGGCGCTTGAACGTGGACCGGCACGCGATACCGCGCCTGACTTTGAATACCCTCGAATCGCCGACGAGCTGAAATATGGAGTTCGCGGGGATCTTTGGCAGCCGCTTGCGAAGGAGACGGTTACAATTCGTCATGGTCTCAACGACACGGCTGTGCCTTACCGCAAATACGGATCCTTCATTCTCGGCAACGGCGTCGGCGGTGCAGGGGTTCACTGGAATGGCCAGCTTTGGCGAGCGTCGCCAGATGATCTTCGCCTCCGCAGTCATATCGAGGAGCGCTACGGTAAAGACTATATTCCGGAGGAAATGACGATCCAGGATTACCCTGTCGCTTTTGAAGAGCTGGAGCCGCATTTCGACCACTTCGAGAAGGTGTGCGCAGTCTCCGGGGTCGCGGGAAACCTCCGCGGCAAAATTCAGCCTGGCGGCAATCCGTTTGAAGGACCGCGCAGCGACAACTTTCCCACGCCGCCGCTTCCGCCGATACAAGCCGCCAAGCTGTTCGAAAAAGCCGCGGCGGAGCTGGGTTACAAGGCCTTTCCCCAACCATCCGCCAACAGCTCGATCCCCTATACGAATCCCTACGGGGTAAGGCTCGGCCCATGCAATCTTTGCGGGTTCTGCGAGCGTTTTGGTTGCTTCCTCTATTCGAAGGCGTCGCCGCAGACGACCATTCTTCCAGTTCTTGCTGGGCGGGCCAACCTCGAAGTTCGCACCGGCGCCTATGTGATCAGGGTTCTGCGTGACAGCAGCGGCAAAAAAGCGACAGGGGTGGTGTATATCGACGAGAGCGGAAACGAAGTGGAGCAGCCGGCGGACCTGGTCATTTTGTCCGCCTTCCAGATGCACAACGTCCGACTTTTGCTGCTCTCCGGAATCGGTGCTCCCTACGATCCCGCAACGGGCGAAGGCCTGGTTGGCAAGAACTATGCCTACCAGATGTGCGCCATAACAGCCGCCTATTTTAGCGAAGATGTCGAGATCAACCCGTTCATCGGGGCCGGATCAGCGGGGCAGCGTGTCATCGACGAATTCAATTCCGACCACTTCGATCATACCGGACTGGGATTCATCGGAGGATCGCTGATCTACGCAGGCGGGACTGGTGGGCGGCCAATCGATCAAATGATGCTTCCTCCAGACGTTCCTCGCTGGGGTGTGGGTTGGAAAGCCGCTATTCGCAAGCACTACCGCCACTCGGCGCCAATCGGAACCCAAGGCAGCGTCATGGCCTATCGGGATCGCTACTTGTCTCTCGATCCTGCGTACAAGGATGCGTACGGCCAGCCTCTACTGCGGATCACATTCGATTGGCACGACAACGAGTACAGGATGGCCGCGTACTGCGCCTCGAAGATGGAGGAGATCGTGCGCGCAATGAAGCCTGAGAAGCAGGCCACATTGCTAATGCGCCCGGGCAACTCATATGACACGCGTATTTATCAAACCACTCATACCAGCGGTGGCGCGATTATTGGTTCTAATCCGTCCGACAGCGTGATCAACCGATACTCGCAGAGCTGGGATGTTTCCAATCTTTTCATCTATGGGGCCTCAGCGTTTCCCCAGAACATTGGCTATAATCCAACCGGGCTTCTTGCCGGCCTCGCGTATTTTTCGGCCGCGAAAATTCGAGACGCCTATCTCAAGGCGCCTGGCCCCTTGGTACCCCAATGAGTTGGAGGGCCGTAATTGTTTCGGCCGGAGCCGCGGGGGCGGTTGGCTTTCTCGCTGCTGTGGGCATTTCTTACATCTCGGATCGGAATGCAGGAGCGATGCAGCTCGCTTCGCCGGTGACGACGCCGGAGATGATCGCAAGAGGCGAATATCTCGCCAAGTTAGGCGACTGCAGTGCTTGTCACAGCGTTGCTGGCAAGCCGCCGTACGCTGGCGGGTTACGCATGGTTACGCCGATAGGAGCTATCTACACGACCAACATTACGCCCGATCTTCAACATGGTATCGGGCGCTTTAGTCTTCGCGATTTTGATCGCGCCCTAAGATTCGGGGTTGCCAATGGCCACAGTCTTTATCCTGCGATGCCATTCACTTCGTATTACAACACGAAGCCTGACGACGTTGCCGCGCTTTATGCATACTTCCTGAATGGCGTATCTGCCTCCGCAACCCCAAACCGACCAAGCGAGATTCCCTTTCCATTCTCCATGCGCTTCCCGCTGACCTACTGGCGATGGTTCTTCGCGCCAAAGGCTGAACCATTCCGGCCCCCAGCCGGAATGGATGCGGAAACGGCGAAAGGAGCCTATTTTATCGAAGGCATGGGCCATTGCGGCGAGTGTCACACCCCGCGCGCATTCGCAATGCAAGTGAAAGCGAGGACGGCGAAGGACGGCCCAGAGTACCTATCTGGCGCTATCATCGAAAACTACTTCGCGCCGAGTCTAAGAAATGGAGACCCAGGAACGCTCGGTGACTGGAGTATCAAAGAATTGGCAGAATTTCTGATGACGGGTGCTAGTTCCAAGGGCATCGCATTCGGTTCCATGAGCGATGTCATTGTCCACAGTACCCAGTATATGACCGACGCGGATGCCAGAGCAGCAGCGACATATCTCAAGTCTATTCGCGACCGAAATAATGTCGTCGCCGCCAAATTTAGCTATGATCCCGCGACACACCTTGCACTGAAGAATGGAGATGCCGGTAAAGCTGGGGCTCTGGTCTACCTCAACAACTGCGCGGCTTGCCATCGTCCCGACGGAAACGGATATGATCGCGTCTTTCCTGCCTTGGCCGGTAATGGAGTTGTTCAGTCGTCCAATCCACTTTCTCTGATTTCGATCATCTTGCAAGGCTCGATTACGCCACAAACGGCCCGCGCGCCAGCTCAGTTTACGATGCCCAGCTTCGCATGGCGCTTATCGGATCAGGAGATAGCGGACGTGGTGAATTTCATACGCTCCAGTTGGGGGAATCACGCGCAGCCGGCCCGCGCGGCTGATGTCTCTGGACTGCGCAAAGCATCGAAGCGTTCTGTCAGCGCTAGACCCAATTAGACATAGCCAATGCAAACGTTCTGAGCTGTGCTGACAGCGCGTTCTGTCAACTTGGCCGTTACTTAGATCACGTGGTCGCAATTGTCGAGCACCAGGACGATCTTCGGGTCCTCAATAAGGGGCCAGCGGTCTCAGGAAGGGATCGTCGGTTAGCACCCTGAACCCGAGCGCTGACGCAATCGCGGTAGGCACGAGTTGGGTGTCTGTTAGCGCAGATGGAGCGATAAAAGCGGCGTCTTTAAATCTCTTACGAATGCATGAGCGACGGCGACCGCTACTGTTCTTTTTCCAACGCCTCCAAGACCAATCAGGCTAACGAACCGCTCCAGTTGCAGTTGCTGATCCAGAGCTCGAACGGTGTCGTCGCGGCCGCCCATGCGGTTCAAGGGAGGCGGTAGCCTTGAAGGCGCCCCTGCTGCGGTGCCTGTGGAGTCTCCCTTGGCCGCTCTTGTGACTTGCTTAAGATGGAGCGGAGGGTTGGAGCCCGGCTCTCCAGGCGGCTGTCTAACGATGTGATATCACCATCAGCTACGCGCCGGGAGGAAGCGATCAAAGCGAGATCTACCGTTCGATTTCGGAAATTTGCATGCCTCCTTGAAATTCAACTTGGTTTCCATACGGCATTCTTAACGGAGAGACGCTGTCGTGAGCGAATGAGAGGAGAAATCATGCGCAAGCTAAAACGTTTGATGTCGTTCTTGTTGGTCGGTTCTGCGCTCGTTGCGGTTGTCGTCCTCTCCGAAGCGAATTTGGAAGTGCCGGAAGTATACGGAAACGGCTTCTGCCTGCTTGAAGGAGGAAGCCGAAGCTGCAACGTTCAGACGCTTGCTCTATGTTTGGCAGGGATGCAAAGCGCGGACTCGAAGTGCGTTCGCCAGACGTTAAAAGAAAAGACGGAATCGACCTTGCGATGAAACAGCGCGAAACAATTCACGATATGTGGCGTGCAGCGGTCGACTAAAGCCCGTGGTGGCCGTTTAAAGCATAGATTAATGCGATCGACCAGATCGAGGTTAGATCCGAAGCCGAAATCAGAGTTCTGTTCGAGCCGCTTAAGAAACAATCACGAACCTGATTCAGAGTGCCATTCGCAACGATAACTCCGGTCAACCTCGAGATGCGCGGCAAAGGCAAGCTACCTTTGGCCTGACAAATGGCGAATAAGGAGGGGGCGATGAACTACGAGACGCATTTTCAGGAGAAACTCCAGGTACTTCATCACGAAGGCCGATATAGGGTCTTTACGGACCTTGAGCGGAGAGCAGGTTCTTTTCCCCAAGCTCGGTGCCACCGGGCGGACGGCCCCAACGAGGTGACCGTGTGGTGCTCGAATGATTATCTTGGCATGGGTCAGCATCCCGCCGTTTTGGCGGCTATGCACACGGCTCTCGACACCTGCGGTGCCGGCGCCGGGGGCACGCGCAATATCGCGGGCACGAATCATTACCATGTCTTGCTTGAGCAAGAATTGGCCGATCTCCACGGCAAAGAAGCGGCGCTTCTTTTTACGTCAGGCTATGTGTCGAACATGGCTTCGCTAAGCACGCTCGCGTCCAACCTGCCAAATTGCACGGTTCTATCGGACGCGCTCATTCACGCTTCTATGATCGAGGGCATCCGCCATAGTCGTGTCAATACGAGAATTTTTTCACACAATGACCCCCGGGATCTGGAGCGCATTCTCAATGATCTGGATCCAGATACGCCCAAATTGATTGCATTTGAGTCCGTCTATTCGATGGATGGCGACATCGCGCCTATTGCAGAATTGTGCGACGTCGCCGAGATGTATCACGCACTGACGTATCTCGATGAGGTGCATGCAGTTGGGCTTTATGGGCCCAAAGGTGGAGGGATCGCCGACCAGGAGAGGATAAGTCATCGGTTGACGGTAATAGAAGGCACGCTTGCTAAGGCGTTTGGCGTTATCGGCGGATATGTTGCGGCCTCAGCCACCGTCTGCGATTTCATCCGCAGCTATGCGTCAGGTTTTATCTTCACGACGGCTCTGCCGCCGGCGATTGCCGCGGGTGCTCTCACGAGCGTGCGTCACCTGAAGTCAAGCTCGCGGGAGCGGGAATGCCAGCAGGATCGCGTGGCACGGTTGAGGCGCCGGCTCGACGAGGTAGGGGTGATCCATCTCAACAACCCGAGCCATATTGTTCCTGTCCCGGTGGGCAATGCCGCGCTCTGCAAGAAGATCAGTGATATGCTGATCGAACTTTATGGGATTTACGTTCAGCCAATTAATTATCCGACTGTTCCGCGCGGGTCGGAAAGGCTGCGCATCACGCCGTCACCGCATCATACAGATGCCGATATTGAGTACCTGGTGCTGGCACTGACGGACATCTGGGCGGAGGTTATGCTGAATGAGGCGGCCTGACGGCATTCGGCTATTGGGTCGGTCCGTCCGCCGCGCATAGAACCATCCATTTAACGCAATTAACGCTTGGATCTAAGGCGCTGAAGCTCGTCGCGACCGGCGGTGTCGAACTCGTCAAGAAACTTGAAGTCGCCTGCGCGGGCCATGTCTCTGAGATCGGTGAGGCTTCGATTGGGGGCAAGGTAAGCATCGACGATTGCTACCATCGCTTGTTCCGCGGCGTCGGTGACTCTGTCGTTGCAAATCAACTTCATTCGTCCGATCAAGGCATACGACTTGACCAGGTCGGTAAGCTCGTCCTTCTCATGGCTTAAGGCGTCGCTGTAGAGACGGGACGCCTCCGTTATGAATTCGTTGAAGAGCTTTTCCCGCTTTCCGATCTCGACCAGCAGACGCTTTTCACGCAGCACTGTCGTTTGCGTCAGCCACGTGGTGACAAAAGATGTAACGCCTCCCACGGCCACGCCGGTGAGGCCTATGAGAGCAGAAAAATACGGTGAGATGTCCATGCCGCCTCATAGCGCAAGGCACCGGAATGTCTTTCGAAAATACACGCTCTCGAATGCGTGCCTGCGCCGTATTTTTGCCTCGTTTGCAGAATGCGAGAGTTTCATTGATCACTTTAAGCGTGCGAAGACGAAAAAAACCACGCGTCGAGAAAGATTGTACGGCGCCTAAGCGTAAATGTGGGACGGGTTCGCCGTGAACCAAGGCCATCACAAATGGGCTTCTCGTATCGCGACGAGATTACGACGCCGACTAGTCCTGCAATAAAGGAAAATGCCATGAGTAAGACCGTAGCTGAATTATTGGTCGAAACGTTGGAGTCCGCTGGTGTGAAGACGTGCTATGGAATTGTCGGCGATACGATGAATCGCATCGCCCAATCGATCAATAAAAGTGCAATCGATTGGGTACATATGCGGCACGAAGAGGCTGGCGCTTTCGCGGCGGCTGCAGAGGCCTCGATGACGGGCCGACTTACCGCCTGCGCGGGTACCTGTGGACCTGGCAGCCTTCACTTCATCAACGGCCTGTACGAAGCGAATCGCAATCGCGCTCCTGTGGTTCTTATTGCAACCCAGATCGTTCGACAGGATCTCGGATTTGAGTCGATCCAGGAAATCGATTTCAACGACGTCTTCAAGGGCTGTAGCGTGTTCTGCGACATGATCATCACGCCGGAGCAGGCCAGGCGAAAGACGGTAGCCGCATGCCAGGCGGCGCTGACTAGGCGCGGTGTGGCCGTCCTCGTGGTGCCGGCGGATATCGCAAATGCATCGGCCCATGACGAAGCCCCGTATGCGGTTCATGCGAACGTCCCCCTGATTCGGCCCAATGATGCTGATCTCGACGCAATGGCTGCTATTCTCAACAAGAGCAAAGCGATCACCATTTATGCGGGTGCTGGCTGCCAGGGGGCTCATGACGAGGTCGTCGCGACGGCGGCGCGGCTGCAGGCACCGATGGCACATACGTCGCGCGGTAAAGACTTTCTCGAATACGACAACCCCTATAATGTGGGAATGACAGGTCTGATTGGCGGGGCAGCGGGCTATCACGCCGTTCTCGAATGCGAAGTGTTGCTTCTCTTGGGAGCGGACTTCGCGTGGAGTCAGTTCTACCCGAACAAGGCCAAGATTTTGCAGATCGACATTGATCCGACACATATAGGCCGACGTCATCCGGTGACGATAGGCGCGGTGGGTAACATCAAGGAGACGTTGCAGGCATTGCTTCCCCGTCTAGATAAGCATGAGAATGCTGCGTTTCTCAACGCGTATCTTGAGCGCCATGATAAGGATATGGCTGCCTCGCGAGCTGAAACGGCGTCAGGCTCCGACGCGATATCCGGAACTTACCTTACCAAGGTCATCAACAAATACGCCGCTGAAGATGCGCTATTCGCCGCAGACGACGGCACGCCGGCAGTCTGGATGGCGCGGCACATCGACACGGGTGGTAAGCGCCGCACGTTCGCCAGCCTGCTCCACGGTACCATGGCGGGGGGGATGCCGTCGGCTCTTGGTCTGCAGAAATGTCAGCCGGGCCGACAGGTGATATCGCTATCAGGCGACGGCGGGCTCGCCATGCTCCTCGGTGACCTCCTGACTACGGTGCAAGAGAATCTGCCGATCAAGATCGTTGTCTTTGACAACGGCAAACTCGGCTTTGTCGAGATTGAACAGAAGGCAGCCGGCCTCTTACCAGTCTTTACGGATCTCAAAAACCCCAATTTTGGAGACGTTGCAAAAGCAATGGGCTTCTGGGGAAAGAGCATATCCCGTGCGGACGAGCTCGAGTCGGGAGTCAGGGAATGGTTGGCCGAGCCCGGGCCTGCATTGCTTCATGTCAAAGTCACCCCAATGCAGCTTGTATCGCCACCGTCGCCGTTCGTATCGTCGGAAGCCGTCATCGGAATGGCCGTCTATACCGCCAAAGCGATCCTGAGCGGCAAAGGCCACGACGTTTGGGAGATGGTTGTCGAGAACGCGTCGTAAGGGAGCCATAGGCGCGGTTCACTCTTAGGCAAGCCGCGCCGCGTTTGGCAATAATCGATATCCCTTGAGCTGGTGCCTGGTCGACGGTGCGCAGGCGGGACGCTACGCACCGGCTCGTCGGGGATTTGTCCCTCGGCAAGGGTACCGTAATGCGCGTTGCCGACTCCCGGGCCAGTGAACTGACGCGCGCAACTCTACCCATACGTCGGTCGTCAACTGCACGACAGCGGAGGGTCAATCAAAGTTGGCGGCGCTATTGCTCGAACCTCGTCGCGCAACGCTCGCGCCTATCCACGTTGAAGATTGCGGCCGGGTAGCGTTCGATTGAACAAAAATGGCAAGGACTCGAAAGACGAGGCACGCGGGAGAAGCGATCGTTCCAGCGCAAAGGGACACCGATTTTGGTGTTCGTTTGTGAGTCCGTTGAAAAGGATGGCATGTAATGTCAAAGCGGCGGCCGGACGGTATAGAGGATTATCACGAGGCGGCTGCCGGTTGGGGCGCTCTCAAGGCATTGGCGGTCGCCCTCAAGGAAGAGCAACTCCTGCCCACGGGCATTCCTACGTTGTTCAAACAAAACCAGCCAGAAGGCTTTGATTGCCCCGGCTGTGCATGGCCCGACCCCGAGCATACATCGACATTTCAGTACTGCGAGAACGGCGCAAAGGCAGTTGCGTGGGAGTCGACGCGTAAGCGGGTTGAACCGGGCTTTTTTGAACAACACACGGTATCCTGGCTTTGGCAGCAGCCAGACCATTGGCTCGAAGGGCAGGGGCGTCTAACCCACCCGATGCGCTACAACTCGCAGACCGACAAATACGAAGCGGTGGAATGGCAAGATGCGTTCGAAGATATAGGTCGGCGTTTGAATGCTCTAAAGAACCCAAATTCCGTAGAATTCTACACTTCCGGTCGAGCCTCCAACGAAGCCGCGTTTCTCTTTCAACTTTTCGCCCGGCAGTTTGGCACCAACAACTTTCCCGACTGTTCCAACATGTGTCACGAGGCGTCCTCCGTCGGACTGCCGCGATCGATCGGCATCGGAAAGGGCACCGTCACATTGGCGGATTTCGACCTAGCCGATCTCATAATCTCGATAGGGCACAATCCCGGCACCAACCATCCGCGAATGATGACGCCTCTGCACGACGCTGCCCGTCGCGGCGCGAAAATCGTCGTGCTCAATCCTCTTCGGGAGCGCGCGCTGGAGCGATTCACCGCTCCGCAGGCGCCGATTGAAATGGCGACGGGCTCGTCAACGCCCATCGCAACGAACTACTACCAGGTCAAGGTGGGTGGCGATGCGGCGGCTTTGAAGGGCATCTGCAAGGCGCTCGTGACGATGGATAATTTCGCGCGCGCATCGGATTTGGCTCCGGTCCTTGATCACGGGTTTATCGCTGATCATACGTCCGGCTTTCGGGAGTTGGTCGCGGATCTCGAGCGAGCAGACTGGACGGCAATCGAGACCGCTAGCGGACTGTCTCGCACAGACCTTGAGCAAATAGCTAAAATCTATGCAGAGTCGTCAGCCGCTATTGTGGCCTACGGTATGGGGATTACGCAGCATCAAACCAGCACCGCAAATGTGCACCAGATCATCAATCTGCTTCTACTGAGGGGCAATATTGGCCGACCGGGCGCTGGTGTCTGCCCGGTGCGCGGCCATTCCAACGTCCAGGGAAATCGAACCGTCGGTATCACCGAACGTCCTTCCAAACCGTTTTTGGATAGGCTCCGCGATATTTACGGCTTCGAGCCGCCTCGGGACAAAGGCCACTCGGTTATCGAAAGCATCACGGCGATGCGCGACGGAAAGTCAAAGGCTATCATTTGCCTTGGCGGCAATTTGGCAATGGCAGCATGCGAGCCTCAAACTGGATTTGCGTCGTTCCGGAGGCTGGATATCTCAGTCCATCTAGCCACGAAGCTGAACCGAACACATCTTCTAACATCAAGAACGAACTACCTGCTGCCAGTTCTTGGGCGAACGGATACCGACATCCAGGCGACCGGCGTGCAGTCCATCACGGTCGAAGACTCAATGTCGATGGTTCACGCGTCGAGAGGGTTCTTGAAGCCACCGAGCTCGTATCTCAAGTCAGAGCCAGCGATTATCGCAGGTATTGCCAAGGCCACCTTAAGAGCAAAGTCCGTCGTCGATTGGGACGCGTTGACAGCAGATTACAGCCTGATCCGTAACGGCATCGAAGCGGTCTTTCCGGAGTTCGAGGCGTACAATGATCGGATCAAAAAGCCTGGTGGGTTTCGGTTAGCCAACTCGGCAGCCGATCGGGTCTGGAAGACTGATACCGGCAAGGCCAACTTCATCACATTTGATGGACTTGAAGTAGACGTGGTCAGCGGTGATATCGACGTCTTAAGGATGACGTCACTGCGTGCCCACGATCAGTACAACACCACGATCTACAGTTTGAACGATCGTTATCGCGGCGTGTTTGGCCGGCGGGATATCCTTTTCATCAATCCGAATGAAATGGCTCGGCGAGGGTTAGCCGAGGGCGATGTTGTCGACGTCTGGACTGCGCTTGAGTTTGCGCGAGATGACCGCGTTGTGCGCGGTCTGACGCTAGTGGCCTTCGACATCCCCGATGGTTGTTGCGGCTCTTACTATCCAGAGACGCAGCCGCTCGTCGCATTGGAGCACTTTGATCCAGAGTGCCTGACGCCTTCGTATAAATCGGTGCCGGTCAAAATCAATCTTGCGAAACCATCGCCAGCCGGGATCACGGCCATCGTGCGTCAGGGGGTCGTCGGCACCTTGCGAGCTACCGCCAGTCAACCATTTCTGGATAGGGAATAAACATGGACCAGTTGCTCCTTTCCCGACTGCAGTTTGCGTTCACCATGGGTTACCACATTCTCTGGCCCGCCTTCACGATCGGCTTGGCATGGTTCATCGTGGTGCTGAACGCTCTTTGGCTTACGACAGGCAACTTCGTATACCGAAGGCTTGTCCGGTTCTGGACGAAGATGTTCGCGTTGGCCTTCGGCATGGGCGTCGTGACGGGCGTGGTCATCTCTTATCAACTTGGGCTCAATTGGTCCAACTACGCCCGGATGACCGCGGATGTGCTCGGGCCGTTGTTTACGCTCGAGGTGCTAACGGCCTTCTTTCTGGAGGCTGGATTTATTGGGATTATGCTATTTGGCGAAGAAAAGGCGGGCGACCGGCTTCATTTCGCTGCGTGCGTTATCGTTGCGATCGGCACAGTCATTTCGGCGTTTTGGATCATCTCGGCCAATTCGTGGATGCAGACGCCCGTTGCGTTCACTACCGGGGAAGACGGGAAATTCGTTGCGACCAGCTTTTGGGGCGTCGTATTCAGTCCCTCCATGCCGTACAGGCTCGCCCACATGCTGATGGCAAGCTTCATTACTGGAGGATTTGTCGTGACGGGCGTTTCAGCATTCTGGTTATTTCGCGGCCGAACAGCCGACCAGGCGCCTGCGCGTGCGGCCTTTTCGGTCTGCCTGTGGCTGTTGGCGGTCGCCGTACCTGCACAGATACTCATCGGTGACCAGCACGGACTGAACACGAGGAAATACCAACCGATGAAGCTGGCGGCAATCGAGGGTCGCTGGGATACGGTCCGGCGAGCGCCGCTTAATCTGTTTGCTTGGCCGGACAGTAAGAACGAGCGGAACGACTATGCCGTCGAAGTCCCTCTGCTTGGTAGTCTAATCCTGACGCACTCTCTCGACGGCGAGGTCAAGGGACTAAAAGAAGTGCCGCCTTCGGAACGCCCGCCTGTCATTCCCGTCTTCTTTGCTTTTAGAATCATGGTCGGGTGCGGGATGCTCTTGCTCGCTGTAGCCATGACGGGGCTGTACCTGCGTTGGCGCGGCAGACTGTATACGACACGATGGTATCAACTGCTCTGTATGGGATCCATTCCGCTGGGTTTTGTCGCCACACTGGCGGGCTGGACCGTGACGGAAGTTGGACGCCAGCCCTACGTAATCTACGGCCAGTTGCGTACCGCAGAGGCCGTATCGCCGATTGCCGGCGGAGCAGTAATCGGAACGATTGCCATCGCACTCGTTCTCTACAATCTGCTGCTGCTCGGGTTCTTCTGGTACGGCGGCCGTCTTGCCTGGAAAGGACCAGCCGGCGACAAGTCGACTGCTCCCGTCGCGCCAATTGGTTCGATTGGCCTAATCACTGAAAACCGATAGGTGCGCGATGATCTCCCTTGCTGGTCTCGACTATTCAGTATTCTTCGCGTTAGCGGCGGGCGTCGTGATATGCCTTTACGTCGTGCTGGACGGTTTTGATCTGGGCGTCGGAATACTCTTTCCCTTAGCACCGCGTTCGGTGGATCGCGAAATCATGATGGAATCGTTGGTCCCCTTTTGGGATGGAAACGAGACCTGGCTTGTGCTCGGCGGAATGGTTTTGCTCAGCGCCTTTCCCCTCGCTTTCTCAATTCTCTTACCGATGTTCTACGTACCCCTTTTTCTAATGCTGTTCGGCCTAGTTTTGCGAGGTGTGGCGTTCGAATTCCGCTCTCAAGGAGGACCGCTGCAGGTGGCTTGGTCCGGGGCCTTTGCGGCCGGGTCGGCCGTCGCGGCTTTCTGTCAAGGCGCAATCCTGGGAGCGTTTGTGAGTGGTGGTGTAACCGTTGCCGACGGCCAATTTGCAGGTGGACCGTTCGACTGGCTCAGCCTGTTTTCAATCGTTACCGGATTGGGCGTGGTCGCAGGATATGCCCTGCTTGGAGCCTGCTGGCTGATCTGGAAGACCGAGGGTCCAACCCAACTCTTTGCTCGCGAGCTATCGCTCACGACGCTGCTGTGTTCGGGAGCAGCTATCATGGTCGTTAGTATCTGGACGCCGATCGCGTTGCCTCAGGTCGCCCATCGATGGTTCTCGTGGCCAGAGCTTGTAAAGCTACTACCCTTACCCATAGTTGCGGTAGCCTGCGCGATCAGCGTGTTTCGGTCACGTTGGAGCCGGCATGAATGGGTGCCGTTTGTCTCGTCTATCGGGCTCTTTGTCACGTCGCTTGCTGGAGTTGGCGCGAGCATCTGGCCGTTCGCTATCCCAGGCGTTATGACAATCTGGCAGGCCTCGTCTCTGCCTCAGACTCAGGCTCTCGTCGCAAAGGCATTGCTAGTGATCGTCCCGATTGTTCTGGCCTATCTCGTCGGCGGCTACTTCCTCTTCAGAGGCAAAGTTAAGCCTTCGACCGAGCCCTACTGATTTCTTGCGGGCTAAGACCCCCGCGGGGCCGAATGCGTCAAGAAGCTTTAGTCCAAGCCAAACAGCTGGCGAACGGTCGAGACTACTTCCTTCATTCGAAAGAGCCGTTCGTGCCAGAAGGGCGTCGCATGGCCCCCCGTCGTCGTGTCGCGACAAGATCAACGGGATGCAAGCCATGACTGGCAAGATCAAGGTCCTCGTCGTAGCGGTTGCGGCACTTGCAGCCGGGTCATTCGTATCGGAACCGGCTGACGCCGCCGATGGCGCTGCTTCATACTGCATCGTGTACAGCGAGGGCGAGATAGACTGCAACTTTACAAGCATAGCGCGGTATGAGGAAACGCGGCCGAGTGTCATTTCGGGCGTGACGATCACCTTCTTTTCCGCCGTTATGCTGGGATCACTCGGTCAAGCGGTCTCGTGATTCAATCTCGTGTCCGGTTCGGTCGCACTTATGCTGGGAACGTTATCGATGTGCGGTTTCGGCTTCGTGAACCAAGCGCCAAGGCGGTCGAGGTAGAGATAGACGACGGGCGTAGTGTAAAGCGTCAGGATTTGCGAAAGCATCAGTCCGCCGACGATGGTGTAGCCTAGCGGCTGTCGCAACTCGGAACCGGTGCCGGTGCCAACCATCAGCGGCACGCCGCCGAGCAGTGCAGCCATCGTAGTCATCAGGATCGGCCGAAAACGCAACGTGCACGCTTGGTAGATCGCTTGCTCCGGGGTGAGACCGTGCTGGCGTTGTTGCTCGAGCGCGAAGTCGACCAGCATGATGCCGTTCTTCTTGACGATACCGATTAGAAGAATGGTGCCGATGATGGCGATTACGCTTAGATCCATATGAACGGAAATCAGCAGCAGAAGCGCGCCGATGCCGGCGGACGGCAAGGTGGACAGAATGGTGATTGGATGAATCAGGCTCTCATAAAGCACGCCGAGGATAATGTAGATCACGACCAGCGCCACGCCGATCAACAACGGCGTTCCCTTAAGTGATGACTGGAAAGCTTGCGCATTCCCTTGGAAGGAGGTCGAGAGCGAGGCGGGCTTGTTCGTTTCCTTCTCCAATTTCTGGATCGCAGCCACCGCATCTCCCAGCGCTACGCCGGACTTCAGGTTGAAGGAGATGGTGACGGACGGGAACATGCTTTGGTGGTTGATGAGGATCGGCGCCGGCCTGATCTCGGTATGCACCAGATCGCTCAAGGGTACCTGCTTGCCGCCGGCGGAACTCACGTGAATGTTCTTCAGCGCCTCGGGTCCATACTGGAAGCGCGGATCGACCTCAAGAACGATGTGGTATTGATTGAGGGATGTAAACATGGTGGAGACGATGCGCTGACCGAAGGCGTCGTCGAGGGTGTTGTCGATCGCAGAAGGCAAAATGCCGAAGCTCGACGCGACCTCGCGATCGATCGTCACGTTCAGCCTCGGACCAGCATTGGCTTGGTCGCTGGCAACGTCGGTGATGCCTTCGATGGCGCGGAGCTTTTCGAGATAGATCGACGCCCAGTGGGCCAGCTCGTTGGAATCTGCGTCTGTGAGCGTGTACTGGTACTGCGTCTTAGATAGCCGTGCGCCGATAGTAATGTCTTGGGCAGCCTGCATGTACAGTGTGATGCCCTGAATATGCGCGAGCTTCGGCCTTAGTCTTTCGATGACCTGGTCGGCGCTGACCGTGCGTCCCGGTTTCGGCTTAAGGACGATAAACACCCGCCCTTGGTTGAGCGTCGCCGTTGGGCCGCCAGGGCCGATATAATTGGCGACTGATTCGATTGCGGGATCTTTCAACAAAATATCAACGAGCGCTTGCTGGCGTTGGGACATGGCGGGGAAAGAGATGTCCTGCGAGGCTTCGGTGATACCGACAATTTGTCCGGTATCTTGTTGGGGAAAAAACCCCTTCGGAATGATTGCGTAGAGATAGGCAGTCAGCCCTATAGTGGACATCATCACCAAAAGAGTTGCAAACCGATGACGCAAGACGACGTGCAAACCGCGCGCGTACAGCGCTAACAGCGAATCAAAGCCTCGTTCCAGGAGGAGATAAAGCCTGCCATGTTTCGTGCGCGATTCGTCCTTCAGAAGACGAGCGCACATCATCGGCGTTAATGTCAGCGAAATGATAAGCGAGAGTACCAGCGACGCAGTGATTGTGACTGCAAATTCCTGAAACAGCTTTCCGACATACCCGCCCATCAGGAATAGCGGTATGAAGACCGCGATCAGCGACAACGTAATGGAAACAATCGTAAAGCCGATCTCGCGGGAACCCTTGAGTGCTGCCTCCATCGGTGAGAGACCCTGCTCAAGATAGCGTACGATGTTCTCGATTACGACCACGGCGTCGTCTACGACGAAGCCGACAGCGATCGAAAGTGCCATGAGCGAGAGGTTGTCGAGGCTGTAACCGAGCACGTAAAGAACTGCGAAAGTGCCAATTAGCGACAAAGGAACCGTAACTGCGGGAATAATGGTGGCCCAGAAATTCCGCAGGAAGACAAAGATCACCATGACCACCAGACCGACGGTCAAAATCAGCGTAAACTGCACGTCGGAAACTGCGGCGCGGATGGTTTGCGTGCGGTCTGCCGCGATCGTCACCTTGATTGCAGGCGGAACGGACGCTTGCAGCTTGGGCAACAATGTCTTGATGCGATCGACGGTTTCGATGACGTTTGCTCCCGGAACTTGTTGAACCGCTAGGACGATGGCGGGTCGTTTGTCATACCAGCCTGCCAGCAGATCGTTCTCGGGAGCCTCGATGGCAGTTCCGATATCACGAATTCGCACTGGCGAACCATTCCGATAGGCGATGATGAGGTCTTCATAAGCTGAAGGTTTTAGTAACTGGTCGGTGGTGTTCAGCGTATAGCTGACGCGTGGACTGTTGAGGGTGCCTTTCGGGAGATCAACGTTGGCACCGGAGATGACGCTGCGGACATCTTCGAGGCCGATCCCTCTGGCGGCAAGCGCCTCCGGGTTGACCCGGATGCGGATAGCGGGCTTTTGCTGGCCACCTACGCCGACCAGGCCGACGCCCGGAATTTGCGAAATTTTCGGTAGTAGGATGTTTTCGGCATAGGCGTCGACGGTCGTCAATGGGAGCGAATCCGACGACATTGCGATCAGCATGATCGGCGTCTGCGCAGGATTCACTTTTCTAATAGTCGGTGGGTAGGGGATATTAGGCGGCAGATACGGTGTCGCCGCGTTTATCGCCGCCAACACGTCGGTCGCTGCGCTTTCGACGCTGCGTGAAAGCTCGAATTGTACAGTGAGCTGCGCCACCCCGAGCGCACTGGACGAAGTCAACTGAGTGACGCCGGGTATCTGGCTGAGCTGTTGCTCCAGCGGAGTGGCGACGGAAGAGGCGATTGTCTGCGGATCGGCGCCAGGCAATTGCGCAGAGATTTGAATCGTCGGAGAGTTGACGTTCGGCAATGCACCGACCGGCAGCAGCGGATAGCTCGCAAGCCCGCACAAGAGCAGCCCCGCCATCAACAAGGAGGTTGCGATGGGGCGAAGAATGAAGGGTGCGGACAGGTTCATGGGATGGCGTCCTGCACGGAACTCTGCAGATCAGCCTCGCGCGCAGCGTTGCCATGCAGCAGTTGAACGCGGCTGCCTTCCTTGAGCCGGTATTGGCCGTCGATCACGACAACATCACCCGACTGTAATCCTTGCTCAATGAGCGCCTGTCCGTCGCTGATCTGCGCAACGTGGACGGGGCGGAGCTCGACCGTCTGATCCGGCAGGACGACATAGACGTAGGCGCCGTTTTGACCCTGCTGGACCGCTGAACCGGCAACGGTAATGGCGTCCTTCCGCGTCTCCAGTAACAGGCGTGCATTGACTAGTTGTCCCGGCCACAATTTGCGCCCAGGGTTCGGAAATTCAGCCTTAAGCTCGATGGTTCCCGTTGTCCCTGCGATTTCGTTGTTTACGAGCAGAAGTTTGCCATCACCGAGTTTGATCTTATTGTCTTGACTATAAGTAACAACCTCCAACGTTCCCTTGGCCATCTGCTGCTGGATCGCCGGCAGGTCCGATTGTGGAAGCGTGAACAGCAGCGAGATCGGCTCGATCTGGGTGACGACCACCAGGCCATTCGGATCGGATGGATGGATCACGTTGCCGACGTCGATCTGCCGCACGCCGGTGATGCCGGGGATGGGCGAGGTCAGGCGCGTGTAGCTCAGCTGGACGTTGGCCTCGTCAATCAACGCTTGGTCCGCCTTGACCGCCGCCTGCAGTTGCGCCACTTGCGCTTTCTGCGTCTCTACCAGCTGCGGCGTGGCATATCCCTTGTCGCCGAGTTGAGTATAGCGCGAAAGATTGGCTTCGGCGTTCTGAAGTTGCGCTATGTCACGATCGCGATTGGCGGTCTGTTGCTCGATCTGCGCTTGATAAGGGCGCTGGTCGATTTGTGCGAGTAGATCGCCTGCTTTGACGGTTTGGCCTTCAGTGAAGGTAATCTGCTCAAGTTGTCCTTGAATCTGGCTGCGCACGATATCGGTATTATAGGCGATCACTGTGCCGATACCGCGTAGGTAGATGGGAACGTCCCTACTGGTCACGGTAGCCGCGACCACGGGCACGAGGGCCGGCGGTGGTACCTCCACTGCGACGGGTTGAAAGTTCTCGAAGTACCAAAAGCCGCCCGCTGATACCGAGACAACAGTAGCCAGTGCGAAGATGATAGGTCGTCTCACGGCTCAGCTCCTTCGTGAAGCATAACCTCAGCGATCGTGTAGTAGATCGGCGACCGTCGGCGTGCTGTTGGCCGGCCTAGCGCTGGGTGGCAAAAGTGGTCCGGCTACAGGCTCGGCTGGACTGATGCCGGCTCCGCCAATTTCGGTGGCGCCAAGGGGAACCTCGGCGCCCCCGATCGGCAGGGGTGAGCGAAGCGGCGATGAAGTATTGCGGCTATCGGCGCAGGATAGCGAGGCAGTGCTCGAAACCGCGCCACCGTCAAACGGAGCGGCTGACGAACCAGCACCATAAGGGGCATCACAAGCCGTCGTTAGAGCACTTTGCTCAGACTCCAACGGGCTGATGCCCGGCGTGGCGATTTCGGTCGAGCCAGGCGGGATCTCTGCCGAATGAGTAGATTGGGCGGCGAGTGGCGAGGTGACGCCCATCCCATCAAAGGGCTGCAAGCCGGGTGTCGTCGTTTGAGCGATCGCCAGCCCGACCCTTGCAATACTCGCCATCAACGACGCACACAAAATCATTGATACGACGCTGCAAGGTTCGAACTGCGGCGCTTGAGGGCTTATTGAAGCGAGATGTTCTCGCATGGACGTTATTCCAGTTGATGTACTCTCAGTGGAACGTAGTAGGTCGCGGAAGCAGCTGTATTGCCGGAACGCACGTACCGCTGCTTGGTCGCACGACAAGGCAGGATACAACCGGTGAGAAATTGTAGCTACCGAGACGCTGCGGAGCGCGCATTTTCTACTTCGCGGCGGCAGACCTCCGTGTAGCCGGAGCGATCGGCTGCACGCGCGCGGTCAAGCGAATCGAGAGCGACCTGGAATTGCTCGCCTACGGTTCCCTCTGTTGCCGCAAGCGACCCTGGGGTCGGTTGATATCCACGTAGTGCGTCGAGGCCCTCGGGTCTCCAGCCGTGCGAGCCAGCACGATTTTCGATGGCGGCGTCCACGTCGGACTGAACCGTGGCAATAGCCTGAGCGCAAGATCCTGCATGGGAAGGTGACACGGCCAACAGAAGGATGGCGATAACTGCGTAATATCTCGTGGTTGTTGTCATGCTTTGACCGCTTGAGAATGGGTTAGATCGTCGTATCGTCCTGCGCCAAATGACAGAGCGAATGACATGCGTCTTTCAACAACGAACGGTCTCGTCACTCAATCAATGCCCCAGATACGGCGAACGGGCTGCAAAAGCATTCATAATTCTACGAAACATGTTTAGCAGGCCGCCAGTCGTCGGGAAGGCGATACTGCAGCCAACCTTGTCGAAATCTCCGGCGTCATCAAATGGTTCGAGGCGTCGAAGGGGTACGGCTTCATCGTGCCGGACAATGGTTGGCCGGACGTGCTGCTGCACGTCACCGTGCTCAGGCGCGATGGCTATCAGACCGCCTACGAAGGCTCGCGACTGGTAGTCGAATGCATACAGCGTGCAAAAGGCTATCAGGCGTTCCGCATCGTCTCGATGGACGAGTCGACCGCGATCCATCCGGCGCAGATGCTGCCGCCGCGGACGCATGTCAGCGTTACGCCGACCAGCGGGCTCGAGCGGGCGCAGGTCAAGTGGTTCAACCGAGTGCGCGATTTTGGTTTCGTTAGCTGCGGTGAGGGCACTCCGGATATTTTTGTCAGTATGGAGACGCTCCGCCGGTTCGGCATGACCGAGCTGCGTCCCGGCCAATATGTGCTGGTGCGCTTCGGGTTAGGTTCGAAAGGCATGATTGCAGCTGAGATCCATCCTGAGAATGGCCCGTCGACATTATCGAGCCATTGACACGCGCCAGCGCCAACGTTGCGTTGTGAAACGTCAAGCACAGGGCAAGTAGTCGCTCGCCTTGAAAAAGTTGGGAGTGAGAGATTTTCGGGACTTGTGCCGTCACCCTGTGTTAGCCATCAGGCTATCGGGCGAACAGATCAGCGCCGGCCGATCGCGCTTCAGCTCGCGCTTGAATCGATGGCCGTTCCTGGCGTCGGGATTGATCACTCGCGGGACATCCCGCGTCAGCGCCCGCACGACGCCAATCCGCACCTCGGCATGGTTGGTGAAGAGGTTCTGTATCGTGCGACATCGGCTTGTGTTTCAGCTAAGGCTCTATCCTAACGCCGACCTAGCGATCGACCGACAAAGCGCAAGTTGTCGCTATGTGCTGAGAAGAGCCAGGCCCGGGATCTTTATTGCAACAACCCCATCAGCGGTTCCAGCCGCAATGCGATCTGAATCTAGAGCCTTGATAGAGAGTATCCAGCCTCCAAGGTAAATGGTCCGCAGGATCTCGCCGCCCAGACGCCATATAGCCAGAGTAGAGTCACCGCCCGCTGAAATGCCAACTGTCTCATTGAACATAGTTCCGCTGATAATTGCATTGATCCCCGCGGAGTGTGCAGTAAAAGGCTTAATTAACGGACTGCCGTCCTTCAGATTCCAAACCGAAACTCGACCGTCAAACCCGCCCGACAGCAAGACATTCTGACCATGCCATTGCGCGAATGCTAGCCCTGCTGTCATCGTTCCCGCTCGCATGGGCTTACATTGCATGGTTGCCCTTTTCAAACTCCAGACGGTGATCGGATCGTCCGCGCCTGCACCAGCAATCATGTGCTCTCCATCTAAGACGCCAAATCGGAAGCAATATATGTGCGAGCCGACCTGCATCCATGGGAGGGTTGTCAAAGTCTCCGTACTCAAGGATAGCATTTTGATCTGATGATATGGTCCTTCAAAGATTAGATTGCTGGGATCCTTTTCGAACGGGATTCTTTCAATAGTGAAACCTCCGGCGGGGGCGAACTCTCGCGCGGCATTTATTCCTTTGCTACCCAAATTCCAAATTTGAACGGCTTTTTCTGAGACGCTGATGCTTGCGATCTTAGGCTGTTCATCATCGTCCAATACAGCAATTCCGGAAACATATCCATTGTGCGCGTGAAAGGGTGGCCGAACTGGAGATCCGTCCACTGCGTCGAACAAGTGTATGTGCCCGTCGGCGGCGCCAGCCAGCACGGCTTTGCGGCCATCTATCATCCCCACCGTATGCCAACGCTTCGAAATGCTGGAACTGGTTCCGCAGCGCCGACCAGCGACGCGACGAAGGCGAACCCTCGCTGATCGCGGGCATCACTCGCCAAGTCATGCAGGACCATTCCGTTGATCCTGCGCGCGTATTCGTCGCGGGCCTGCCGGCCGGAGGGGCCGCCGCTGCGATCATGGGCGCCACCTATGGCGACTTGTACGCCGCGGTAGGAATCCATTCCGGTCTTGCCTACGGCGCTGCCACCGACATGCCCTCGGCGTTCGCCGCCATGCGCCAGGGGAGCGGTGCCTCACGCCACGCTGATTTACGAGGGCGGACGGTCTCCTCGATCATTTTTCACGGCGACCGCGATAGCACCGTCAATCCGGTCAACGGCACGCAGGCCCTGGAGCAAGCGATCGGCACGTTCAGGACCAATAAGAAAACGCAACGCGGACAAATACCGGGCGGGCATAGTTATACCCTCACCACCCATGCCAACGGCGAACGCGTGATCATGGAGCACTGGCTTATCCACGGTGCCGGCCACGCCTGGTCGGGTGGCAGCCCCGCCGGCTCCTACACGGATCCTCTGGGCCAGACGCAACGAAAGAAATGCTGCGTTTCTTCCTGGAGAATCCGCACCCGCAGAAAATTTAGAAATCTTACGAAGGTAGCCTAGATGCCGATGAATGCCCAGGATCCGCTGCGAATGGTCATCGTCGGCGCGAGCAACCTTCGACCACCATGAACTCCGCCGACACGAGTTTGAAAAGGCGGAGCCAGCCCGGACTGCCCTGTCCGGCCTTCATGTCCTCGCCGCGAAACAGCCCGACCGACTCGACGGCAGTTGCCCATAAGTGCTGCAAGCGGGAACTTCGACTCGGCGACCGTCGTAGACCTCCTCTTCGCCGCGTCCGCTAAACTTAAAAGCCATGTGGTGGGCTGCGATAGCCGCCCGGCTTGAGCTCTATGATGTACCGGTCCTCACGACGCAGGCTGTGCGTTGGCGGAAGTTCGGGATATTGCCCAATGCCATGATCGCAGCTTACAGCTCCCGCGTGGTGATGATCCTGACCGCGGTGCGCCCCTTCGCCAGCCCCGCCCATAGCCGCGCTGATGCAACAATATCGCCTCGTCCGCCAGGAATGGAGTCCGCGCGCACTATGGCTGGGGTGGTGGCTAGCTCGGCATTCGCCGACTGGCCGCATCTGGCGCAAAGCAGCCTTAGTAAAACGGTACGTTTGCCCCTTTTGGTGGA